>Ga0335070_10005905_pt1 | contig 14433 bp, 14 predicted proteins | sample Lox_Sample_13_FD_206722 | JGI IMG/M metagenome (GOLD analysis project Ga0335070, IMG submission 206722) | Soil microbial communities from Loxahatchee National Wildlife Refuge, Florida, United States - Lox_Sample_1.3 | ecosystem: Environmental > Terrestrial > Soil > Wetlands | place: USA... | reverse complement strand
CGTCGCGCGTGGCGTAGGTGTCGTAGCACGCGTAGCGGCCGGTCAGGAGGTCGCGGCCCGGCGTCGACTCCTCGCCCGTCGCGAGCTTCCGGTCGATGGCGAGCGCCATCAGCGAGAGCACGCCGTCGGTCACCGACACGTCGAGGTGCTCGCCGGTCCCGGTCGCGGCGCGGCGCAGCAGCGCGGCCAGGATCGCGATCGCCGCCTGCATGCCGCCCGCGGCGGCGTCGGCGATCGTCGCGCCTGGGAGCGCGGGGCCTCCGTCGGCGCGCCGCCCGCTGCAGTCGAGGTAGCCGCCCATGGCGAGGTAGTCGAGGTCGTGGCCGGCCCACTGCGACGCCGGCCCGCGCTGCCCGTAGCCGCTGAGCGAGCAGTACACGATCGATTCGTTGGCCTTGCGCGCGTCGGCGTAGCCGATCCCCAGGCGGTCGGCGACGCCGGGCCGGTAGCTCTCGAGCACGACGTCGGCGGCCGCCGCCATCCGCAGGAACGCGTCGCGTCCGGCGGGCGCCTTCAGGTCGATGCGCACGCGCGACATCCCGCGCGACGCGCCGTACGACCACCAGGCGGGCTCGATCTGCACGCCGCTTCGGCTCGGAGGGGCGCCCACCTTCACCAGCCGTGCGCCGTAGTCGGCGAGGATGCGGGCGCAGCGGGTCGCAGGCCCGACCGTCGAGAGGTCGAGCACGGTGACGCCCTGGAGTGCGGGAGGAGTCGACATGCGGCGGGGCCTAGAAGTTCTTCGGCAGGCCGAGCTTGCGGCGCGCGATGATGTTCTTCTGGATCTCGGACGCGCCGCCGCCGATCGTGTCGATCACCGAGTAGCGGTAGCTCATCTCCGGGCGTCCGCGGAGCGGTGCCTCGCTCGTGTGCACCCTGAGCTGTGTGCCCGGGCCGGCCAGGTCGAGCATCGCGTTCGCCACGCGCTGCGAGAGCTGCGTCGCGTAGAGCTTGTACTCCGACGCCTCGACGGTGGGCGGCTTGCCGCCGCGCATGGAGGCCGCTACGAAGCGGAGCCCGAGCCCGCGCGCGACCTCGCACTGCGTCGCGAGCTCGGCGATGCGCTGGCGCACCCGCGGGCTCCGGCGCAGCGGCTCCCCGTCGCGCGTCGCAGCGCGGACGTGATCGACCAGCTCCTCGAGGCGCTGCTCGATCGGCGAGAAGGTGAACATGGTGAAGCGCTCGAGGTCGAGCGCCTCCGAGATGTAGCGGAAGCCACCGCCGAGCTCGCCGACGCGGTAGTCGTCGTGGACCCGGACGCCGTCGAAGTACACCGCGTTGGTGCGCTCGTCGCCGATCGTCGGCATGGCCTGGACGGTGAGTCCCGGGTGGTCCATCGGGATCAGGAACAGGCTCAGGCCGTCGTGCTTGGGCGCGTTCGGATCGGTGCGGGCGCCGACCCAGTACCAGTCGGCGAAGTGCGCCGAGGTGGTCCAGATCTTCTGCCCGTCGAGCCGCCAGCCGTCGCCCTCGCGGGTGGCGCGCAACTGCATGTTGGCGGCGTCGGAGCCCGCCTGCGGCTCCGAATAGCCGACGGCGAACTCGATCTCGCCGCGGATGATCTTCGGCAGGAACTCGCGCTTGAGCTTCTCCGAGCCGTGTCGGATCAGCGTCTTGCCGATGATGCCGACGCCCTTGCCGATCTGCGGCGCGCCGCGACGCGCGAGCGCCTCGTTCAGGATGTACTCGTAGATGCCTTCCTTCTCCTGTCCGCCGTACTCGCGCGGCCAGGTCATCCCGAGCCAGCCCCGCTCCGCGAGCTTCTTCATGAAGGCGCGGCGCGCCGGCGTGTCGACGATCTGCGCCATGTTCTCGCGCGTCACGTCCGCCACGTCTTGCGTGGCGTGCTCGTCGAGGAAGGCCTCGACCTCCTCGGCGAAGGCCCTCTCGGCCTCCGAGAACTCGAAATCCAAGCGGGCGTCCTCCGTCGCGGGGCGACCGAGAACATATACGATACGTCGCGTATTGTAAATCGGAGCCGGCCTGAGGCCACCCCCGGCGGCAGCGCCCGCCGTGGCTTCGGCCCTCTCGCTACGGCTTCGCTTCGGAAGCCGGCGCCGCGGGCGCCTCCTGATAGTAGGCGGCGAGCTGGTCGATCAGCGCCTGCACGGACGTGATCCGCTCGAGCGTGGGCGCCGGGATGTCCGCGCGCCGCCCGTCCGTCTCGGCGTCGCGGCGAAGCGATTGCAGGCGCCGGAAGGTGGGGAGCGTCTCGTCCATGTCCGCGCCGCCCTTGAGCTGCGTCGCGAGACGCTGCGAGGTGACCACGAGCAGCCGCAGGCTGTCGCGCGCCCTGAACTGCGCCTGTCGCTGCGGGGAGCCCTTGGTCGCCTGCGGGTTCCTCCGCACGGTGACCCGAAGATCCCGCAGGCTGGCCGCGAGCTTCTGCGCGAGCGCCGTCACCGCCTTCTGATCCCAGGGCTTCTGCTGTGCCTCCGCGCTCGACGCGGCGACGCAGAGCGTGAGCGCGACGATGGCGCCCGCAGCCCATCGGGAGATTCGTTGCGATCGCATGACTGTCCTCCCTCGCGGGCGCGCCGCGGCTCGTGCCTGGATCGAGCCATCGTACACCGCCCCGCATCGCCGAGGGGCGACAAAGTGGGACTCCCTTCGATCGGGTACCGATCCCGATCGCCCGGCTCATTTGATCGCGCTCGCCTCGCATCTGGAGTATGGTCGCCGACCCTGGGAGCCGGGCGAATGCGCGATCGCCGAGGAGGGACGAGCCATGGAGCGCGTGCAATGAGACGATGGTTGGGGGCGTGCACGTGTCTGGCATTGCTGTCCGGCGGGTGCGTCACCACACAGCCGTGGACTCCCACCGTCGACACCTACGGGAGCTCTCGGAATCAATTCGTGAGCCGCGACCTGGAGGAGTGCCGCGCGCTCGCCCGCAGCGTCTCGGGCTCTCAGCCGGGCCAGGCCGTGCGCGGGGCTGCGCTCGGAGGCCTCGTCGGGGCCGCGGGCGGGGCGGCGATGGGCGCCGCGCTCGGCAACGCGGGACGGGGAGCAGCGCTCGGCGCGGCGGCCGGCGGCATCGGCCTCGGCGCGTCTCGGGCGGCGCAGGCGGACACGGACTTCCGGCGGGCGTACTCGAACTGCATGCGGCAGCGAGGTCACAATGTCGTCAACTGAGAGCCGCCTGGGAAGCGCCATGAGCCTTCGTCGATGGACCCTCTGCGCGGTCGGTGCGGCACTGCTCGGCTTCGGCGCGCTCCCTGCGCGTGCGGACGACACCCAGCTCGCGGATGCGCTGCGCGCGGTGGTCGCCGGCAACATCGCGGCGTACAACCGCGATGACGTGGACGCGACGATGAGCTTCATCGACACCGCGTCGCCCGACTACGACCCGACCAAGACCGAGATCGCGCAGCAGTTCAAGGATCTGGAGACCAACACCGAGCTGGTCGACTTCAAGTACATCGGCCACGACGACGAGTTCGCAGTGGCGCGGGTGAAGACGAAGGTCATCGCCAAGGGCGGCAGCGCCTTCGTCAACAACGTGGTCGACTCGATCATGATCTTCCACCAGCAGAACGGCTCCTGGAAGCTCTGGAGCGAGAAGATCCTCGGTGTCCAGCCCCTGCCGTAGCGGCTCCTCTCGCTGAAGCCGACGCGCGCATCGGAGATGAGGCGCGCCGCTGCGCTCGTCCTGGTCCTCGGCGTCGCGGCGTGCGCCTTCCCGATCCAGCGGCGCGACTGGTCGAGCTACGACGGCCCCGGCGCCGCCTACCTGCGCGAGCCGCAGCTTCCGCCGCCGTCGTTCCCGGACCCGATCGAGCCCTGGAACCGCATCGTGTCGGGGGTGAACCACGAGCTGATCGTCTGGGTCGCCGACCCGGTGGGCCGCGTCTACCGGCTCGTCATCCCCCGCGTGGTCCGCGACCACGTGCGCACCTTCGCCGCCAACCTGATCTTCCCGCGCAACCTGGTCGCCAACCTGCTCCAGGCCCGCTGGCGCGGCGCCTGGGACACGACCGCCCGCTTCGCGATCAACACCACCGTCGGCCTGCTCGGCTTCTTCGATCCCGCGGAGTCGCGCTGGGGGATCGAGCCCGCCGAGGAGGACATGGGCCAGGTGTTCGCGACGTGGGGCTGGCAGCCGTCGACCTTCATGGTGCTCCCCGTCTACGGTCCGAGCACGGTGCGCGACGGCGTCGGGCTGATTCCCGACAGCCTGCTGGATCCCGCCACCTACTACTTCCCGGCCGGCCCGATCCTCACCTTCAACGACATGGTCGACTCGATCGACAGCTACCTGCGCTTCGTCACCACCAGCTTCGACTGGTACGACGACGCCCGCATCCTGTGGCTGCTGAACCGCGACCAGGAGATCCACGACTTCCAGTTCAAGAACCGCCACGAGAACACGGCGCCGGTACAGACGCTGCAGGCGGCCTTCCTGGCGCCGCGCGAGGCCGGCTTCGGCAGCCACTTCGCGACGCGGCGGGTGCGGATCGCGGCGACCGGCCGCGAGCTGCCCTACTCGGTGCGCATGCAGCCGGGCCGCGCGCCGCTGCTCTTCCTGATTCCCGGGACCGGTGCGCACCGGCTCTCCAGCTCGGCGATGGCGCTGGCGGAGATGGCCTGGGATCGCGGCTTCTCCGTCGTCGTGGTGAGCAGCGCGCTGAACTTCGAGTTCATGGAGCGCGCGGCGAGCGTCGCACTGCCGGGCAACGCTCCCGTCGACGCCCACGACGTGCACGTCGCGCTCGACGCGATCGCGAGCGACCTCGCGCAGACCTACGGAAGCCTGATCGGCCCCCGCGTGCTGATGGGCTACTCCCTCGGCGCCTTCCACGCGTTCTACATCGCCGCCGAGGAGCGCGACCCTTCGAACCGGCTCGTCGGCTTCGACCGCTACGTCGCGCTCGACTCGCCGGTCGATCTCCTCTATGCGCTCCGCCGGCTCGACGCGTTCTACAACGCGCCGCTCGCCTTCCCGCCCGACCAGCGCGACGCGGAGACCATGCGCATCCTGCGCAAGGCGCTCTTCGTCGGGAAGCAGGCGCTCGCGCAGCCCGACGTCCCGTACAGTCGCGTCGAGGCGGCGGACCTCGGCGGCGGAACCCTCACGCCCGGCGCGACGCTCCCGTTCGACAACCTCCAGGCCGAGTACCTGATCGGGCTCGCCTTCCGCCGCACCCTGCAGGGCGTGATCTGGGACAGCCAGACGCGCTTCGACTCGGGCGTGCTGGAGACGCGGCGCACGTCCCTGCGGCGCTGGGCCTCGTATCAGGAGATCGCGGACTACTCGTTCTCCGGGTATCTCTACGCGTTCGTGCTGCCGTACTTTCGCGACGACCGCCACACGGTCAAATCGGCGGACGATCTGATCGCGCAGAACGATCTCCGCGCGATCTCCGGTGCCCTGCAGGGCAATCCGAAGCTCCGGCTCTTCGCGAATCGCAACGACTTCCTGACCAGCGACGCCGACGTCGACTGGATCACCGCGTTGATCGGACCCGAGCACGTGCGCTTCTTCCCGAGCGGCGGCCACCTCGGCAACCTGAACGATCGCTCCGTGCAGCGCGACATCATGGACTCGGTCGCCGACCTGCTTGCGGCTGGACCGTAGGACCTGACATACCTTCGGGCCGTGGCGAGGGCGGGGCGCGTCGCGGTGGGGGTCGCGCTCGCGATCGCGGTCGTGTGGGTCGCTGTCGGGCGGCACCCCGACCGCGGCGCCGGCGCGATCGAGGGAGCGCGGCGTCCGCCTTCCACGACGCCGGCCGCGGCGACCCAGGAGCCCGGCGCTCCCGGCAAGTCGATCCTGTTCGGCGACCTCCACGTCCACACCACCTTCTCGATCGACGCGTTCGCCTTCTCGCTGCCGCTGCTCGGCGGCACGGGCGCGCATCCGCCCGCCGATGCGTGCGACTTCGCGCGCTACTGCTCGGAGCTCGACTTCTTCTCGCTGAACGACCACGCCGAAGGCCTCTTCCCGGAGCGCTGGGCCGAGACCAAGGAGAGCGTGCGGGAGTGCAACGCCCGCGCGGGCGATCCCGCGAGCCCGGACCTCGTCGCCTTCGTCGGCTGGGAGTGGACGCAGGTGGGGGCGACGCCGGCGACCCACTACGGACACCGCAACGTGGTCTTCCTCGGGCAGGCCGAGGACGAGGTGCCGAAGCGCCCGATCTCGGCGCTGCCGCCGGGCGCCGCAGCCAACGCCGGCTGGATCGGCTCGCTCGCGCTGCTCGGCCCGCTCGGGCTCGGGCCCTATGCCGACTTCCTCTGGCACGTCGGCGAGGTGGCCCGGCTCCGCGACTGTCCGACCGGCGTCGATACGCGCGAGCTCCCGGCCGACTGCCGCGAGAACGCATCGACGCCGGCGGAGCTGCTCGCGAAGCTCGGGCAGTGGGGATACCCGTCGATGGTGATTCCGCACGGTCTCGCGTGGGGCGCGCACGCGCCGCCCGGCGCGCGGCTCGATCTCTCGCTCGCGGGCGGCAACTACGACCCGCGCCGCGAACGCCTCGTCGAGATCTTCTCGGGCCACGGCAACAGCGAGGAGTTCCGCGATCGGCCGGGCGCCGAGGGCGCCGACGGGGAGCCGGTCTGCGCCGCGCCGACGAAGGACTTCCTCCCGTGCTGCTGGCGCGCCGGCGAGATCGTGAGGGCACGGTGCGGCGATCTCCCTGAAGCCGAGTGCGAGAAGCGGGTGGAGGAGGCGCGGCGGCTCGCCCTCGCTGCCGGCGTCCACCCCGAGCGCGTGCTTCCCGACACGACGGCCGAGGACTGGCTCGACTGCGACCAGTGCCGCGACGGCTTCAAGCCGGTGATGAGCCCGCGCCCGCAGCAGACCGCGCAGTACGGCCTCGCGATCCGGAACTTCGCCGCTGCCGGCGACGAGCCCGACCGCTTCCGCTGGGGCTTCATCGCGTCGTCCGACGATCACGCTGCCCGCGCGGGCACCGGCTACAAGCAGGTGATGCGGCGGGCGATGACCGACGCGCGCGGCTTCACGTCGCCGTCCGTCGAGTCGATCGCGCGCCGCGCGACGCAGACTCCCCAGCTCGATCCGCGCCGCGCCCAGCCCGTACCGGTGTCGGCCGAGCGCAGCTTCGGCGAGCTCTTCGACTTCGAGCGGGGTGCCAGCTTCTTCTATCCGGGCGGCCTCGTGGCGGTGCATGCGAGCGGGCGCAGCCGCGAGGCGATATGGGACGCGCTCCAGCGCCGCGAGGTGTACGCCACGAGCGGCCCGCGCATCCTGCTCTGGTTCGACCTCGTGAACGGGCCGGACGGCCGCGCGCCGATGGGGAGCGCGGTGTCGATGGCGAAGCCGCCCGCCTTCGAGGTGCGCGCCGCGGGGGCGTTCGTGCAACGCCCCGGCTGTCCCCCCGAGAGCCGGAGCGGGCTCTCCCCGGAGCGCCTCGATCACCTGTGCCGCGGCGAGTGCTACTTCCCGTCCGAGGAGCGCGAGCGCATCGCCGCGATCGAGGTGGTGCGGGTGCGACCGCAGGCGCGGCCCGGCGAGCCGATCGCGCCGCTCATCGAGGATCCGTGGCGGCGCTTCGCCTGCCCGGCCGACCCGGCCGGCTGCCGCGTCGCGTTCGAGGATCCCGACTACGCGACCTCGGGGCGCGACGCGGTCTACTACGTGCGCGCGCTCCAGGAGCCCACCCCGGCGATCAACGGCGCCAACCTGCGCACCGTCTTCGACGCCGACGGGAACCCGCTGCGCGTCGAGCCGTGCAGCGGGAGCTGGCGGACGCCCGAGAGCGACGACTGCCTGGCGCCGGTGCAGGAGCGCGCCTGGTCGTCGCCGATCTACGTCGACCAGCCGCCGGCGAGCTAGTTGCGGCGTCCGCCCATGAGGCGCAGCAGCATCAGGAACAGGTTGATGAAGTTGAGGTACAGCGAGAGCGCGCCGCTCACCGCGTAGGATCCCGCCTGCGCGCCGTCGACCTGCAGCGCCATCGCCTTCAGGCGCTGGGCGTCGTAGGCGGTGAGGCAGGTGAAGACGATGACGCCGACCAACGAGATCACGAGCTGGAGCGTGTCGTTCCTCCAGAAGATCCCGACGATCGACGCGAGGATCACGCCGACCAGGCCCATGAAGGCGAACTGGCCGAGGCCGGCCAGGCTGCGGCGCGCGGTGGTGCCGTAGACCGCGAGCGCGCCGAACATCGCCGCGCTCGTCCCGAAGGCGGAGGCGATCGAGGCGCCGGTGTAGACCAGCAGGATCAGCGACAGCGTGACGCCGGTGAGCGCCGAGTAGAGCAGGAAGAGCCCCGCCGCGGTGCTGGGCGCGAGGCTTCCGATGCGCGCCGACACGCCCCAGACCAGGCCGAGCTGGGCGATCATGAGGCCCCAGAAGAGGATGGGATTCGCGGCGAGCGCGTGCACGATCGAGGGCGAGCTCGCGACCGCCGTGGCCACCACGGCGGTGACCGCGAGGCCCACGAACATCCACCCGTACACCCGTCGCAGGAAGCTGGTGACGCGCTCGTCGACGGCGACGCCGCTCGCCATCTGGGCGCTGCGCAGGGACTCGAAGTCGGCCATGATGATCTCCCGGGGTTGAGACCCCAGACGATACCACTCCCGGCGCGGGTCGAGCCGGCCCCCTCGGTCCGGGTGCCCGCGGAGGCCGCCATGAAGATCCTGATCACCGGCCCCACCGGCCAGGTCGCCTTCCCGCTCGCCCGTGTGCTGGCCCGGACCCACGAGGTCTGGGGGCTGGCGCGCCTCCGCGACCCGCGCGACCGGCAGCGGCTCGAGGCGGTGGGCGTGCGCTGCGCGGCGGGCGACCTCGCCGAGGGGCGCTTCGACGGGCTGCCGCGCGACTTCGACCAGGTGCTGAACTTCGCGGTGGCGAAGAGCGGCGACTTCGATCGCGACCTCGCCGCCAACGCCGAGGGGCTCGGGCTCCTGATGATGCACTGCCGCTCGGCGCGCGCGCTGCTGCACTGCTCGTCGACGGCGGTGTACCAGCCCGCGGGCCACCGGCCGCTCGCCGAGGACCACCCGCTCGGCGACAACCACCGCGTGTTCCTGCCGACCTACAGCCTCTGCAAGATCGCCGCGGAGTCGATGGCGCGCTTCGTGGCGCGCGGGCTCGGGATCCCGACCACGATCGCGCGGCTGAACGTCCCCTACGGCGACGGCGGCGGCTGGCCCGCGATCCACCTCGAGCAGATCCTCGCCGGGAGCCCGATCGCCGTGAGTCCCGAGGCGCCGAACCTCTACAACCCGATCCACGAGGACGACATCGCGGCCATGCTGCCGCGGCTGCTCGAGATCGCCTCCGTGCCCGCGACCGTCGTGAACTGGGCCGGCAGCGCGCAGGCGAGCATCGAGGAGTGGTGCGGCTATCTGGGCTCGCTCGTCGGCCGCGAGCCGCGCTTCGCGGTGACCGACCGCACGATCACCAGCGTCGCGGTCGACGTGACGCGCATGCACGCGCGCGTGGGCGAGACGAAGGTGCCCTGGCGCGACGGCATGCGGCGCATGGTGCGCGCGCGCCATCCGGAGATCGCTCTCGCGCAATGAGCAGGATTCGCGGACGGCGCGAAGACCCGGCTAGTAGCCGAGCTTCGTGTCGACCACGTGGAGGAGCGGCTCGCCGGCGCGGAAGCGGCGCAGGTTCTCGACGAAGGGCTCGATCAGGAGCTCGAACGCGCCCGGCATGCTCCACGAGATGTGTGGGCTGAGCCGCACCTTCGGATGGGTGTAGAGCCAGTGGCCGGTCGGCAGGGGCTCGGGGTGGACGCAGTCGAGCGAGGCGAGCGCGACGCGGCCGTCGTCGAGCGCGCGGCGCAGGGCCTCGTGATCCACCAGCTCGCCGCGCGCCACGTTCACCAGATGCAGGCCCGGCTTGACGCGCTCGAGGAGCGCGTCGCCGACGAGGGCGCGGGTCTCCCCCGTCGCAGGCGCGGCCAGCACCAGGTGGTCAGCCGACGCGACCAGCGACTCGAGGTCGCGCGCCCGCTCGACCCCTGCGATGGGGCTCGGCCGCTCGCTCCGGCGCAGCGCGACCACGCGCATGCCGAAGGCGAGCGCCCGTGTCGCGACGGCCTGAGCGATGCCCCCGAGACCGAGCAGCGCGAGCGTCCGGCCGTGCAGGCCGCCGAGCGAGCCGATGCTCCAGTGCGCCGGCGGCTCGTGGATCCACGTCGCGGGCAGCCGCTTCTCGGCGGCCAGCATCACGGCGAGCACCCACTCGGCGATCGGGATCGCGCTGGCGCCTCGCGAGCAGGTGAGCACCCGCCCGCCGAGCGCGGCGAAGGGGAAGTCGTTCACGCCGGTTCCGTAGGCGTGTACCCAGCGCACGCCGCGCTCGACCACGTCCGCGAGGTTGGGGCTCCCCTTCGCGTGGGTGAGCAGCACCTCGCCGCGCGCGGCTGCGGGGAGGTCGCCCTGCATCGGGACGAGGACCAGCTCGACGCCGGGAACCTCGCGGCCCACCCGCTCCAGGAGCTGGAGCGGGACGTGGGTCAGGACGCGCAGGGGCGGGGCGCTCACGTCTCGTCGCTCCGCGGCGCGGCGGGGGCGCGGCTCCCGAGGCGCGTGAGGGCGCGGATCGCGCTGCGTCCCAGCGCGATCGAAGGCAGCTCGACGCACCGGTAGCCGAGCACGGCGATTCCGGTTGAGACGGCGAAGCCGATCACCGCGACGAGCAGGATCGCGTACAGCGGCGGATCGGAGCCGGTGATCCGGCACGTGCTCCAGAGCAGCACGCTGAAGTGCACCAGGTAGAAGCTGAACGACACGGCGCCGAGCGCGGCGATCCATCGCACCGAGAAGAGGCGCCGCACCGCCGGGAGGTACAGCGAGGCGGCGACGAGCAGCGCGGCGCCGAACGCCAGCGGGATGATCATCTGCGGCTCGTAGCGGTGCGTCATCCCCGACTGCCCGGTCGTCCACCACGAGACCGCGTAGGGCGCCTGCAGCAGCCCGACCGCGGCGGCGATCCACAGGGCGCGCGCCGCGCGCGACGCACCTTCGCTCCAGCGCTCGAGCGGAGCGGCGAGCTGGAAGAGCGCGATCCCGAGCGCGAAGTCGATCGTGAAGATCAGGAACCCGGCGCGAGGGTCGATCGGACGGAGCAGCCAGAAGCCGGCCGCAACGAGAAGGACGGGGTGGGTGCTGGCCGCGAGCCAGACCATCAGCGGGAACACGAGTGACATCGCGAGCTCGACGAAGAGAGACCAGCCTACGGGGAGCTGGCCGAACGCGACGCTCGGCGCCAGCAGCGCTCGTGGCAGGAGCGCCGTCGGCACGTGGAAGCACGCCGTGCTCGCGAGGCCCGGCCGGAGCGCGCTGCCGAGAGGCGTCATGCCGAGCGTCATCGTCCACGCGAAGAGCACGCCGGCGACGTAGGTCGGGTGGATCCGGAAGATGCGCCGCAGGTAGAAGCGCCAAACCCGACCGCGCCGGGTGTCGCGGCTGAACGAGAGCGCGAGCACGAAGCCGGACAGCACGAAGAACACGTGCAGGGCGCCGAGGCCGTTGATCAGGAATCCGAGCGGCGACGCGAGCACGGCCGCGCGCAGGCCCTCGCCGACCGGGAAGAAGTCGAAGAGGTGATAGCCGAACACGGCGATCGCCCCGGCCCCGCGCAGCCCGTCGAGGGCGAGCTCGCGGGTACCGGTCAGAGGAATCGCGTTCGCCACCTCGCCCCGCCGTCCTTCCCCGCCGCTCAGTGCTCGGGGGTGAAGCGCACCGGCATCGACTTCACGCCGTGGATGAAGGAGGGGGGCTCGTTCGGAGAGCGGGCGACGTCGAAGCTGGGGATCTGCGCGCTCACGGGCTGCCCCCGTTGCTTCGCGGCGCCGGATGCTCGACGTCGTGGTCGAAGTACTCGATCAGCTCGATCAGGTTTCCGTCGGGATCGCGGCCATAGCAGCACTTGACGTAGGCCTGCGGCACCGGGTCCGAGAGGAAGCGCATCCCGGCGCGGCGCAGGCGCTCGACCTCGGCCTCGATCTGCTTCACCTCGAAGGCGAAGTGGCAGATGCCGTGGTCGGCGTTGCCGGCCGGGTCCGGCTGCGGCCGCGGCGCGGGCTTCGCGTACTCGAAGACCTCGAGTCGCGCGCCGGCGCGCTCGAGCATCACCACGCGCCCGCGCGTCTCCGGCGCGGCGTGGGTGCGCTGGAACGCGCGGTTGCCCTCGTCCCACGCGAAGTCGAACGCCACCTCGAAGCCGAAGAGGTCTCGGTAGAAGGCGACGGCGCGATCGACGTCGGGCGTCGAGAGCGCCGTGTGGTGGATGCCGACGAGCATGCCGCTTCCTCAACCGAGCAACGCGCGAGTCGCCTCCGCGACGCGCCGGGCGACCTCCCGCACCGGACGCGCCGCGAGCGCGTCGGAGAATACCTCGATGCCGATCGGCGACGAGCAGCCGCCGGCGGCGAGGTGGCGCAGCAGCCCGGCGAGGTCGGTGTCGCCCTCGCCGGGGACCCGGCGCCGGTGCAGCGTCTCGTCGACGAGGTTCGGCTCGGGGGCCGCCGGTGCATCGCTGAGCTGGATCCCGAGGACTCGCGCCGCGGGGATCGAGGCGAGTGGCGCGGCGCTGCGGGCGTGGTGCCAGGCGTCGAGCATCACGCCCCCGTTCGCGCGCCCCGCGCGCTCCGCGATCGCGCTCGCGGTCGCCGCGTCGCGGATGCGCGTCCAGGGCAGGAACTCGAGGGTGACGAGGAGGCCGTGCGCCGCGGCGCGGTCGCAGAGGCTCGCGAAGGCCTCCGCGATCGCGTCGAGCTCGGCGCCCGCCGGGTCCGCGAGCGCCGCGTTGATGGAGCGCGCGCCAAGTGCGCCCGCGATGGCGTAGAACTCCTCCTCGCCGTGCTCGAGGAACTCGCGCCCCGACCGGTCGATCCCCGCGTCGCCGGCTTCCGGCAGCCACGTGAGCAGGGGATCGATCTCCGCGACCTCGAGCCCGTGCTCGCCGAGCATCCGGCGCATGTCGGTGTCCGACAGCCCCGACTCTCGCGCGCGCCGGTAGTCCTGCGGGAAGAGCGAGATCCCACGGAAGCCCGCCTCGGCGGCGGCGGCGACCCGTTCCGCGAAGCCGGAGCGCGGGACGGTTCCGGCACACAGCACGAGATCGCCGAAGCGCACCGCTAGGGAGGCGGCGCGGGCGCCACGCAGTTGCAGACCGGCGGCGGTGCCGCGCGGTAGTAGTAGCCCGGCGCGGAGTAGACCGGCTGCTCCACGTAGGTGACCTGCTTGGAGCTCGAGTCGCTCGCGTGCATCAGCGCGCCGCCGAGCACCGCACCACCCAGGCCGGCCGCGATGTAGCCGCCGGCGTTGCCGCCGCCGTGGTGATCGATGAAGAGCGACGCGGTGCCGAACTTCGCGGGGATCTTCCCGTCGAGCACCTTCACCGCGTAGGAGACGTTGCTCCCGACGAGCTTCGGCTCGCTCAGCTCGAGGACGATGTTGGTGGTGGCGTTGGGCTCGAGGATCGAGAGCGTGGCGTTGGGCGGGTCGGTGGCGAAGCTGTCGGGGCCGGGGCTCCACGCCTTCAGGAACTTGTTGGTCTCCATGTGACCGCTCACGCGCGCGGGACGGTCGGCGAAGAAGAGCGTCGAGCCCACGCTGTCGATGGTGAGCCGCTTGCCGTCGAAGCTCCCGCTGTTGCCGCTCTGGACGTAGAGGAGGCGCAGCTCCTGGGTGAGCTGCTCACCCGACTTCGTCTGGGCGGCCGCCGGGAGCGGGACCCACGAGGCGAGAGACAGCGCAGCGGCCGCGCAGGCGAGCCACGTCGCTCGAGTGGAAGACGATCTCACTGGGGGTCTCCTTCGGGTGAGGAGACTCCTCTAGCACCGTTGGCGCGCGCGACGCAAGGCCGCTCAGCCCTGCGGCAGGCCGAGGCCGCGGCGCGCGATGATGTTCTTCTGGATCTCGGAGGTGCCGCCGCCGATCGTGTCGACGACCGTGTAGCGGTACGAGCGCTCGAAGCGCCCGCCGAGCGGCGCACCCGTCTCGCCGGGCTTGAGCTGTCCGGCCGCGCCCATGAGATCGAGCGCGGTGTCGGCCACCCGCTTCCCCAGCTCGTTCATGTAGAGCTTGTACTTCGACGACTCGACGGTCGGCACGCGCCCCTTCACGGCTTCCGAGACGACGCGGCGCTGGAGCCCGCGCGCCACCTCGAGCTGGGCCGCGAGGCGCGCGATCCGCGCGCGCACCAACGGTTCGTCGCGCAGCGCCTCCCCGTCGCGCCGCGCGCTGCGCACCCATCCGCACAGCGCCTCGAGCTTCATCTCGAGCGGGCCGATCGGCATCATCGCGAAGCGCTCGAGGTCGAGCGCCTCGCAGATGTAGGTCCAGCCGCGGTTGACCTCGCCCACGACGAAGTCGTCCGACACCCGGACGCCGTCGAAGAAGACCTCGTTGGTGCGCTCGTCGCCGATCGTCCAGGTGGGGCGGACGGTGAGGCCCGGGTCGTCCATGCGGATCAGGAAGAGCGAGATGCCGCGGTGCTTCGGC
>Ga0335070_10005904_pt1 | contig 14434 bp, 17 predicted proteins | sample Lox_Sample_13_FD_206722 | JGI IMG/M metagenome (GOLD analysis project Ga0335070, IMG submission 206722) | Soil microbial communities from Loxahatchee National Wildlife Refuge, Florida, United States - Lox_Sample_1.3 | ecosystem: Environmental > Terrestrial > Soil > Wetlands | place: USA... | reverse complement strand
GCCGCAGTGCGGCCGCCGAGGGATACTGCGAACAGACTGTGCCCGCGCGAGCGGGCACAGTCGTTTCTGGAGGCACGTGATGTCTGCGGATGGCGATGCGAAGAAGCGGCGAGCGGCGCTGGCCGCCCTCGACTACCTCGAGGACGGCGCGATCATCGGCGTCGGCACCGGCTCCACCGTGAACTGCTTCATCGATGCGCTCGCTCCGCACCGGGGCCGCATCCGCGCCGTGGTCTCCAGTTCCAACGCTTCGACCGCGCGCCTCGGCGCCATCGGCATCACGGTGGTCGACCTGAACGACGTCGTGGAACTCGGGCTGTATGTGGATGGGGCCGATGAGGCCACCCGGGCCCGGCATCTGATCAAGGGCGGTGGTGGCGCGCTCACTCGGGAAAAGATCGTCGCCTGCGCCGCGGCGCGCTTCGTGTGCATCGCCGACGACACCAAGCTCGTCGAGCGGCTCGGCGCGTTCCCTCTCCCCGTCGAAGTCATCCCGATGGCACGCGCACTGGTCGCGCGCCAGCTCGCCACCTTCGGTGGCCGACCGGTGTGGCGCCAGGGATACGTGACCGACAACGGCAACCACATTCTCGATGTGCACGACCTGGTCATCACGGATCCGCCCGCGCTCGAGCGCGAACTGAACCAGCTCGCTGGAGTGGTGACCGTCGGATTGTTCGCGCAGCGTCCCGCGGATGTATTGCTCTTGGGCACCGCTGATGGCGTGCAGGTCATGCGGTAGGCGCCGCTTCGGCCCTGCCGGGCCCGCCCTGGCGCAAAGCCGCCCGCTCGCAAAGCTCGCGAACGGGCGTCCAACTCGCTGCCGCTCGTGAGTCGAACCCAGGTTCCCCAGGTTCGGGTACCTATTCCGCGTGCCAAAAAGCGCGAAGGCCCCGCAACGCGGGGCCTTCTTGCTTTTTGGCTGGGGGACTAGGATTCGAACCTAGGTAAACGGAGTCAGAGTCCGTTGTCCTACCACTAGACGATCCCCCAACAAATCGGATCCCGGCAGAACCTGCGCGCCCGACGTGGCAGACGCCATCGCCAGGCACGGACCGTCCGGGCGGGACGGTCCGAGCCGGACACGTCCTAGCGCTTCGAGTACTGCGGACCGCGGCGGGCCTTGCGGTGACCCACCTTCTTGCGCTCGACCTCGCGCGCATCGCGGGTCACGAAGCCCGCATCGCGCAGCTTCTTGCGCAGCGTCTCATCGTACTCGATCAGTGCACGGGTGATTCCGTGACGGATCGCACCGGCCTGACCGGTGATGCCGCCGCCATCCACGCGCACGCTGATGTCGAACTTGGACACGAGCTCCACCGCTTCCAGCGGCTGGCGCACGATCATCCGGCCGGTCTCGCGGCCGAAGAACTCATCGAGAGGACGCTCGTTGACCGTGATGTGCCCGGAGCCGGGCTTCAGATACACACGTGCCGTGGCCGTCTTGCGCCGGCCGGTGCCGTAAAGAGAATTCGAGGTCGCGGGCATGGGAGGTCCTTATTGAATCTCGAGCGGCCGGGGCTGTTGCGCCTGGTGCGGATGCGCATCGCCGGCGAATACGTGCAGCTTGCGGAACATGCGCCGGCCGAGCGGATTCTTCGGCAGCATGCCCTTGACCGCGAACTCGATGGCCCGCTCGGGATGCTCGTTCAGCAGCTTCTGCAGCGCGATCGACTTGATGCCACCGATGTAGCCGGTGTGGTGGTAGTAGATCTTGTCGGTGAGCTTACGGCCCGTGACCCGGATCCTCTGCGCATTGATCACCACGATGTGATCGCCCATGTCCACGTGCGGGCTGTAGTCCGCCTTGTGCTTGCCCTTGAGGCGGTGCGCGATCTGGGACGCGAGGCGGCCGAGGGTCTTGCCGCTGGCATCCACCAGATACCAGTCGCCCCGCACGGTGCCGGAGTTCGCAAACACGGTTTTGGTCGGAATGGCTTGCTCGTTCATGTGAGTCACGGTATTCGTTTAGGTCGCGGCGTTGCCGCGAAGGTCCGGCCGGCCCTGCAGTGGGGGGCCGAAAAAAGGCGGGGAAGTGTACTCAACGGGCTCCCCCAATGCAAAGCCGCACCGCACGCTCGCCTGCCGGTGCCGCTTATGGGGGGCCGCGGCACTGCTTATAATGGAGTCGATGGAGCCTTCCGAGCCAGGATACCCCCTGGATCCCCTGATTGCGGCCGCGGACCGGGCGCTCCGGGCACTTTTTGCCCCGGCGCAGGCCGCCCGCCCCGTTCCCGGCACCCCCCCGCAACCGGGCGCCGAGCCCGTCTCCCCGCCATCCCGGCGGCATGCCGCAGCACTGATGCGGGTCAATCATGCCGGCGAGGTGGCAGCCCAGGCCCTGTATCACGGCCAGGCGGCGATGGCCCGCTCGGCCGCCACGCGCGAGCTGCTGCTGCGGGCCGCCCGGGAGGAATCCGATCACCTGGCCTGGTGCGAGAGCCGGCTGCGCGAGCTGGATTCGCGCCCCAGCCTGCTCAATCCGCTGTGGTATTGCGGCTCCTTCGCGATCGGCGCGCTCGCCGCGCTCGCCGGCGATGGCCCCAGTCTCGGCTTCGTGGTGGAGACCGAGCGGCAGGTGGAGGGGCATCTCGATGAGCATCTCGCCCGGTTGCCGACCGAGGATGCGCGCAGCCGTGCCATACTGCAGGCGATGCGGCAGGATGAAGTGGAGCATGGTCAGGCAGCCCGGCACGCCGGGGCCGTGGACCTGCCCCCACCGGTGCCCGCGCTCATGCGCGGCACGGCACGCATCATGACCACCTTGGCGTACTGGATTTGAGGGTGCAACCGGCGCTGCAGCGCGTACTGCGCTTGCAGTTATCCAGACATATGTATAAAAAAGCGGGCCGCCGCCTGCAGGGGACACTCGGGGAGCCGTGATGGAAGAAAACATCAAGCCGTTGAGCGATATTCCGGCTATCAACCGGTTCCTCAGCTACTGCCGCATTCGCACCGTGCCGTCCAAGACGGTAGTGATCCATGCAGGCGATCTGCCCGATGTCCTGTACTACATCATCAGCGGCTCGGTGGAAGTGATGATCGAGGACGAGGAAGGCAACGAAATGGTGCTGGCCTACCTCAACCGCGGCCAGTTCTTCGGCGAGATGGGCCTGTTCTACGAGCAGCCCACCCGCAGCGCCTGGGTACGGACCCGCAACCAGTGCGAACTGGCGGAAATGACCTACCCGCGCTTCCGGCAGATCGCGGCCGAGAGCCCCGGACTGATCTTCGAGCTGGCGACCCAGCTGGCCACGCGCCTCGACCGGACCAATCGCAAGCTCGGTGATCTGGCCTTCGTCGATGTGACCGGACGCGTTGCGCACGCGATCATGGACCTGTGCGGCGAACCGGACGCCATGACCCATCCCGAGGGTATGCAGATCAAGGTCAGCCGGCAGGAGCTGTCGCGACTGGTCGGCTGCTCACGTGAAATGGCGGGCCGCGTGCTCAAGGTGCTCGAGGAACAGGGACTGCTGCGCGCCACGGGCAAGACCATCGTGGTGTTCAATGCCCGCCCGAAGATGAAGACTCGCCCGGTCATCGTTCCAGCGAAGTCGGCGACCGCTGCCGCAAAGACGTCCTCACACGTCGACATGGACGACGACGATGATGATGACGAGGACGACGAAGACTAGGAGCGGGCGGATGCGATCTGGGCGCGCATTGCCTGGATCGTCTGCGTGTAATCCTTGCTGCCGAAGATCGCCGAGCCCGCCACGAAGGTGTCGGCTCCTGCCCGCGCGATCGACTGGATGTTGTCCACCTTGACGCCGCCGTCGATCTCCAGGCGCACCGGGCGTCCCGACCGATCGATCCGTGCGCGCGCCTCCGCCAGTTTGCGCAAAGCCGACGGAATGAACTTCTGACCGCCGAAGCCCGGGTTCACCGACATGATGAGCACCAGGTCGAGCTTCTCCAGTGTGTAGTCCAGATACTCCAGCGGCGTGGCGGGATTGAACACCAGGCCGGGCTTGCAACCGTGCTCGCGGATCAGCTCGATGGTGCGATCGATGTGCTGCGTGGCCTCGGGATGGAACGAGATGTAGGTGGCGCCGGCGGCGGCGAAATCCGGCACGATGCGGTCGACCGGACTCACCATCAGATGCACGTCGATCGGCGCCTGCACGCCGTACTTGCGCAACGCCTCGCAGATCAGCGGTCCGATCGTGAGATTGGGCACGTAGTGATTGTCCATGACGTCGAAATGCACGACGTCGGCACCGGCGCGCAACACGGCATCCACTTGCTCGCCGAGACGGGCGAAGTCAGCAGACAGGATCGAGGGAGCAATCCAGGGTGTCTGCATACTCATCCGGTTCCAGTGTTGGTTGCAGGTCCGGTCAGTCGAGCGAGCGCCGCACGGTAGTTCTCGCTCGTGCGCGCAATGATCTCGGGCGGCAGCCGCGGGCCGGGCGCCTTCTTGTTCCAGTCGAGCGTCTCCAGGTAGTCGCGCACGAACTGCTTGTCGAAGCTCGGCGGACTGGTTCCCACGCGATAGGAGTCCGCGGGCCAGAAACGCGATGAATCCGGCGTCAGCACCTCGTCGATCAGCGTGAGCCGTCCTGCCTCGTCCACTCCGAACTCGAACTTCGTGTCGGCGATGATGATGCCGCGATTTCGCGCGTGAGCCGCGGCGTACTCGTAAATCGCGATGGCGGTCGAGCGCACGCTTGCCGCAAGCGCGGCCCCAACCGTCTTCTCCATCTCCGCGAAAGGAATATTTTCATCGTGATGCCCGGGCGCCGCTTTGGTCGCTGGCGTGAACAGCGGCGTAGGCAGACGCTGCGCCTGCTGCAGATCGCGTGGCAGCTCGATGCCACACAGGGCGCCGGTCTTCTGGTAGTCCTTCCATCCCGATCCGATCAGGTAGCCGCGCACCACCGCTTCGATGGGCAGCGCCTTCAGGCGGCGCACGATCACGGTGCGTCCGGCCAGCATCGCGCGCTCCTCGGGATCGCTGACGATGCTCTCGATCGAACGTCCGGTCAGGTGATTCGGCACCAGGTGACGGGTCTGGCCGAACCAGAAGCCCGAGATCTCATTCAGCACGTGGCCCTTGCCGGGAATCGGATCGGGCAGCACCACGTCGAAGGCGGACAGGCGATCGGTCGTCACGATCAGCATGGTCTGCGCATCGACGGCATAGATGTCCCGCACCTTGCCTTCGTGGATCTTCTCGAGGCCGCGCAGGGCCGTACGGTAGACGGTTGGGGGTGGCATGGCTGCGATGTGACGTACGCGCGCCAGGGGCGGCCGCGGGGCTTGGTACTATAGCAGCGCATGAAATTCGCTGGGAAAGTCGTCGGCGGGGCCATCGGCCTGCTCGCCCTGGGGCCCATAGGCGCGGCCCTGGGTGTGTTTCTGGGTCACCAGTTCGACCAGTATTCCAGCCGGCCCGGGGATGATCCGCAGCTCGACGGCGCCCAGGCCACGGCGGTCGGCGATCAGTTCTTCCGCTCCGCCTTTCGCGTCATGGGACACGTGGCCAAGTCCGACGGCCGGGTATCCGAAAGCGAGATCGCGGCCGCGCGCGCCGTCATGACCGAACTGCGCCTGAGTCCGCCGCAGGTACGCGCGGCGATCGAATACTTCACCGACGGCAAGCAGCCTGAATTCAACCTGGGAGTCGAGCTGGCCTCCCTGGCCAAGGCCTGCCAGGGTCGGCCGGGCCTGGCCCGCGTGTTCCTGGAGATCCAGGTGCGTGCCGCGCTCGGGGGCAACAATCTCGAAGGTCCGGCGCGTGTCCTGCTCGGTCGCATCGCCACGCGCCTGGGCGTCTCCACCGTGGAGCTGGCGCAGATCGAGGCGGTGCTGCGCATCCGCAGCGGCAGCTTTCGCAACGAGCCGGCGCGCGACAACGGCGCCGAGCAGCTGCGCCAGGCCTACAGCGTGCTCGAAATCAACTCCTCGGCGAGCAGCGATGAGATCGTCAAGGCCTACCGCCGCCAGCTCAGCCGGCATCATCCCGACAAGCTCAAGGCCAACGGGCTGCCCGAGTCCATGATTGAGCACGCCAAGCAGCGCACGCAGCAGGTCATCGAGGCGTACGAGCTGATCCGCGAGCGCCGCGGCATCTGACCCGTCCCGCTGGCGCTCCAACATCGGAGCGTCCACTCGCAAGCGATGACGGGTTCGGGCCCGCACGGCTCAGCAGCGCCCAACAGATTCGCGCTCACGCACCGTGCGCGCCAGGATGGCGGCAGCGGCTAGGCCGTGGCCGCCTCCCACTCGAGAATCACCTGCTGGATCGCCTGCACGCCCTCGGTGAGCGCAGCCGGACCCGGCTGCAGGATGAGCGCCGACTTGATCTCGCGCACGAACCCGCCTCGCACCGCCGGCATCTCGCTCCAGCCCGACCGCGCCGCGACGCTCCCCGGCTGGAACTTCTTGCCGCACCAGGACCCGAGCACGATGTCAGGCGCACGGCGCACGATCTCATGCGGATCGGCCACGATCCGGTCGCGGCCGAGCGGCTTGACCGCCAGCTCGGGGAAACACTCCTCGCCGCCCGCCAGTGCGATCAACTCGGACACCCAGCGGATACAGGAGATGGGCGGCTCGTCCCATTCCTCGAAGTAGACCCGCGGTCGCCGGCGCAGGCCCGCGGCCCGCGCGCGCACCGCCGCCAGCCCCGCGGTCAGCTGCTCGACCAGGCGCGCCGTTTTCGCCTCGCAGCCGATCATCCCGCCCAGGCTGCGGATGCAACGCAGGATCTGCGCCACGCTGCGCTGATTGAACACATGGACCTCGATGCCGGTCCGCACCAGTTGCGCGGCGATGTCGGCCTGCAGGTCCGAGAAGCCGAGCACCAGATCGGGCTCGAGCGCCAGGATCCGGTCGATCTTCGCGCTCGTGAATGCAGACACCCGCGGCTTCTCGCGCCGCGCGCGCGGCGGACGCACCGTGAAGCCGGAGATTCCGACGATGCGCCAGTCCTCCTCCAGCAGATACAGCGTCTCGGTGGTCTCCTCGGTCAGGCAGACGATACGTTCGGGAAATGCGCCGGTCCGTGTCATGGGGCAATGTTACCCTGTAGGTCGCTGGTAAACCCGAAGGGACCGTCGGCAACGATGTGGGTACGATTCTGGGCATTCCTCGACCGCTGCCTGTTCGGGCCGGCCAGCTCGCGCCCCGGCCTCCTCGGCCTGACCATCCGTGTCCTGCGTTATCCCTACGCCGTGCTGCGCGATCTGTGGCGCGGCGATATCAACCTGCGCGCCATGGGCCTGGTGTACACAACGCTGCTGTCGCTGATCCCGCTGGTGGCCTTCACCTTCGCCATCCTCAAGGTGTTCGGCGCCAACCGCCAGCTGCAACCCATTGTGTACGAGTTCTTCCGCCCGGTCGGCACGCAGGCGGCCGAGCAGCTCACCTCGCGCGTGATGCAGTTCGCCGGCCGGGTGAGCAGCGGACTGGTGGGATCGGTGGGCTTCGCGCTGCTGGCCTGGACCCTCGTGGGCACCATCAAGAAGGTCGAGGACAGCTTCAACTACCTGTGGCGGGTCCAGCAGCCGCGCAGCTTCGCGCGCCGCATCGTGGAGTATCTGACGCTGTTGCTGGTCGGCCCCCTGCTGCTCGTGGGATTCATCGGACTGTCGCAGGTCGCGCTCGGCAGCGCGCCCGTGCAGACGGTCGCCAGGTTGCAGCTGTTGCAGCGACTGCCGGGCAGGGCCGTGTCCCTGGCGCCGTACGTGATGGTGACCGTGTTCTTCACGGGCATGTACATGTTCATTCCCAACACTCGGGTGCGCTGGCGGCCGGCGCTGATCGGCGCGCTGGCCGGCGGCATACTCTGGGCGGCGGTCGGCAAGATGTTCACGGCCTTCGTGGTCTACTCCACGCGCCTGGCCGTCGTGTATGCCGGCTTCGCGTTCATCGTGGCCGGCCTGCTGTGGACCTACTTCGGCTGGCTGATCCTGCTCGCCGGGGCGCAGCTGTCGTTCTACCTGCAGAATCCCACCTACCTGCGGCTCGGGCTGCAGGAGTTGCAGCTCTCCTGCGGGGAGCTCGAGCAGCTCGCCCTGCGCATGATGTACTTCGTCGGCGGCGCGCATCTGGCGGGCGGACCGCGCTGGACGGTGAACGGCCTGTCCGAGGAACTCGGCCTGCCTGGCATCGCCGTCTCCAAGATGGCCAGTGCGCTGGAGCAGGCGGGTCTCGTGACCGTCACGGCGGACGATGAACTCATTCCGGCGCGCGACATCGGCCGTGTCAGCGTGTACGAGATTCTCGAGATGGCCCGCAATCAGCGCAGCGGTCACTTCGTGACGCGCCACCTCGCGGTGCCGTCCATCGATCGCCTGACCGGCAATCTGGATGACCTGCGACGCAACCGCTGCGGCGAACTCACGCTGCGGGATCTGGTGGAGGATACCGGGCGACCCGCACTGACACGGGCGTCCGGGCTCACTGCCCCGCTATCGTCATCTCGCTGATGAGCACCGAGCCGGTGCGGATGGCTCCGCGCGTGTCAACATCGCTGCCCACGGCGGCGATGTCGCGATACATCTGGCGCAGGTTGCCCGCGATGGTCACCTCGTGCACCGGGTGCACGATCGCGCCGTCCTCCACCCAGAATCCGCTCGCGCCCCGGGAATAGTCACCCGTCACCCCGTTCACGCCCTGCCCCATCATCTCGGTGACGAGCAGACCCGTGCGCATGCGTTGCAGGAAGCTCTCGGCATCGAGCGCCTTGCCGGGAGCCGCCACGATCAGGTTGTGGATGCCGCCGGCGTTGCCCGTCGTCTTCAGGCCGAGCTTGCGGGCGGAGTAGCTGCCGAGCACGTAACCCTGCAGCACCCCATCGCGCACCAGATCGCGGTCGTGGGTTGCCGCGCCTTCGCCGTCGAACGCGGCGCTGGCGAGTGCCTTGAGGATGTGCGGCCGCTCCTGCATCTGCAGGAATGCCGGGAAGATCTCCTCGCCCGCCGCATTCAACAGGAAGGAGGATTTGCGATACTGGGCTGCGCCGCGGATGGCCGCGATGAAATGCGAGAACAGGCCGCGAGCCATCTCGGGCGCGTACGCCACCGGCGCCTTGCGCGTGGTCAGTTTGCGCGAACCCAGGCGCGCCACCGCCCGTTCACCCGCACGACGGCCGATCACCTCGGGGCTCAGCAGATCGGCCGGGTCGCGCGCGGTCGTGTACCAGTAATCGCGCTGCATCTCGCTATCGTGCTGCGCGATGAGCGAGCAGCTGATCGAGTGGCTCGTGCCGCGCGCAGGAGCGAGGAAGCCCAGCGAGTTGCCATACACGCCCACATGACGGTGCGTGTTGACGCTGGCCCCTTCCGAATTCGTGATGCGCCGGTCCACTGCGAGTCCGGCGGCCTCTGCACGCCGGGCCAGCTCGATCGCCTCTTCGGGAGCCACCGCCCAGGGGTGATCCAGATCCAGATCGGGGATGTCGCGCGCCAGTGCCTCGGGATCGACCAGGCCCGAGTACGGGTCCTCGGCGGTGTAGCGCGCGATGGTGCAAGCCTTCTCCACGGTCGCGCGCACGGCATCCATGCCCAGATCGGCGGTACTGGCGGAGCCCTTGCGGTGACCGAAATACACGGTCACTCCGAGCCCGCGATCGCGCTGGTACTCGATGGTCTCCACCTCGCCCAGGCGGACCGACACACTCAGTCCCCGGTTGAGGCTCGCATCGGCTTCCGCCTGCGAGGCGCCGCGCCGCGCCGCTTCCTGCAGCACGAAGCTGACCACGTCCTGCAGTTGGGGAAGACCCGGATCGTCGCTGCGCGCCGCTTGCATCACATCCGCTGGAGTAAGGGGAAGTCAGGCAGAATTGTACCAGCCGCCCGCTGCCCGACCGCAGCGGGCATCGGGAGAATCAGTGGCGGTGCACGAGGAAACGGACGAGGCCGCGGACAAGCCGAGCAAGAGCGAGCGCAAGCGTGCGGCGCACGCCCTGCAGGACCTGGGCGAGGCGCTGATCAGCCTGAAGGATGCCGACCTGGTGGCCCTCGAGCTGCCCGAAGCGCTCACCGAGGCCATTCGCGATGCGCGCCGGATCACCAGCCGTGGCGGCGGAGCGCGCCAACGGCAGTACATCGGCAAGCTGATGCGGGACGTCGATCCGCAACCCATCCAGGCGGCACTGGCGGAGCGTGGGAAGCAAGCAGCTCGCGACGCCGAGCGCTTCCGGCGCCTGGAAGACTGGCGTGACCGGCTGTTGCGGGAGGGGGTTGCCGCGCTGGACGAACTGGAGCGGTGGCGGCCGGGGCTCGATCGCAACGCCTGGCTGGCACGTATCGGTGCAGCCCAGGCCGAGCGGGCGCGCAGCGGCGCAGGCGCGGCGTCCCGCGAACTGTTCCGGGCTTTGCGTGACCTGTTCGCGGGCGAGCCATGAACGATCCCGCCCGGTACAATGCGGCGGATGAAACCGCTGGTCGGCATCATCATGGGCTCGAGCTCCGACTGGGAGACGATGCAGGCCGCAGCCGACCTTCTGGAGAAGCTGTCAGTCCCGCACGAGGTGCGGGTCGTCTCCGCGCACCGCACCCCTGACCTTCTGTTCGAGTACGCCTCTGGCGCCCGCTCGCGCGGACTGGAGGTCCTCATTGCCGGTGCCGGCGGCGCGGCTCATCTGCCCGGCATGGCGGCCTCCAAGACCAGCCTCCCGGTGCTTGGGGTCCCCGTCCAGTCCAAGACTCTGGGCGGCCTGGACTCCCTGCTGTCCATCGTGCAGATGCCAGCCGGCATCCCCGTGGCCACGTTTGCCATCGGCACGGCGGGCGCCATCAACGCCGCTCTGTGTGCGGCGGCGATTCTGGCCAGCCACCACCCGGCCATTGCCAGCGCGCTCGAGAGCTACCGCGAGCGCCAGACGCGCGCGGTGCTGGACCACCCGGATCCCAGGAACCCTCCCCGCACATGACTGTCGGCATCGTGGGCGCTGGCCAGCTCGGCCGGATGCTTGCCCTGGCGGGTTATCCGCTCGGGCTGGACTTCCTGTTCCTGGACCCCACGGCCGATGCGCCGGCCGGTCAGGTAGCGCCGATGCTCAACGGCGCATTCACCGACAACGCCCTGCTCGCCGAACTGGCCACCCGCTCCGAGGTCCTGACATTCGACTGGGAAAACGTGTCGGTCGACGCGCTGCGCGCCTTGCGCGGCAAAGCGCGTATCTGCCCGCCGATCCCGGCACTGGCCGCCGCCCAGGACCGCGTCAGCGAAAAGCGTCTGTTCGAGCGACTCGGGATCCCGACCACCCGCTGGCGCGCGGTGGATTCGCAAGCCACGCTGGACCGGGCTGTCCGCGATATCGGTCTGCCGGCCGTAATCAAAACACGGCGCCTGGGCTACGACGGCAAGGGACAGGCGCCAGTACGCACGCGTGAAGACGCTCAGCGAGCCTGGGAAACCTTGGGGTCCGTACCTCTGTTGTACGAAGAGTGGATCCCGTTCGACTGTGAGGTTTCGGTCATCGGCGCCCGCAGCCGCACGGGTGAAGTGGCGATCTATCCGTTGAATGGCAACGTGCACTCAGAAGGCATACTGCGACTGACTCGTGCGCCTTACGGGCCGCCACGATGGCATCGTCTGGCCGCAACTTATTTGCGGCGCGTCCTCGCGCAGTTCCGCTACACAGGCATCCTGACGATTGAGTTTTTCGTGCGCGACGGCAAACTCATCGCCAACGAGATGGCGCCGCGGGTGCACAACTCCGGTCACTGGACGATCGAAGGCGCGGAAACCAGTCAGTTCGAAAACCACCTGCGGGCCATCCTGGGACTGCCGCTGGGCTCGACCCGGCCGCGTGGCTACTGCGCCATGCTCAACCTGATCGGCACGCTGCCACCGCGCCGCGAGCTGCTGGCCACGCCGGGACTGCACTTCCACGACTATGGTAAACAGCCGCGCGCCGGCCGCAAGCTCGGTCACTGCACCCTGGTGGAAGCGCGCGCGCGGGCCCGGGACCTGCGGGCACGGCGGCTGCTCGCCCGATTGGCGCCCGGGACAGCCATCCCGTAAGATCTTCCGGCCAGCGTGCGCATCGGAGAGCCACGGTCCACCCCACGGTCACCGCGCCCCAACAGCCAACAAAGCGCCGGCTGCCCCCGGCATTGCCGCACGGACACGCATGTATCTCGACCCGTTCAAACTGAAGGAACTGCCGTTCCGCCTGAGCCCGGACCCGCAGTTCCTGTACCTGTCGAAACAGCATGCGCGCGCCAAGGCGTACATGGAGTCGACCATCTGGTTCACCGACGGCTTCGTGGTGATCACCGGAGAGATCGGTTCGGGCAAGACCACGCTGATCGAGTCGTTCCTGAAGGAGATCCAGTCCGATGTGGTGATCGCGCAGATCAACCAGACACAGGTCTCCGCGATCGACTTCCTGCAGGCCGTGCTGGTGCAGTTCGGCTTCTCGCCCTTCAAGATGAAGAAGGCCGAGCTGATCGCCACGCTCAACAATTTCCTCATCGAGCAGTACGCCGCCGGTCGCAAGGTGCTGCTGATCGTGGACGAGGCGCAGAACCTGTCGATGCGCGTGCTCGAGGAGATCCGCCTGCTGTCGGGCGTGGAGACCACCAAGGAGAAGGTGCTGCGCATCATCCTGGCGGGCCAGCCGGAGCTGAACGAGAAGCTGGATGCGCCGGAGCTGATCCAGCTGACGCAGCGCATCCGCCTGCGCTTCCACCTGACCACGCTGTCGCCAACCGAGATGCGCGCCTACATCCAGCACCGCCTCGAGGTGGCCGGCGGCGGTGACCGGCAGATCTTCTCCGAGGAGTGCTTCCCGGAGATTTTCCGCTACTCGGGTGGCGTGCCGCGCCTGGTCAACACCCTGTGCGACACGGCGCTGATGGCCGCATTCACCGCGGACCGGGACGTCGTCACCCTGCCCGACATCCGCCAGTCCGTCGAGGAACTGCAGTGGGTGGAATACTCGGCGCGCAACCTGGCGCATGCGCGCGCCGTGGCACCCGAGATCCGCGCTTCCGAGTTGCACTCACCGTCGGGTTCCACCGCCTCCGGCGCGGCCTCCGACACGCAGCCCATCCATGGTCGGCTGCTCGTGGCCACCGACGGCCGCACCGTCGAGGAGCGGATGCTGCGCGTTGGACGGATCATCGTCGGCCGCACGCCGGATAATGACCTGCAGATCGACAGTCGCTTCGTGAGCCGGCACCACTGTCAGATCGTGACGACCGCGCATTCCTGCGTCATCGAAGATCTCAACAGCACCAACGGCATCTACGTGAAGTCCAAGCGCGTGCGGCGGCACTATCTGAACGATGGCGATGTCGTCGTCATCGGCAAACACGAGTTGATCTATGTGGACGAGCGCCTGGCGCGCACCCGCAATCTGATGCTCGACACGGTACCGGGCCTGCAGGTGCAACCCGGAGTCGCCGACGAAGAACCGGTAGTGGAATAGTCAGGGCGGAATCGGATCGCGAGTCGCGGAACCGTGTGGCGGCGCCGAGCCGGCTCGCGCTAGCCGGAGTCCTTCTCCAGGTCGCTCAGAGAACCCTGGTGGCCATATTGTGACCGCATCGCGCGGTAGTCCCGCCGGCGCAGCAGCACCACAACCCCTCCCAGAACGCCGAGGAAGCCCAATACGCCGACGGCGAGGCTCAGGCCCTTGTGGGCGCTCAGGTAGCTGGCCACCAGCGCCGTCGCGCCGCAGATGACATAAATCCACGGCAGCCCCTCGTACAGGGGACGGGACAGGCGGTGTCCGGAGCGCGGCATGTTCCCATCGTAAATCACGCCGGGCGACTCTTCCATGTGGCGGGATCTGCCTGCGGCAGATCCCGCAGCAATCATCCAATCGCTGGCAAAAGGCGTGCTGTTGCCAGCCCTGCAGGACGTCCCCGGCTTGTGGCGATCCGACGACAGGTGCCGGAAGATCCCGCCGACTAGTCGCGGGGTCGTCCGATCAGCATCTCCAGCAGCCGGCCGAGCAGCGAGGGCTTCATGCCTTCGATGCCGAAATCGTCCCTGGGTGTGTGGGCGCGGCTGTTCAGCGCGCTGACCAGATCCTGTGGCAGCTCGAGCTGTTGGGTATCCGCCAGGCTGGAGTCGGCGTGCATCGGAGATTCCTCGACTGACATGAATGACTGAGGCAGCAAGCTACGGACCCGTGGCCCGAGCTGGCGTGCCTGCCGTCACAGCTTGCAAATCGTTGCGCGCGTGCGTCGCGGGAACCCGACGCTTTTCGCAGGCGCACGCGATTATGTCGCGCCGTTCAGTTCAACCCGTGCCGCCGACCGTGAGACCGTCGATGCGCAAGGTCGGCTGACCAACACCGACCGGCACACTTTGCCCTTCCTTGCCGCACGTGCCCACGCCATCGTCGAGCTTCAGATCGTTGCCGACCATGCTCACACGTGTGAGCACGTCGGGTCCGTTGCCGATCAGTGTTGCACCCTTGAGCGGCGCGCCAAGACGACCGTTCTCGATGGCATACGCTTCA
>Ga0335070_10005903_pt1 | contig 14435 bp, 10 predicted proteins | sample Lox_Sample_13_FD_206722 | JGI IMG/M metagenome (GOLD analysis project Ga0335070, IMG submission 206722) | Soil microbial communities from Loxahatchee National Wildlife Refuge, Florida, United States - Lox_Sample_1.3 | ecosystem: Environmental > Terrestrial > Soil > Wetlands | place: USA... | reverse complement strand
GAACAGCATGTCGGATCTCGTCGCCAGGGGCTACGGCGTCGATCCCGACGGCTTCTACGCCGAGGTGATGCGCCTCGTCGACCTCCGCCTCCGCTCGATCGGGTACATCACCGGATGAAGGTCGGAATCGTCGTCCCCTACAGCTTCTCCTTCTGGGGCGGCGTCGTCGACCACGCGCAGGAGCAGGCGCTCGCCTTGATCGAGCGCGGCGTCGACGCGCGGCTGCTGATCGGCCACGATCCACCCGGACGGCTCTCGCGCCTGCTGCACCCGACCGCGGGCCGATTCGAGCGGCCGCCGCCTCATGTGCTCCCGCTCGGCCGATCGGTGATCGTTCCCGCGAACGGCTCGCTCGCGAACATCGTCCTCAGCCCGTCCGCGGTGCTTGCCACGCGGCAGACGCTCGAGCGCGAGCGCTTCGACCTGCTCCACATCCACGAACCGCTCACACCGGCACTCGGCGTCGCCGCACTCGCCTCCGCGACCGAGCCCGTCGTCGCCACCTTCCACGCCGCCGGGCCTTCTCGCTGGCGCCGGACGGCGATGTCGCTGTGGGGATTCCTGCTCGACCGCATCGACGTCAGGATCGCGGTCTCCGAGGCGGCGGCGGCAACCGCCCACGACTATTCGCCCGGCGAGTACCGCCTGATCCCCAACGGCGTCCGGCTCCCCGAGCGCGTCGAACTCGACGGGCGGCGTCCGCATGTCGTCTTCGTGGGACGCCACGAGCCCCGCAAGGGGCTCGCCGTCCTCCTCCGCGCCTGGCCGACGATCCGGAACCGCACCGGCGCACGACTGCGGATCGTCGGCGCCGACCCCCTTGCGGTCCGCCACCTGATCCACCGCGAGCGCATCGACGACGAGGGCATCGACCTGCTCGGAGTCCTCTCGACCGAGGATCTCGACCGGGAGCTCGCCGGAGCGAAGATGCTCGTCGCGCCCTCGCTCGGCAGCGAGAGCTTCGGCATGGTTCTGACGCGCGCATTCGCCGCCGCCACACCCGTCGTCGCCTCCGACATCGACGGCTACCGCGATCTCGTCGGCGCGAGCAACGGGATCCTCGTCCCGCCCGGCGACGAGGCAAGCCTCGCCGAGGCCATGTGCACGATGCTCACCGACGAGCCGACGCGCCGCGCGTGCGCGGCGTCGGCGCGTGCCGAGGCCGAGCGCGGATACGCATGGCCGAAGCTCGCCGCGACCCTTCTCGGCATCTACGAAGACTTGCTGTGCTCCGCGGTCGCCGCCTCACCGTGAGCGTCGTCCGCCTGGTTGGCGTCGCCGCGATCGTCTGTGCGCTCTGCACGCCGGCCGCGCGGGCCGACGGCGACCCGGCGAGCGACGTCCTCTACGGCCAGCGCATGTTCGTCCCCGCGGACGCGTCGTTCCCGCGCCCGGCCCGGCAGCGGCTGCTCTCCGTGCTGGCCGCGAGCGTACGAGCCGGCTATCCGATCAAGGTCGCCATCATCCCCTCGGCGTACGACCTCGGCTCGGTCGGCGTCCTCTGGGGCAAGCCGCGCCTCTATGCGCGGTTCCTCGGGATCGAGCTGTCGCTTTCCTTCCACGGCCGGCTGCTCGTCGTCATGCCGGCGGGTCTCGGCGTCTACCACGCCGGCAAGGCGGTCGTCGAGGAGCGACGGGCGATCGCAGACGTGACCGTCGGCAAAGGCGCGGGCGCGCTCGCATCGACCGCGATCCACGCCGTCCGGCGGCTCGCCGCAGCCGGCGGCCATCCGTTGACGTCAGCGGAGGAGCCGCGAGCAGGCAGTCGGGGCCCGTCGTCCCATGTGACGCAGGATGCGATACGCGGCGGCCTGATCGCCCTGGCTCTGTGCCTGCTCGCGTCGCTGCTCTGGCTGCTCCGCCGCCGACTGCCACGGCTCGGCCCGGCGAGGTCGGTCGAACGGCCGCGCACGAGGCGACTCCCGACCCGTCGCCTGCTCTGGAGCGCCGTCGCTCTCGTCGGCGTCTGCGCGTTCTCCGCGGACGCGATGCTGCTTCGAGCAAAGAGCAGCACGACCGCAGGTCCGACGGCGGCTCCTTCCACGGCGCCCGACACCACCTGGGCACCCGGCCAGCGGCGCGCACCACGACTCGGCCTCGCCGACACCCACGGCAGATCGCTCTCGCGGAGGATTGGTAACGGGCAGATCACGATCGTCACCTTCATCGACCCGCTCTGCCGGAACCTCTGCCCGCTCGAAGCGCAGGTCATCGACCGCGTGGCCGCGTCGCTGCCGCCCGCCCGGCGGCCGCAGATCCTCGCAGTCAGCGTCAACCCTGCGGCGGACACGAGGGCGAACTTCCGGCTGGACAGCCGCAGATGGCACCTCGTTCCCGAGTGGACCTGGGCCATCGGCAACCGCGCACAACTCGCGGCCGCATGGCGCCGCTACCTGATCGACGTCCAGACCATCGTGCAACACGCTGCCGGGATCACCGTCCGAAAGATCATCCACACCGAGGCCGCCTACGTCGTCGATGCCCGAGGGTTCCTACGCGCACTTTTCCTCTGGCCGTACAACGCGAAGACGGTGACCGACACGATCGACACGCTCATGCGCGAGGATCGGAACGCATGATCAAGACGTGAGTGCGCGTTCCACGCCGCCCACGACAGGTTCTGATCGTGGCTCACCCGGGGACAGCTCCCGGGGACGGGTTCGGGGCACCTCAGGTCAGTTCAATGCCGCTGCTGCACAAGCTCAAACCGGGCGGGAATGGCCAATCTGCGGCGAAATCGTGCGATGGAGAGGCTCTCCGGGAACCCTCGGTCTCCATGGTAAGGAGGGGGTCGACGGTTCGAGTCCGTCAGAGGGCTTCGCTCAACCAGGCCGTTTGCGTACGGCCCGCGCACCGGCACCGTGGTTTCCTCGCCGTTTCAGAATGCTTGTCCGGCTACGTCCGCTTGGCCGTGCTCAACCAGCCAGCGCAGCGACTCCCGCAATGCCTCCAGCGAGGAGTACCGCGGGGCGTACCCAAGGATCGATCGGGAGCGCTCGATGCTGGCCGTGATACTGCGTCCGATGTGATCCAACGTGATCGAGGCGTGTTCTGAACCCACCCGCCGCTCGAACTCGTTCCATTCGACCAAGTCGAGCACAGCCTCACGACCGAACCAGGCAGCGACCCCTGCGGCGAGTCCGCGACACGTCATCGCTTGCTCGGCCACCACATGGAAGCTTGCTCCGATCGCCACCCGCCGGGTGAGGGCTCTCTCGAACGCCTGGGCCACGTCGTCGGCATGGACATGGTTCAGCACGCCCAGACCGAGAGCCGGCAGCGCAACCGCCTCACCGACCGCCAGCCGCCGCCACACGTCGGCGTCGAGGTTGCCCGCCGGAGTGATCACCGGCCAGCCGGGACCGCAGATGTGACCGGGATGCAGGACGACGCTGGGGACGCCGCCGGCACGCGTCTCACGGTGCAGCAGCGCCTCGATCGCCACCTTGTCGAGACCGTACTGCCCGAAGGCGGTACGCGGCTCGTCCTCCGTCACCGGCACGCGACCGGTCCGTCCGTGCACCCAGATGGTGCCGCAGTGGAGCAGCAACGGACGCGCCGGTCGCAGCGCGTCGACGAGGTGCTGAGCGGACGCGGGCGTGAAGCAGATCAGATCGACGACCGCATCCGGTCGAAGCGCGGCGATGCGTCCACCGAACACGCCGGCGACCTCCTCGGCGGCGCGGTCGGTGTTCACACGCTGTACTGACCGCCACTCGACGGCCTCGTGGTACGGATTCCGCTCGCCGCGACTGAGCGCCGTCACCTCGTGCCCGGCGCGCACGAGCCGGGGTACGAGGTAGCTCCCGATGTGCCCCGTCGCTCCGATCACGACCACGCGGCCCACGGCGGCAGGCTACAGCGCCGAGCTCGAACCGGCGATCACGGCCGGGATGCGTGCCGGATGCTCTTCAGCGTCCTCTGACATCGTCGCCGCCGCGCCCGAAGAGGTCGTGCAGACCGACTCGGCGTGGGGCCGGTCGTGGATCGCATGGCGACCCGGGTCAGCCGGTCGACGTCGGGCCGCAGCGCTACCCCGCCTGCAGCGAGGCGACGGGCGAGGAGCCGACCGGCCGGATCGCGTCCCCGTTCTCGGCGTCGAAGAAGTGGAGTCGATCGAAGTCGACGGCAAGGGCAAGGCGGTCGCCGACGGAGACCCGGACACGCGGATCGAGACGTGCGATGCCTTCGGTGGCGGACGCGCCCGCGATCTCCCCGGACGCGTGAATGCCCGCGTAGGCGGTGAAGACGCCACTGCCGTTGCGCAACGTCTTCGCGTCCGTCGAGAAGTGAAGGAGCGACTCGTTGCCGAGCGACTCGACGAGCTCCGCCCGTACCGCGAGCGTGCGCTCGCGAGCGGCGTCCGTGCCGACCGCCGCAGAGGCGACGGTCAGATGCTCGGGCCGGATCCCGACCACGAGCTTGCGCCCTTCCGCGGCGGCGAGGTCCGGATAACGCCGCACGAGATCGGCGGGAAGCGCGAGCCGCTGCGCCCCGAGCGAGAGGACGAGCCGATCCCCCGGCCCCGAGATCGTCGCCTCGTAGAGGTTCATCGCCGGCGATCCGATGAACGAGGCGACGAATAGGTTCACGGGCTGCTCGTAGAGCTCCTGAGGCGGGGCGAGCTGCTGGAGCGCGCCGCCGCGGAGGACCGCCACCCGGTCACCCATCGTCATCGCCTCGGTCTGGTCGTGCGTGACGTAGAGGGTCGCGACCCCGAGACGCCGCTGGACGCGCAGAACCTCGCTGCGCATCTGCACGCGCAGGCTGGCGTCGAGGTTCGAGAGCGGCTCGTCCATGAGGAACACGGCGGGCTCGCGGACGAGCGCCCTCCCCATCGCAACGCGCTGGCGCTGGCCGCCGGAGAGCTGGACGGGCTTGCGCTCGATCACCTCGGTAAGCCCGAGCACCTCGGCGGCCTCGCGCGCCTTCCGCTCGCGCTCCTGCTTCGGGACGTCTCGCACCCGTAGGGCGAACGCGATGTTCTGGAGCACGTTCAGGTGGGGGTAGAGGGCGTAGTTCTGGAAGACCATGGCCACATCCCGATCCTTGGCCGAGAGGTCGTTCACGACCCTGCCCCCGAGGCGGATCACCCCGGCCGTCACCTCCTCGAGGCCGGCGACCATCCGCAGCACCGTCGTCTTGCCGCAGCCGGACGGGCCGACCAGGACGACGAACTCTCCTTCGTCGACGAAGAGGTCGAGCGAACGTACCGCTTGGACGCCGTTTCCGAAAACCTTGGTCACCTGCTCGAGCGAAAGGGTCGCCATCGCCGCCTCCTCCTACGCCGTCGCGGGGATCCAGACCCGCATCCCGCCCTCGTTCCGGTTCGCCCACGCGAAGTACGGGACGGCCAGCAGCTGCGTCGGAGACGCCGGAGCTGCCGCCGGCAGCGCATGCACGTCGCAATACGCGGTCTCCCGCCACCCGTTGACGTCGCGGACGACGCCCGCGAGCGCCACGCCGGGCAACCCTCCGAGTTGCGCGACCGAACCGCTGTCGACGGGCTCGGCGGCCGCGTCGACGGCGACGTCGCCCAGCTCGACGCCGGCGGGAAGGTCGAGCTCCTCGAGGCAGTAGACGACGGGGCCGCGCTCGATCGCGAGACAGCCGCGAACCGCGTCGATACGCGGGTTCGGTGCGGTGAGTCTCGGCGAGACGTCGATCTCGAGGACGACGCGGTCGCCGGCGCGCCAGCGCCGTGTCAGCGCGGCGTAGCCGCCCGGGGCGACCGGCTCGCCGTCGAGGATCGCGGCTCGAGCCCACGCCGGAACTCGCAACGACAGCGTCCAGACGGCGTCAGCGCTCGAGACGACCTCGACCGCAACCCTGCCCGACCACGGATAGTCCGTCTCGACGGCGAGCTCGACGGGGCCGGTGCCCGGAGAGGCGGTGCGGATCGTCGACGAGGCGTACTGGTGCAGCTGGACGCCCGTCTCGGCCACGGTGGCGAGATAGTGGTGCAGCGACGCCAGGAGCCGCATCACGTTCGGCGGACAGCACGCCACCGGGTTCCAGCGGTGGCGCCGCTCGCCGTTTCGCGACTGCAGCGGATTCGAGTAGAAGAACGACTCGCCGTCGAGCGAGACCCCCGACAGGAAGCTGTTGTAGAGCGTCCGCTCGAGGAGGTCGGCGAAGCGGCTCTCGCCTGTGACGAGCAGCATGCGCCAGTTCCACATGATGCTCGCGATCGCCGCGCAGGTCTCGCAGTACGCGCGATCGGGCGGCAGCTCGTAGGGGTCGCCGATCGCCTCGCCGTAATGACGAGAGCCAATGCCGCCGGTCAGATAGGTCTTCGCCGAGGTCAGGTCGTCCCACTGGCGGAGCATCGACCCGAGCAGCTCCTCGTCGCCCGTCTCGGCGTAGATGTCGGTGACGCCGGCCGCGAGGTAGAGGGCGCGCACGGCATGTCCGACGATCGAGCGTGCGCGGCGAACCGGCTCGGCGTCCTGGTAGTAGTCGAGATCGAAGCGGCCGCCGGAGAACATGCCGTATCCCCGCCGCGAGGTGAGCGTGTCGGCCAGCTGGAGATAGCGCCGCTCGCCCGTGTGCCGGAAGAGCTCGACGAGCGCGACCTCGATCTCGGGATGTCCGTCGGCGCCCTTCTCGGCCCCGTGGCGGAAGACATCGTCGATCAGATCGGCGAAGCGACGGGCGACCGTGAGGAGGGACACGTCGCCCGTCGCTCGCGCCCACGCGACGCCTGCCTGGATCAGGTGGCCCGCGCAGTAGAGCTCGTGCCCCATCTCGAGGTCGGTCCACCGCCATGCGGGATCCACGACCTGGCACCAGCTGTTGAGATAGCCGTCCGGCTCCTGCGCGGCGGCGACGAGATCCGTCGTCTCGCGCGCGAGGCGCTCGAGCTCGGCCGAGGGTTCGCGCGCGAGCTCCCAGGCGAGCGCCTCGAGCCACTTGTAGACGTCCGAATCGCTGAAGACCATGCCCCGCCGCTCGCCTGCCGTGCGTCCCGCGGCGATCCGCAGATTGTCGAGGGTGCCCGCGCGCTCGAGCTCCTCGGCACCGCGAAGCAGCGTGACCTCCCGGTTCACCCGCTGGCGGTCCGCGAGCAGCCCGTCCCGGATACCGACGCCGCGGCCGTCGATCGGACGGAGTCGTAGGCGGGCGGAAGCCGTCGGCACGACGCTCGTGACGATGCTCGCCGAGGACTCGAGCACCTCGTCCTTGTTCTTCATGAGATCTCCCTCGCACTCCTTCCCGGACTTGGAGACCCTGGCATGCAGGTGTCGACGGAAGTGCGCCGACCGGTCGCACGGCGGCCCCTCACGCGCGGGCTCGGCTGCCGGAGGCGGACCGCCCGGTACCGCCGCCCACAGTCAGTGGGATGAGCGGTACCGGGCCTCGGTCGGTGACGCTGTTCGCTATTCCTCCGATGCGGGACAGGCAGTCGTTGCCACCCCGGCAGCTCCCTACGGCCCCTTCAAGATGGTCGCAATCTGGCTCTGTGCCGTGTTCAGCGCGCTCTGCACCGATTGGGAACCGGACAGGGCAGCCTGAATGGCGGTCCACACTGCCTGGGAGATCTTCGGGTACTTCACGCCCAAGCCGAGCGTGCGCGGATGCGCGTACATCGTTTGGTTGACATAGACCGTCCACTCAGGGCCTGCCTGCTTCACGTAGGTCTTCGCCACGGCGATCTTGCCCGGCAGGTAGCCGAACAGCTTCGCGAGCTTCAACTCCATCGCAGGCGTCTGCATGCCGTTGATGTACGCGAAAGCCATCTGCTGCGCAGCGGTGCCACCGCTCTTGCTGACCATCCAGTCCTCGCCGCCCAGCGGCACGATCACGTGCTGCCCAGCCACGCGGACCGGGACGGGCACGATCCCGAACTGCTTGCCGTAGACCATCCCGTTCTGATTGAGCGTCGGGAAGTTCCAGGGGCCGTTGACCATCATCGCGGCCTTGCCGTCGATGAACTGGGTCGAGGCGGCGGGAGTCTGACTCCAGTTGAGGCAGTCCTTGGACGCCGAACCGTCGTTGATCAGCTGCTGCCACACGGTCAGCGCCTGTACTCCAGGGGCGGACGCGATGTTGGCGAACGTGAACTTGCCCCCGTTGGTCCAGAAGTACGGCTCCCACTGCCAGGTTGTGTCTTCTGCGGGCTCGCAGGTCAACGCAATCCCGTAATGGTCCGGAGTGGTCAGAGCCTTTGCGGCGGCCACCAGCTGATCCCATGTCTGGGGCGGGCTGATGTTCGCCGCCTTCAGCATGGCGATGTTGTACATCAATGCGATCGAATTGGCGCCTGCCACCGGGAGGCTGTAGTACTTGCCGTTCGAGAATCCTTCCTTGATCACAGCCGGGAAATACCCCGTCGGACTGAAGCCGGCCATACCGCTGAGGGGCACCACCTGTCCTGTCGAAATCATGGTCGACACGAACGGGTTGTCGACGGCCAACAGATTCGGCAGGTCATGACCCGCGGCTTGCGTCAGAAGTTTCGTGTCCAGAGTCGCGAACGGAACATATTGTCTCTTTACCGTCACACCAGGGTGCGAGGCTTCGAACTGCTTGGAATAGAGGGTCAAGGCCGCGATCTGGCCTGGGGTGTTGAAGTAGTCCTCTTCTGTCAGGGTAATCTTGGTCGCGGCGGAACTGGTCGCCACCGAGAAGCCGATCACGGCACACATCGCGGCCGTGAGAGCTACGAGCGCCAGTCCCCAGCGCCGTTTTCTCGTCAATAGGTTCACAGCAGCAACTCTCCTTCTTCCTCATTGACGGCGGAGAACACCAGTCGAGATCTATCTCGAGTTCCTCTACCACCCCCTCGATGCCACAAATGTCGAGTCTTTGTCCATCGCTAACCCTTCACCGAACCGGCTGTAAGGCCAGTCGCGATATACCGCTGCGCCACCACCAGCATGATTCCCGCCGGTACGAGCGCGATTACTGCCGAGGCCATCACTGCACCCCAGTCGGTCGAAAAGTTGCCGAGATAGTTGTAGATCCCCAGTGTGATCGGCTCTATGCCGGTGCCATTGAGGATGGTCAAAGCAAATATGAAGTCCCCCCAACCGGCCAAGAACGCGAAGACCGCGACGGTTATGACGGCCGAGCGGGCAAGTGGAATCACGATGCGCCGAAACGTCGTCCACTCGGACGCGCCGTCAACTCTGGCCGCGTCCATCAATTCGTTGGGCAGGCTGAAGAAGAACGCTCGTAACACGAGAATGGCAAAGGGGATCGCATACGTACCGTCGGCGAGAATGAGTGCCGGGTACGTGTTCACCAGGTTGATCCAGTGGAAGACGATGAACAGGGACGTCGCCAGCACGATGGAGGGGACGATCTGAGCCACGAGCAGCGCGCTGACGACGACGACCGTCACCCGCAGCCGGTACTTGGAGAGCGCATAGGCCGCCGGCACGGCCACGACCAGGGCCAGGGCCACCGTCCCCAGGCCGACCAAGAGGCTTGTCAGCACGTTGCCTGATTGCGACCCGGTCACCGTTTCCTGGGTATTCGCCGACCCGCCGTGAAGGACCGTTCGGTAGTTGTCCAGCGTCGCCAAATGGGGCAGCCAGTAGAACGTGCCGCTGAACAGGGTCTCGGTCGACTCGAACGAGCCGACGATGATCGCGTAGACCGGGAACAAGATGACGACGAGGGCAGCGACCGCCGCCAGCGTGCAAAGCAAGCGCAGGGCCCTCGACTTCTGCAGGCGGGTCACGCCTCTGCCCCCCGGCTGCGCCTCAACGAACCCCGGCTGAGCCACAGATACATCGGAGAGCAGATCAGCGCCAGCACGAGCAGCACGTTGTTCAGTGCCGCGCCCTCGCCGAAGGAAAACACCTGGAACGAGAGGTTGTAGGACCACGTCGTGATCAGCTGGGTAGCGTTGGCCGGCCCCCCTCCAGTCAGGCCGATCACGAGGTCGAACACCTTGACCGTGAACACGAACCCGAGGAGCAACGTGACCTCGATAACCGGCAGGATGATCGGCACGATCACGAGGCGGAGCCTTTGCCAAGGGCCGGCACCGTCGATGACGGCCGCTTCCTTGACCTCCACCGGCACGTCTTGGAGCGCGCTGTAGAGCAGCAGGGTGAAGAAGGGAATCCCGAGCCAGATGTTGGCGATGAGGATCGTCCAGAAAGCGAGCTGCGGGTCGTTCAGCCACTGGACCGGGTGATGCACCAGGCCGACGGTCCTGAGCAGTTGGTTGACGGCTCCGCCTTCGGCCTGGAACAGGAACCTGAAGATGACCCCGGTCACGATCAGAGGCAGCAGCCAGGGGACGATGATGAGCGAGCGCGCGAACGTCCTCCCCGGGAACCGGAGGCTGAACAGCAACGCGAGCGCAAAACCGATGATGAACTGGAAGAAGAGGGATCCGGCGGTGAACACGAACGTGTGGACGATTGCCCCCCGGCTTGTGGGGTCGTGAAAGATGAAGCGGTAGTTGGCGAGCCCGGCGAACGGCGCGGTGAAATTCGCGATCGTCGCAGGAGACGTTCGCTCGAAGCTCAGCATCACGTTGTAGACGACGGGCAGGGCGAATGCGAAGAGCAAGTACGCGATGGCAGGGGTCAGGAAGAGCCAGCCCGCGATCTGCTGCTTCCTCCAACCGGACAGCCGTGCCGACGAGCCGATGCCCGCGGACGGATACGCCGCACCGGTGCCGGTGGTTGCCGGTGCCGGCGCCTCAACGGGTGGCGAGGTCTTCATGTTCGTCCGAGCCACGCGTACTCGTCCTCTAGCCGCTGGGCGATAGGTCGCTCAAGCTGCCACCCTCCCGCAGGTAGACCGGTATGCGCTCCAACGGCGCAGCTGCCGTCGCCCAACCGCTCTCGTCGACACGCTCCCCCGTCCAGGCATCGAGCCACGACGCCCCCTCGGGGAGGTACACGACGCGTTCTCGCGCTCCTTGTGCCGTCACCGGGGCCACCAACACGTCCGGGCCGAACATGTACTCGTCGCTCACCTCCCACGCCGGCTCCTCCTGCGGGAACTCCAGGAAGATCGCGCGCATCGGCGGGAGCCCGGTGGCGCTGGCCGTGGCCATCTGGTCCATGACGTAAGGGCGTATCCGCTCGCGCAACGCCAGCTGCTCGCGGATCACGCCGTATGCCTCCTCGCCGAACGACCACACTTCATTGGGGGCCCCTGTCTGGCCCGAGCCGACGAGGGGGCCCGGCTCGCGAACGCCGTGGAGCCTGAAGAGCGGGCAAAAGGCGCCGAACTGGAACCAACGCACGACGAGTTCCCGGAAGTACGCGGTGGTCGGGTCGCCGTTCCTGAACCCGCCGATGTCGGTCGTCCACCACGGGATCCCCGAGATGCCCATGTTCAGGCCGGCCGGGACCTGTGCGGCCAGAGCCTCGAACGTGGACTCGACGTCGCCCGACCACACGGCGGCCCCGTAGCGCTGGCTGCCCGCCCAGGCAGACCGGCACAGCAGCAGCACGTTGTTCGCGCCGCTCGCTCGGAGCCCCTCGTAGAAGCCCCGGGCATGCTCCCGCGGGTAGATGCCCTGCACCTCCGAGCCTTGACCCATGAAGTACTGGGCGCCCTCAGGGTTGTCGGCGAGGCCCTCCGGCTCGCACGCGTCGAGCCAGAACGCCCGGATGCCGTAGCGGCCGTAGCCGTCAGCGACCTTCTCCCAGATGTAGCGGCGAGCTTCGGGGTTGGTCGAGTCGTAGAAGAGCATGAAGGCCTGGCCGTCGGTGCCCTTGTCCCAGAACGCGAGGTGAAGCGGCAAGCCCGCCATGTTGCGCACCAGGAGGCCGCGCCGGTCCATCTCCGCGTAGTTGTCACTGTTGGGGTTGACCGTCGGCCAGACGGAGACCATGAGCTCGACTCCGAGCTCTCGCAGCTCGTCCACCATCGCCTGGGGATCCGGCCATTCGTCCGGGTCGAATCTCCACTCGCCCTGGCGCGTCCAGTGGAAGTAGTCGCAGACGATCACCGAGAGAGGCAGGCCGCGACGCTCGTACTCGCGGGCGACCTCGAGGAGCTCGTCCTGGTCGCGGTAGCGCAGCTTCGACTGCCAGAAACCGGAGGCCCACTCCGGCAGCATGGGGGGCAAGCCCGTTGCCCTTGCATAGCGGCCGACGATGTCGGCCGGCGTCGGGCCGGCGGTCACCCAGTAGTCGATCTGCCGGGCTGCATTCGCGGCCCATCTCGTGCGGTTGGTGCCCAGCTCGACGCGGCCGACTCCCGGCATGTTCCACAGGAACCCATAGCCTCTGCTGGAGAGAGCGAACGGCACGGAGACCTCGGTATTGGCCTGGACGAGGTCGATGACGGCTCCCTTCTGATCCAGCAGGCCGTGCTGGTGCTGGCCAAGCCCGTAGAAGCGCTCGGCCGGGTAGGCGTCGAACGTGACCTCACAGCCGTAGAGGTCGCCTCCGCCCCGGCGGTAACGCCGCTGCGGGGGCGACGTGAAATGGGGAACGCTCTCGCCGAACAGCTCTTCGCCGTGCGCCCGGAGGAAACGCACGAGGGGCGGGAAGTGGACGAACCGCTCCTCATGGTTGTCGTACACCTCGACGACGAGGTCACCGTTGCGCAGCCGGGCTCGGTCATCGGCGATCTCGACCTGGGCATCGGTGGCCCCCGCCTCGCCCAATGCGCTCCCGGGCGTCTCCGTTACGGACGACCCGAGCGTCGAACGCACTCGAACGCCGCTCTCCCCCCACGCGTCGATCTGGAGAACCTCGCCGCCCTCGTGCACCCTGAAGCCGGTCTTGCTACCTATGAACGCGGCCAATTTCCCTTCCCTTGCCCGCGAGCGGGCCTCGCCTGGTCAGGTGCGAGCGTTCCCGAACCATGTTGAGTCAGACGTACGGCGCCGCCGCGGGTTCGCGGCGTGCCGGCGCGACCCCGGGTACCCGGAGTCGGCGCGGCCGGCGCGGCGACTCGCTCGCCGACGTCCGCACGGGTGCGCGACGACGGGGGTGCGAAGCGCTTCGATCACGGGTCGGGCGAGCCCCGCGCGCCCCAGAGGTCGGGCCCAACCCCGCGCTATACCACGCTTGGAACCGGTGCGAGTAGACTGTCGAATGAGTTTCATCCCATCGCGCCCTTCGTCGGGTGCGCAAGAGTTTGGCTCATTGTTAGCGAAGCGCTTCGCGAAGCGCTTCGCTAATCTACCAGGAACGACTTCCCGGAGTCAAGAATCGTGGCCGAGCGCGCGGCGACACAATCGGGGCCGATGACACAATCGAAACCGGCGACGATGGCTCAGATCGCCGAGCGCGCGGGCGTCGCCCTGAGCACCGTCTCGTACGTCTTGAGCGGCAAGCGCTCGGTCTCGCAGAAGGTGCGCGAGCGCGTCCTGGCTGCGGTCGAGGAGCTCGACTACCGGCCGCACCTGCCCGCACGCGCTCTCGCGAGCGGCGCCTCGCACACGATCGCCCTCTTCCTTCCTTCACCGCAGTGGCAGCTTCTGCCGGTCCAGCAGACCTTCGTGGCCGGCGCCACGCTGGCGACGAGCGCGAGCGACTACGCCCTGCTCCTCTCCACCGCCCTCACCGACCCGGAGACGATCGCACAGCTCGTCGCGAGAGGGCGTGCCGACGGTGTGATCCTGATGGAGACGCTGCTCCACGACTCCCGCGTCGAGCGCCTCCGGGCGGCCGGCTCCCCGTTCGCGCTCGTCGGGCGTACACACGACATGACCGGGATCAGCTACGTCGACATGGACTTCGGCGGCGCGGTCGAGATGAGCCTCGAGCACCTCGCCCGGCTCGGCCACACGTGCGTCGCGCTCTTCAACTTCCCGCCCAACCTGCTCGAGGCGGGCTACACGTCGGCGCTGATCGCCCGCGACGCGCTCGAGCGGCGCGCGCCCGACCTCGGCATCCGCGGCATCCACATCCCTTGCTCGCACGCGCCGCGCGAGGCGTTCGCGGTGGCGGCGCGGCTGCTGCGTTCGGAGCCGGCGTGTACGGCCGCGATCACGACCGGCTGGCAGTTCACGGGATTGCTCAGCGCCCTGCGCGCCGCCGACCTCCACGTCCCCGACGATTTCTCGATCGTCTCGGTCATAGCCGCCCAGTTCGCCGAGATGCTGACGCCCGCGCTCACCGGAGTCGAGTGGCCGGCGTTCGAGGCAGGTCTACTGGCGGCAGAGATGCTGATCGAGCAGCTCACAGTGCAGAACGCACCGCCTCGGCAGCACCTGTTCCCCGCCGAGCTCGTCATCAGGGAATCGACCGGGCCGGTCCCCCGCCGCGGGCGCGGGGTGAAAGCCGCTCGGGCTCCTTCCACCCCCGGGAACGAGTGACGATCGCGAGGCGCACGCTGCCGGCCGGCGTCACACGACTCACGCGGTCGGCCGTTGCCGACACATCCGGTATAGATTTCGTATAGTCTATGTCCAGCATATGCCACCGGGACCGCGCATCCTCGTCACCGGGCCGACCGGCTATGTCGGCGGCCGTCTTCTCGCCGCGCTGCTCGAGCGCGGCGAG
>Ga0335070_10005902_pt1 | contig 14436 bp, 16 predicted proteins | sample Lox_Sample_13_FD_206722 | JGI IMG/M metagenome (GOLD analysis project Ga0335070, IMG submission 206722) | Soil microbial communities from Loxahatchee National Wildlife Refuge, Florida, United States - Lox_Sample_1.3 | ecosystem: Environmental > Terrestrial > Soil > Wetlands | place: USA... | reverse complement strand
GCTTGCGCTTCCGCTCCGGGTCGTGGTTCGCGTCCGAGCCATGATGGTACGGCGCGATGTAGCAGCCGATCAGCCACGCCTCGCCATTGTCGACGGCCGCATAGCAGTCCTTGAAATTCACCTGCGATTCGCGGAGCGACTTGACCTCGGTGCCGCGGAGAGCAATGCCCGCTTCGTAGGTCTCGAGGACCTCGTAGTCGTGGTACGCCTTGCGATTGGTCGCGATCACCTTGTCGGGCGTCATGGCGTCGTGAAACCCCGCGAGCCTCTTGACTTCCGAGACTCGCCCGGTATCCTAGTGACCCTGTTCGGGCCGAAGTGGCGGAATTGGCAGACGCGCATGATTCAGGGTCATGTGCCCGCAAGGGTGTGGGGGTTCGAGTCCCCCCTTCGGCACCACGATGTCCCAGTGTACTCGGTAGACCGGTTTTCTCCCCGCGGGTAATTCCAGACCGACACGGCAAGCCAGCGAGCGGAGATCAGACGGCGCGGGCTGTCTTGCAGCTAGATCTCGGACAGGAGAACCCGCCGGCCCAGCCTTGACGATTGCTGTGCCGCTTCCACGACCCTGAGGGCCCGGAGCCCCGCCTCCACATCCACAGCGGGGGGAACTCGTCGCGCGCACGCGTCGAGGAAGCGCTCGAGCTCCAGACGCAGCGGCTCCGGCCCTGTCGGCTTGAGCGTCTCGACGACGCCCTCGGGCGCGATCCACCCAGCGCGCTGCCGGACGTACCGGTTGGCGAAGATCGTCACCTCTCCAGTGCCGAAATCGCCGGCCAGTGTCTCCCGCTCGCCCACGACCACGCAATCACGGTATCGGCCCGGCGCAAAGTAACCCGCCTCGATGAACGCCGGCACGTCGGCGTACTCGACGGTACAGAACGCGAGATCGTCCATGCCGCGTCCGAGAAAGTCCCGAAGCGTCGCCGTCACGGCCGTGGGCTCGCGCTCGAGCAGATAGGCGAAGAGGTCGAAGTAGTGAATGGCATCCGTCTGCGTGACGCCCACGTCCGTGCGCGGCTGCTTGAAGCCTGCAAACCGGCCGGTGCAATAGCGCACCGCGCCCGCTTGTCCGCTCCGGAGCCGGTCCCGGATGAGCTGCGCCGCGGGATGGAAGCGAACGACGTGGCCGACCTGCAGCACGCGCCCGGTGGCCCGCACCGCCGCCGCCAGCTCGCTGCCTTCGGCGAGGGTCAGCGCCACCGGCTTCTCGACGAAGCAGTCCTTGCCCGCCCGCAAGCATTCCCTCGCCAGCGCCAGATGAGCGTCGGCCGGCGTCACGATGTCGACCGCGTCCACGCACGGAAGCGCCCGGCGCCAATCGGCGACGGCGCGGGCTTCGGGCACGCCGGCCCTGACCGCGAAGGCGCGCCGCTCCGGCGATACGTCCGCGATCCAGACCTCGCAGTCGAGCTCGCCCAGCACGCGGAGATGCTTCTCTCCCCAGCGCCCGACGCCGATCAGCAGCACCTTCATCGCGGCGCGCTCTCCTCTCCGCCCAGGTTCTCGGCGATCTCGTAGCGCAGCATGCGGTCCTTCATCCACCGCACGGCGAGGAGATCCTTGAACGCGCTCCACGCCCGGTTGCCGATGCCGTACTTGGACTCGCCATAGCGGCGCGGCCGATGGTTGATGGGCACTTCCAGCACGCGGTAGCCGCGCATCTTGAGCAACGTGGGGACGAACCGGTGGAGCCCCTTGTAGAGGACGAGGTCGCGGAGGCACTCGCGCCGGTAGGCCCGGAAGGCGCAGCCGCTGTCGTGAATGGACTCGTCGCTCAGCTTGTTCCGGATGCCGTTGGCGATGAGCGACGACGCCCGGCGCACCCACGAGTCGCCGTCGCCGCGGTTCACCCGCCAGCCCGTCACCGCGTCCCACTGATCGAGGTGCTTCAGGAGACCGGGAATATCGTGGGGATCGTTCTGGAGATCGCCGTCCATGACCACGACCCACCGCCCCCGCACCGACTTGAAGCCGGCGTCGGTGGCCGCGGTCTGGCCCGCGTTGGCCTTGAGCCGGACGAGGCGCGCGCGCGGGTCGCGCTCGTGAAAGCCGCGCACGATCTCGGCGCTCCGGTCGCGGCTGCCGTCGTCCACGAAGATGACCTCGAAGGTGAGCCCGGTGGCCCCCAGCACCTCGAGGATCTCCGGCCAGAGGATGGGCAGAGACTCCTCCTCGTTGTAGACCGGCACGATGAGGGAGAGATCGATGGGAGCGGACACCCGCGCTCCGACGTCTGCGCTCACGCGCGCGGCCGCGGCTCCGCCCGGCGGTTGGTTCCCGGCCACTCCGCCACCAGCTCCTGGGGCAGCCCGAGCCGGTCGAGCACGCGCGCCAGCGTGTGATCCACGAGATCCTCGATCTGCTTGGGCCGGTTGTAGAAGGCCGGCATGGGCGGGAGGATGACCGCGCCCATCTCGGCCAGGGCCGTCAGCGTGCGGAGATGGCCCAGGTGGAGCGGTGTCTCGCGCACCACGAGGATGAGCGGGCGGCCTTCCTTGAGCGTCACATCCGCGGCGCGCGTCAGCAGGTTGTCGGCGAGACAGTGGGCGACCGAGGCCGCCGCCTTCACGCTGCACGGCACAATGACCATGCCGTCCGTCCTGAACGAGCCGGAGGCAATGGCCGCGCCGATGTCCTTGTTGTCGTAGCGGTGGGTCGCCAGGGCTTCGACGTTCTTCACCGTCCAGTCGGTCTCTTCGACGATGGTGCGCTTGGCGGGGTCGGACACGACCAGGTGGGCTTCAACGCCGGGGATGCTGCGCAGGAGCTCCAGAAAGCGAATGCCGTAGATCGCGCCCGAGGCTCCAGAGAGCCCGACCACGATGCGCTTCACAACCTGAGTCTCCGCCGGAAGACCTCGTCGCGCGTCTTGTTGTAGAGGATTTCCCACTCCGCGCTTCCCTCGGGGGCGGGGCGGGAGTAGCTGCTCAGCGTCTTGCGGACCTCCTGGTCGATGGTCTCCTCGAGCCGGCCCTCCTCCTCGAGGACCCGAAACACCTCGGTCCTGAGCTGCGAGCGAACCTTCTCGTCCGCGATCTGCCGGATGACGACCCCTTCCGTGCCAGCGAGCTCGCTGACGATGCGGTCCGCCAGGCCGAAGAGCCGCTCGCGGCTCATGCGCATCACAGGATGAACCCTCGCTCGCGCGCCAGCTTGGTCTTGGCCATCGTGAAGAGCCGCTTGTAGTCGGAGGCCGAGTCCTTGATGAGCTTGGCGTGGTCGAGGAGGAGCGTCTTCACCTCGCTCTCGATCTTTTCTTCGGCCATGAAATTCTCGACCAGGGCGTGCCGGACCACCTCGCGGGCGCGGGCCTCGTCCTTGATGTCGGCAAGTTTCCTCGAGACCAGCCGCTTCACCACGGCCTCCGCCATCCGGCCCGCGACCTCGTCTCGCCTGGACATGAGCCCGATAGAGACTACACGCAGCGATCGGAGAGTGTCAAGCGAACTGGGCGAAAAATCGGCCAAATCCGCGCCTTTAGCCCGGCAAGAGCACCCGGAAGCGCGAGCCCTTCCCGGGGAGGCTCTCCACCTCGACGCTGCCGCCGTGGGCGTGCGCGAGCCCCCGGACAAGGCTCAGCCCAAGGCCGAGCCCGGGCGCGGTCGCCGTCTCGGGATTGGCCACGCGCACGTAGGGATCGAAGATGCGTGGGAGGGCCTCGGCCGCGATGCCGACCCCGTCGTCCTCGACGGACACCTCGACCATGCCGGGCCTGTCCGGGGCGAAGCCGGCCTCCACGCGAATCCGGCCTCCGCGCGGCGAATACTTGATGGCGTTGGAGAGAAGGTTCTTGAGCATGCGATCCACGGCATCCCGATCGGCGCAGAGCGCGGGCACTCTGGCGCTCCCGCTCCAGTCAAAACGATGGCGCGGGTGTTGCGACGCGAAGATCTCCACGTTGGCTTCGATGATCCCGGCCAGGTCGAGCGGCACCCGATGCAGCTGCGGCCCCCGGCCCGATTCGATCCGCGAGTGATCGAGGAGGTCGCCGACAATGCGCCCGAGGCGCTGCGCCTCGGTATGGATGTGAGAGAGATAGCGCCGCGCCCGCTCGGGCGGCACCGCGCGCGTCAGCAGGAGCTCGCTGAATCCCTGGAGCGCGGTCAGCGGCGTGCGGAGCTCGTGCGAGGCAATTGTCAGGAACTCGTTCTTGGCCTGATCGAGCTCTCGAAGGCGCCGGGTGGCCGCGCCGATCTTTTCTTCGAGGTCGCGGGCGAAGTGCCGCTGCCGCTCCGCGAGCCTCGCGTTCTCGATGGCAAGGGCCACGTGGGCGGCCAGCTCGCTGGCCCGGCTGCGATCTCCCGACGAGAGGTCCCCGTCTCGTTCGAGAATGAGCGCGCCCACTGGACCTTGCCCCGCGTCGAGCCGCAGCTCGAGCCGCCGGCACGGGATGGACGATGCGGGAGGGCCGGCCTCGGCGGGCCAGAAGCTCTCCGGCGCACTCGCGGACACCGGAATGTCTCCGCCCGCCTCCAGGACGAGCCTGACCCGGTCTGCTCCCAATGCTCGTCGCGCGAGGCCGGCCACCTGGGCCAGACGCGCATCCAGCGGGCCACCCACGGCCAGGCTCCGCTGAATCTCGAGGAGTGCGTCGAGCTGGATGCCGCGGCCACGCGACTGGTCGGCCAGCTTGCCAACGGTCACCCCGAGCGTGAGGGGCGTGGCCAGCGAGATGATCCCGTCCAGCGCCACCCAGGAGAGGCCCGCCCGCTCGATCAGCGGAAACGTGCCCAGCGACTGCACGAGGCTCGCGACCAGCCCGACGAGGGCGCCACCGGTCGTCCCGCGGCCGAGCGCGGCCCAGAGCGCGGGAAGCGCGTAGAGGTGCTGGAGGACCCAGACATCCTCGCCCCCGGCCATGCGAATGCCGGAGGCGATGAGGGCGACGAGGGCCAGAGCGCCGAGGATCACACGTGGAGGACCCGGTACGCCGCGAAGAACGCAACCGTTGCGAGGTAGCCGGGCAGCAAGCTGCCGCTCCACCCGCGGAGGGCACAGCTGCCGAGGCCCAGGAGCAGCGTGTAGAACATGGCGCCAGCCATCAGCTCCGCGGTCCGCGGCAGCGCAGGATCGAGAAGGTAGCGCATCAGCGACAGCCCGGTGGCCGCCGCGGCCGCAGGCCAGAAGCTCCATCGTCGCCAGAGCGCCGAGAAGATAACTCCCCGAAAGAGCCATTCGACGGTCAGGGCATTCGCGCCGACGTCGTAGGCAACCGCGGCCAGGTAGCGGCGCGCGTCCGGGACGGTGACCGGATAGCCGAGCATGAGCGAGGCGGCAAAGAGCAAGTGGATGCCCAGGAAGACTCCGGCGGCCGCGCCCACGAACGGCGCGCGCCGATCCCGCGGCAGACGCCACCCGATCCGCTCGAGCCGGATCTGCCACACAGCGGCATCTCGCGCAACGACCAGCGGAACGAGCAGATAGGCGGCGGCGCCGGCCGGAGAGAGCCCTGCAGCCAGCGCGGCAACGACCAACGCGGCGCTGCCTCGAATGGCCGGCCCCGGCCAGCGCCCGAGGCTTCCGAGCGCCAGGAGCCATCCCACGGACAGGAAGCCTGCATGCACGACCCCGCTCGCGAACGCATGCCCAAGCCGCGGCGCGACACCCGTCAGGGAAGGTCCCGCCAAGCCCACGGCGACGCCGAGCCCGGTCAGCGCGGCAACGAGCGCCACCTGCCTCGCGAGCCCGGAGGCCCGAGTGGCGGCCTCAATCTCGAATCGATGGGCGGGCAGGCGCATCCAGCACCTTGTCGAAGAAGATTCCGAGGAGCCGCGCGTCCAGGGTGCGGCCGGCCTCGGACCGCATGCGCTCGTGAGCTGCATCCGGCGAGCTGGCACGGCGGTACGGGCGATCCGAGGTCAGCGCATCGTAGACGTCCGCGATGGCCACGATGCGGGCGCCCATGGGAATGGCCTCGCCCGCGAGCCCATCCGGATAGCCGCTGCCGTCGTGGTGCTCGTGGTGGTGCCGCACGATCAGCGCGCCATCGGCGAAGAACTCGAGGGGCGCCACGATCTGGGCGCCCGTGAGCGGATGGCGCCGCATGAGAGCCCATTCCTCGTCGGTGAGCGCGCCGGGCTTTCGCAGGATGCGCTCGGGCACCGCGATCTTGCCCAGATCGTGGAGCAGGCCCGCGTGGGCAATGGTCACCGCTTCGCGGGCGCCGAGTCCCGCCGCCAGCGCCAGCCGCCTGGCCAGCGCGGCAACGCGATCCGAGTGGCCACGCGTGTACTCGTCCTTGGCCTCGAGCGCATTGGCGAGCCCGAGCAGGCTCTGGAGAATCGAGCTCTGCAGCCGCCGGTGCGTCTTCTTCAGGTCGACGGCATAGGCGAGCGATTGCTGGTAGGCCACGCGGAGCTTGTCGTGCGCCCGCCCGATCTCCTGCTCGCGCTCCCGCGTCACCTCGTAGAGGTTTCGCAGGTCGCGCGCGTAGGCCAGCGCCTGGGACAGCGCTACGTCGGCCGCCACGACCGCGTCTCCGGCACGAGCGCCTCGACCAGGGCCAGAAGCGCCAACGGCGAGAAAGGCTTCGTCAGGTACTCATCGGCGCCGGCTTCCCGGCCCCGGGCCCGATCGGCTTCCTGCCCGGCGGCAGTGAGCATGACGATACGTGTGGCCGCGAAGGCGACGTCCGCCCTCAGCTGCCGGCACACCTCGAGGCCGCCCAGCTTCGGCATGTGCACGTCGAGGAGGATCAGATCGGGCTTGAGCCGGCGCGCAAGGACGAGGGCCTCCGCACCGTCCGAGGCTTCCTCCACCCGCACGTCGGCGTCCTCGAGTGTGAAGCGCACGAGATCGAGGATGGGGGGCTCGTCGTCGACTATCAGGATCGTTGTCATGGCCCGCTGGGATTGCGAGCCCCGTGCCAGGGCGGAGGGCCTTACGTGACAAGCAGTTGAAGCGCGGGGGTCGAGGCCGTGCCCCGGGGGCTGGGCGGTGGGACCGCCCGCCTGCCCTGTCTATCGGGCAGACATGCGCCTCGGCGGCGTCGCTAACGCGACTGGGCGCGCGTGGCGACGACCAAGCGGGTCAGGGCGCGGGCCAGCGCCTCCAGGGCGCGGTCGAAGTCGATCTCTTCCTCGGTGTCGGTCGGACTCTTGCCCTGGAGCCGCATCTCCGCGCGCTGCCGGGCGCGCTCGGCGCGCTCCCGGTCGATCTCCTCCGGCCGCTCGGCATTCTCGGCCAGGATGATGACCCGCTCCGCCGTGACCTCGGCAAAGCCGCCGCCCACGGCCACGTGGTGCTCCGTCTGCCCGCTCCGGTAGGTCACCTCGCCGGGCGCGAGAGTCGCCAGCAGGGCCGCGTGGCCGGGGAGCACCCCGAAGTAGCCCTCCGTGCCGGGCGCCACGACCTCGTCGGCTTCGGCGCTGACGAGCATCCGCGCCGGCGTCGCCAGCTCGAAGATCACGAGCTCGACCCGCCCATCTTGCGGGCCTTTTCGCGCGCTTCCTCGATGGTGCCGACCATGTAGAAGGCCTGCTCCGGCATGTCGTCGCAGCGGCCCTCGAGCACTTCCTTGAAGCCCTGGATCGTGTCGGCCAGCTTGACGTACCGGCCCGGCTGACCCGTGAAGCCCTCGGCCACGTGGAACGGCTGCGACAGGAAACGCTGGAGCTTGCGGGCGCGCGCCACGGTGAGCTTGTCCTCGTCGGAGAGCTCCTCCATGCCGAGGATGGCGATGATGTCCTGGAGATCCTTGTACCGCTGCAGCACGGACTGCACGCCGCGGGCCGTCGAGTAGTGATCCTGGCCGAGGATGATCGGATCGAGAATGCGCGAGGTGGACGCGAGCGGGTCGACGGCAGGATAGATGCCGAGCTCCGTCAGCGCGCGCGAGAGCACCGTCGTCGCGTCCAGGTGGGCGAAGGCCGTGGCCGGCGCGGGGTCCGTGATGTCGTCGGCCGGCACGTAGATGGCCTGCACGGAGGTGATGGAGCCCTTCTTCGTGGACGTGATGCGCTCCTGGAGCGCGCCCATCTCGGTGCCGAGCGTGGGCTGGTAGCCGACGGCCGACGGCATGCGGCCGAGGAGCGCCGAGACCTCGGAGCCCGCCTGCGTGAAGCGGAAGATGTTGTCGATGAAGAGGAGCACGTCCTGCCCTTCCTCGTCGCGGAAGTACTCCGCCGCGGTGACCCCCGTGAGCGCCACCCGGAGGCGCGAGCCCGGCGGCTCCGTCATCTGGCCGAAGATCAGCGCCGTCTTCTCGATGACGCCGGATTCCTTCATCTCGTGATAGAGGTCGTTGCCCTCGCGCGTGCGCTCCCCTACCCCGGCGAAGACCGAGATGCCCCCGTGCTGCTTGGCGATGTTGTTGATCAGCTCCTGGATCAACACGGTCTTGCCCACGCCGGCGCCGCCGAAGAGGCCGGTCTTGCCGCCCTTCGTGTACGGCTCCAGAAGGTCCACCACCTTGATGCCGGTCTCGAACATCTCGACCTTTGTCGACTGCTGCTCGAAGGAGGGGGCCGGGCGATGGATGGGCAGCGTCTTGGTCGCCTTCAGCTCGCCCATCTTGTCCACCGCCTCGCCGGTGATGTTGATGATCCGGCCGAGCGTCTCCTTGCCGACCGGGATGGAGATCGGCTGGCCAGTATCCGTCACCGGCATGCCGCGCGTGAGGCCATCCGTAGCGGCCATGGCCACGGCGCGCACCCGGCTCTCGCCCAGGTGCTGGGCGACCTCGAGCACGAGCTTGGCCGAGTAGGCGAACACATCGGTGCTGCCCGCGCCCGGGACCTCGAGCGCGTTGTAGATGGCCGGCAGCTGACCGGGCTCGAACTCGACGTCGACGACGGGGCCGATGACCTGGACGATCTTGCCTTGGCTCATGCGCCGCTCCTCGTGGCTACGCTTCGACGGATTGGCGAAGCGCTTCCGCTCCGCCCACGATATCCAGGAGCTCCTTCGTGATGCGCTCCTGGCGGGCCTTGTTGAACTGGATGGTCAGGAGATTGATCATCTCGCGCGCGTTCTTGGACGCCGACTCCATCGCGGTCATGCGGGCGCCGTACTCGCCCGCCACGGACTCCATGAGCGCGCGGTAGACCTGGATGGTCACGTGCCGCGGCAGCAGCGAGGCCAGGATCGATTCGGGGCCGGGCTCGTAGATGTACTCCTCCTGCGTCCCCGCCTCTGTGTCGCTCTCGCTTTCCTCTTCACCGTCCTCCGCGGCGCCCAGCGGCAGGAGCTGCTTCCGCACCGGGCGCTGCACGGCCACGGAGCGGAACTCGTTGTACATGAGATGGACCTCGTCCACCTCGTCTCCGAGGAAATCCTGCATGAGCCCGTTGGCGAGCTCCTGGGCGTGCGAATAGGTCAGGCGGTCGATGAATCCGATCATCTCCGACTTCACGGTGAACTGGCGCCGCCGGTAGAAGTCACGCGCCTTCTTGCCCACGACCACGAGCGTCACCGAGGCTTCCTCGACGTCGCGGAGAAAGCGGAGCGATTCCCGGAGGATGTTCGAGTTGAACGCGCCGCAGAGTCCCTTGTCGGCGGTGATCACGACCAGCCGCTTCCGGCTCGTGGACCGGGAGGCGAGCAGCGGGTGCGCCTCCTCCCCCGCGGTGCGGGCCACGAGGCCATCCACCAGCTCGCCCATCTTCGTGGCGTACGGCCGCGCCTCGATGATGCGCTCCTGCGCGCGACGGAACTTCGCCGCGGCCACGAGCTTCATGGCCTTGGTGATCTTCTGCGTGGACTCGACGGATCGAATCCGCCGCTTGATGTCCCGAAGCGTGGGCACGGATCGGGTCCCTAGGCGGCCTTGATGCCGCGAGTCGTCATGAACTCGGTCTTGACCGCGGTGGTGGCCTTCGTGAGCGCCTCCCGCAGCTCGTCCGTCAGCTCCTTCTTGTTCGCAATGTCGGACAGAAGCTGCGCGTGCTTCCGGTCGAGCTGCTGGTACAGGAATTCCTCGAACGGCCGCACCTGGTCGACCGGCAGGTCGTCCAGGATCCCCTGCCCGCCCGCGAAGATGATCGCGATCTGCTTTTCCACGGGTAGCGGCACGTACTGCCCCTGCTTGAGGAGCTCGACCATCCGCTGGCCGCGCGCGAGCTGCTGCAGCGTGGCCTTGTCGAGATCCGAGCCGAACTGTGCAAACGCCGCGAGCTCGCGATACTGGGCGAGGTCGAGTCGGAGCTTGCCCGCGATCTGGCGCATGGCCTTGATCTGCGCCGACCCGCCCACGCGCGATACGGAGAGGCCGACGTTCACGGCCGGCCGCACGCCCGAGTAGAACAGGTCCGACTCGAGGTAGATCTGGCCGTCCGTGATGGAGATGACGTTCGTGGGGATGTAGGCCGCCACGTCGCCCAGCTGCGTCTCGATGATGGGGAGCGCGGTCAGCGAGCCGCCGCCCAGCTGATCGTTGAGCTTGGCCGCGCGCTCGAGGAGGCGCGAATGCAGGTAGAAGACGTCGCCGGGATAGGCCTCGCGGCCGGGCGGACGGCGAAGCAGGAGCGAGAGCTGACGATAGGCCGTGGCGTGCTTGGACAGATCGTCGTAGATGCAGAGGGCGTGGCGGCCGGAGTCGCGGAAGAACTCGGCCATGGCGCAGCCCGTGTAGGGCGCCAGGTACTGCAGCGGGGCTGCCTCGGAGGCCGAGGCCACCACCACCGTCGTATAGGCCATCGCGCCCGTGTCCTCGAGAATCTTGACCACCTGGGCCACCGTGGACCGCTTCTGGCCGATCGCCACGTAGAAGCAGAACATGTCCTGGCCCTTCTGATTGATGATCGTGTCGACGCCGATGGCCGTCTTACCCGTGCCGCGGTCGCCGATGATCAGCTCGCGCTGGCCGCGGCCGATGGGAATCATGGCGTCGATGGCCTTGAGGCCGGTCTGGAGCGGCTCCTTGACGGAACGCCGATCGACCACGCCCGGCGCGTAGCGCTCCAGCGGGCGGAATTCCGTGGAGGGGATCGGACCCTTGCCGTCCACGGGCTGCCCGAGCGCATTGACCACGCGGCCCACGAGCGCGTCGCCCACGGGCACCTGGGCGATGCGCTTGGTGCGCGTGACCGTGTCGCCTTCCTTGATCAGGGTGTCGGAGCCCAGGAGCACGGCGCCGACGTTGTCCTCTTCGAGGTTCAGCACGAGCCCGAAGACGTCGCCCGGGAACTGCAGGAGCTCGCCGGCCATGGCGCCCTGCAGGCCGTAGATGCGGGCGATGCCGTCGCCCACCTCGATGACGCGGCCGGCCTCCTTGAGGTCGACCTCGGCCTCGTAGCCCTGCAGCTGCTTCTTGATGATCTCGCTGATCTCTTCCGCTTTGATCATGCCTATCCTCTCACCAGCCGCTCGTGCATCCGCGCGAGCTGCCCGTCGAGACTGCCGTCGAGAATGAGACTGCCCACCTGGGCCACGAACCCGCCGAGGAGCTTTTCGTCCACGCTGTCCTCGAGAATGATCTGCTTGCCGAGCGCGGCCTGGAGCCGCTCTCGGAGCTGCGTCTTCTCCGCATCGGTCAGCGCCACCCGGCTGCGCACCTGCGCCCGCACGCGCGAGAGGTCGGCGTCGATGAGATCGCGATAGGCCTCGGCGATGGCGGCCAGATGGTCCAGCCGTCCCCGCTCCGCCACGAGGGCGACGAAGTCCCGCACCATCTTGCCCGTACCGGACTTCTCGGCGATCGCCAGCGCGGCGGCCCGCCGATCGGCGGGCTTGATCCAGGGTCGCTCGAGGATCTCGAGAGCGGCCCGGTTGGTCTTGAAAGCCTCGAGCACGGCCGCGAGCTCCCGGCCCGCCGCCTCCCCGGCCCCGGCCTCGGTCGCCGCCAGATGTAGCGCCTTGGCGTAGCGCCGCGCCGTGCCCTCTTGGGCGCGCATGTCCGGCTAGTTCTTCTGGCCCATGTGGGCGATGGCTTCGTCGACGATGCGCCGGTGATCGGTGTCGTTGAGGCTCTTCTTGATCAGCCGCTCGGAGACCGCGATGGCCATATCCGCGACTTCGCGCCGGAGCTCCTGGCGCGCGCGCCGCACGTCCTGGTCCATCTCCTCCCGCGCGCCGGCGACGAGCCGCGCCGCTTCCGCCTTGGCGGCGTCGACCAGCCGCCGCTGCTCGTCCGCCGCGTCCTTCAGCGCTTCGGCCCGGATGCGCTGCGCTTCCGTGTTGGCGGCCTGGATCTTCGCCGCGAACTCGTCGCGCTCCTTCTGCGCCTGCGCGCGGGCCGCCTGCGCCTCGTCGAGCGACTTCTGGATCGCTTTGGTCCGCTCGTCCATCTTGCCGAGGAGCGGCTTGTACAGCAGGCGCGTGAGGAGCCAGAGCAGGATCGCGAAGTTGATCGCCTGGATGATCAGCGACTTGTCCAGGCTGATGAGCCCGCCCTCTTCCCCGCCCGAAGCGACGGCAACGGCGGCGGGAAGCAGGCCGGCCAGGAAGCATGCGATGGCGAGGAGCAGACGACGCATCGTGAGTTCTCCGGCTGCGAGACGTTGTGAAATTGGGGACAAACGCTAAACGTGTATCATGCCGACCGGAAAACTGTCAAGCGGGTTCGGCCGGCGCGGTCGCGATGACGCCGCCGCCCACGACCAGGTCGCCCTCGTAGAAGACGACCGACTGCCCCGGGGCCGGCGCCCACTGGGGCGCATCGAAGCGCACCTCCACCCCCTGCCCTCTCGGATGGACGGTCGCGCGCGCCGGCGTGTGCCGGTGGCGAATCTGTGCCCATACCTGGCGCGGGCCTTCCAGCCGCTCGATGCCGATCCAGTTGACCTGCTCCGCGACGAGCGTGTCCACCTCGACGTCCCTCGCCTCCCCGACCACGACGGTGTTGCGCGCCGGATCGAGCCGCGTCACGTAGAGGGTCCGGCCCGTGGCGATGCCGAGGCCGCGGCGCTGCCCTACCGTATAGGCCGCGAGCCCTTCGTGCTCGCCGAGCACGTGACCGCGCCCATCCACGATGGCCCCGCGGCGGAAGGCCTGCGGGATACGCTGCCGGAGAAAGCCACGGTAGTCGTTGTCGGGCACGAAGCAGATCTCCTGGCTCTCCGGCTTGTCGGCCGTGACGAGCCCCAGCGCCCGCGCCCGCTCGCGCACCTCGCTCTTCGTCAGCGCGCCCACGGGAAATCGTGCGGCGGCAAGCTGCGCCTGCGAGAGCGGCCAGAGAAAATCGCTCTGATCCTTCGCCGCATCGGCCCCGCGCCAGAGGAGCAATCGTCCCGTCGCCTCGTCGCGGGTGATGCGCGCGTAGTGGCCCGTGGCGACGGCAACGGCATCCCAGGCGCGGGCCCGCGCGAGGAGCGAGCCGAACTTGACGTCGCGATTGCAGACCGTGCACGGCACCGGCGTGCGCCCCGCCTCGTACTCGCGCGCGAAGTCGTCGATCACCGTGCGCGCGAATTCCGCCTCGCTATTGAGGAGGTAATACGGAATGCCGAGGCGGCGCGCCACCTGGCGCGCATCGTCGACGGTGGCCGGGGAGCAGCAGCTCCCGAAGCGGCGCGCCGGATCCTTGGCCTCCTGCCACGGCCAGACACGCAGCGTGATGCCCACGACGTCGAAGCCCTGCTCGACGAGCAGGGCCGCGGCGACCGAGGAGTCGACGCCTCCCGAGAGACCCACCACGATGCGCTCGGCCATGAATCGAGTCTACGCGATCTAAGCCCGTCGACCCACGATGAGCTCGGTCAGTCGCTCGAGGTCCTCGGCGGAGGTGTAGGCGATCTCGATGCGCCCCGCGCGCTCGTTGCCGACCAGGCGCACGCGCGTGGCGAGCGCCTGGCGGAGCGAATCCTCGAGCGCGGCGAGATCCGCCGAGCGGCGTCCGATGCGCCGCGGCGTCATGCGCTGCTTGCGCTGCACGCCTTCCTCGGTGGCCCGCACCGACCATGAGTGCGCCAGGATCTGCTCCCGCAGCCTGAGCTGATCCGCGGGCGAGGTGAGGGAGAGCAGCGCGCGGGCGTGCCCCATGGTGAGCCGGCCCGCGCGCAGATCGGCCTGGATCACGTCGGGCAGCTTGAGCAGGCGGAGACAGTTCGCCACGCTGCTGCGATCCTTGCCCACGCGTTGGCCCAGCTCCTCCTGCGTCCAGGCAAACTCGGTCAGGAGTCGCTGATACGCCTCCGCTTCCTCCATCGGGTTCAGGTCTTCGCGAAGGAGGTTCTCGACGAGGGCGAGCTCGAGCGTCTCGGCGTCCGTGGCTTCACGGATCACAGCCGGAATGTGCGTGAGCCCGGCCATTTGCGCCGCGCGCCATCGGCGCTCGCCCACGACGATCTGGAATTGCTGCCCGTAGCGCCGCACCACGACCGGTTGGAGGACGCCTGTGCGTTTCAGCGATGCCGATAGTTCTCGTAAAGCATTGTCATCAAATGATTTCCGTGGTTGTCTCGGGTTGGCGACGATGCTTGCGACTGCCAGCTCCTGCACCGGTCCCTCGGGCGCCTGAGGGGTAGGGGAGGTGGATGGTCCGAGCAGCGCTCCCAG
>Ga0335070_10005900_pt1 | contig 14437 bp, 11 predicted proteins | sample Lox_Sample_13_FD_206722 | JGI IMG/M metagenome (GOLD analysis project Ga0335070, IMG submission 206722) | Soil microbial communities from Loxahatchee National Wildlife Refuge, Florida, United States - Lox_Sample_1.3 | ecosystem: Environmental > Terrestrial > Soil > Wetlands | place: USA... | reverse complement strand
TGCTTCAGCCGCATCCTCCGCCGCAGGCGCCCAGGCCCTGCCGGACGAGACGATCCTGGAGCTGGCGCGCCTTGGCCGGCAGGTCGCCGGCGATTATGGCTTTCCGCAGGATATCGAATGGGCCTGGGCTGGCGGCAGGTTGTATCTGCTCCAGTCCCGCCCGATCACCTCGCTCTACCCGCTCCCAGAGGGGGCTTCAACCGAACCGCTCGAGGTCTTCTTTTCCTTAGGTGCCGTCCAGGGCATGCTCGACCCGATGACCCCTCTCGGACAGGATGTGTTTAAGCACATCGGCTCTGCCGGGGCGGATCTGTTTGGGTATCATTTCACTCCCGAGACTTTAACAGTGATGCAGGCGGCCGGCGAGCGGTTGTGGGTCAAGATCACCACCCTGGTACGCAACTCGTTCGGGCGGACGGCGGCTCGCTTTGTCCTCGAATTCGTTGAGCCGACCATCGGCCAGGCGTTGGATGTTATTTGGGATGACCCGCGCCTGCTGCCCCAGAAACAGGGTGTCAGTTGGGCCGGCCGCCGGCGGCTGCTGCGTTTTGTCGCTCCGGTGGGATTTAACCTGCTGCTCAACCTCCTGGCCCCCGAGCCCAGGCGAAGGATGATCGTCGAACAAGGAGAGCGCCTCCTGGCGCAAATGCGGACTCGCAGCGCGGCCGTGACCGGCGACCGGCGCGCCAGGCTGCTTCAGCGTTCCTGTTTGATCCCGGACCTGGCCGATCGCCAGGTTGCATCCCTCTTCACCCTGTTTGTGTCCGGCATCGCCAGTGGAATGGCGCCCTTCAATTTGCTCAACCATTTTGCCAATGAGCTGCCCCGCCCTCCCGGCGCGGCCGCCCGGCCAGGCTGGAACGACCTGGCACTGGAAGTGACCCGCGGCCTGCCTCATAACCCGACTACCGAGATGGACCTGCTCCTGTGGGAAACGTCGAAAATCATCCGCAGCGACCCGGCTTCCGCCCAACTCTTCCAGGACCTGCCGGCCTCCGAGCTGGGGCGGCGTTTCCTGGTCGGGACGCTCCCGCCAGCCTCGCAAGGCGCCGTCCAGCGCTTTATGGACCGTTACGGAGAGCGCGGCCTGGCCGAGATCGACCTGGGCCGCCCGCGCTGGCGCGAGGACCCCACCCACGTCATGCAGGTACTCGGCAGCTACCTGCAGATCGAAGATGCATCCCTGGCGCCGGACGCCTTCTTTCGCCATGGCGCCGAACGGGCGGAGCAGGCCGTGGATGAGCTGGTAGCCGGGCTGCGCAAGACCCGCCGCGGCTGGTTCAAGGCTCGCCTGGCCCGCCTGGCGGCCAGCCGGGTGCGCGCCATGCTGGGCGTGCGCGAAACGCCCAAATTCTTTGCCGTGCGCATGATCGGCCTGGTGCGCAAGGCCGTGCTGGAGAGCGGGCAGGAGTTTTACCAGGCCGGCGAGCTTGATAGGCCGGACGACCTGCTCTACCTCACCCATGCTGAGCTGGGCGCCTTTGCCCGCCGCGAGCTGCCTGATTACCGCGCCTTGATTGCCTCCCGTCGAGCAGCCTACAACCGCGAGCTGCTCCGCCGCCAGATCCCGCGCCTGCTCCTCAGCGATGGGCGGGCTTTTTACGAGGGCCTGAGCGGCGAGGCCGGCAGCGGCGGCTTTCGCGGCGCTCCGGTCTCGCCCGGCGTGGTGGAGGGCGTCGTGCACGTCGTCCTGGACCCGCGCGGCGCCCAGCTCCAGCCCGGCGAGATCATGGTCTGCCCCGGCACCGATCCTTCCTGGACGCCGCTCTTTCTGGCAGCCGGCGGGCTGATCATGGAGGTAGGTGGGATGATGACACACGGGGCAGTGGTGGCGCGCGAGTACGGCATTCCGGCCGTGGTAGGCGTGAACGAGGCCACTACCCGCCTGCGCACCGGCCAGCGCATTCGCCTCGACGGCTCTTCCGGGCAGATCACACTGTTGGAATAGAGAAAAAAAAATACTCACCACAGAGTCCTCTTACACCTTCCCGGACAAAGTCTTGTTAAAAAATGCCAGCGTCCGCTTCCACGCATCCGCCGACGCTTCAGGATTGTAAGAAGCCGGGTTCTGGTCGTTGAAAAAAGAGTGGCGCGCCCCGGGATAGATTTTGATCTCGTGCGGAATATTGCAGCTTTCCAGGAATCCATCCAGCTTCCGCCCCTGGGCGGCCGTAAAGTCGAGCCCTGGATAAGAGCCTACCACCGGGCACAGCCGGCGAGCGGCCTCCAGCGGGCGCGGATTCGAGCCATAGAACGGGGCGATCACCTTCAAGCGCCGGTCGGTGCAGGCCCAGGCGATCGCAAACCCGCCGCCCAGGCAGAACCCGATTGCTCCCACCCCCTGCGGATCGACGAAAGGCTGTTCCGCAAAATAATCCAGGGCCGCCTTCAGATCCTTGATCCCGCTGTGATTGAGCGAATTCAATAACGCCCCGCTCATAAAGCGGAACATGCACAGGGTGCGGTTGCGCCCGGCGAACAAGTCCACCGCCAGGGCCGCGTAACCCTCGGCTGCAAACCGCCCGGCGATACTTTTGATATTCTCGTTTAGGCCGTAAATCTCGTGGATGATCACCACGCCCGGGAACGGCCCATCCCCCTCGGGCCGCGCCAGGTAGCCCGAAAGCATCAGGGTCCCGGAAGGGAAGGATATGGCAGAGGTATGGATCGGCATATTATTTACCTTTTTAGTCGTATTTTACCTCATTCCTGCTCCTGTCCAACATAAAATCTTTGGCCCTTTGGGAATTGCCGTGGTATCAGGGGCAAAGTGCCACTGAAACCACGCTAAAACCCAAAGGGCCAAAACTTTCGCTCGCTTTGCGTCCTTCAAGTTTCGTATGTATAATCATTTCACACCTAATCAAACAAACCTTGGAGGAGCAGACCATGGACGAATTCATGCAGGCAGCCATCGATGAGGCCCGGCAGGGGCGGCGGGAAAAGGGCATCCCGATCGGATCGGTGCTGGTCAAGGACGACAAGATCATTGGGCGCGGCCACAACAAGCGGGTGCAGGATAACGACCCCATGACCCACGCTGAGACCGATTGCCTGCGCAACGCCGGACGCATCGGCACTTACCGCGGCACCGTCCTTTACTCCACCCTCATGCCCTGTTACTACTGCGCCGGGGCGGTCGTCCAGTTCGGCATCAAGAAGGTCATTGCGGGTGAATCTGCCACCTTCCCGGGCGCGCGCGAGTTCATGGAAGCCCACGGGGTCGAGGTGATCGACATGGACCTGGAGGAGTGCAAGCAGATGATGCGCGAGTTCCAGCAAGAGTTCCCCGAGCTTTGGAACGAGGATATCGGTAAATAAAGGCGGAACCGGCCTGGCTTGAATTGGCACGTTTGTCGCAACCGGCCTGTTCCTTAAGGAAATAATAGGAATGAACAAATCCCGTGTTGCCGTTGTACGGACCACTCCCGAGACTGTCCTGGCCGATTACGCCCGCCTGTTTGAGCTGGCGGGCGGCCCCGCCGCCCTGGCGCCCGGCGTCCCCACGATCCTCAAGGACAATATCTCCTGGCATTTCCCCATGCCCAGCGCCAACACCACCCCCTGGCAGTTGGAGGGAACCATCCTGGCCCTGCGCCAGGCCGGCTTCAGCGACCTGGTGTGCGTGGAAAACCAGACGGTTGTCACCAACGCCCTCAAGGGAGAGACGCTCAACGGGTACACGCCCATCCTGCAAGGTTACCAGGTGCCGGTGCGCTTCAATTTTCAGCCCGAGCACATGACCTGGGTGCCCTATGCGCCCAAGGCTAAAATGCTGGCGCTGGACCACATCTACCCGGAGGGCATCCGCCTGCCCGACTTTTTCTTTGGCAAGAACATCATCCACCTGCCAACCGTCAAGTGCCACATTTATACCACCACCACCGGGGCCATGAAGAACGCCTTCGGCGGCCTGCTAACCAAGCACCGCCACTACACCCATTCCTGGATCCACCAGACCCTGGTAGACCTGTTGGCGATCCAGAAGGAGATCCACCCCGGCATCTTTGCGGTCATGGACGGCACCACTGCCGGCAACGGACCGGGGCCGCGTATCATGCAGCCCGTGGTCAAAAACGTCATCCTGGCATCGGCCGACCAGGTGGCGATCGACGCCGTGGCGGCCAAAATGATGGGTTTCGACCCGCTCAGCATCCAATACATTCGCCTGGCCCACGAGGCCGGCCTGGGCGCCGGCGACCCGCGCCAGATCGAGATCGCAGGCGACCTCGACGCTGCCGATGAAAGCTGGGGTTTCCAGGTGGGGCAGAGCTTCCACCGTTTCCTGGCCTGGATGGCCTGGTACGGCCCCACCAAGAGCCTCCAAAACCTGGTCCTGCGCACGCCCCTCGTGGCGATCCCAACCGCCATTTCCTTCATCGAGCACGACCTCATGCACTGGCCTTTTAAGGAGCGCCATATTTACGAAGACTGGCTTGCCAGCACCGGCTGGGGCCAACTTTTCCAGCGCTACCAGCGCGAGGGCTGCCTGGCTAGTTGATCGGGTATTCTTGTTTTGGCGTTGCAAAGCTCTGCCAAAACAAGAAACATCTGGGGAGAAATGGGATGGAATCCTTCCCGATAGCTCAATCACCCAGCGTTCAGGATTTATTGGCTTCGCCCGATCCCCCGGTTATCTATAAAGTGCGCCGGGAGCTGCTGGGCGAGGACCCGCAGTCTCCTTCCCTTTTAGCCCTGCAGGAACAGATACGCGCTTCCGGCCGGGTAAAGGATCTCCTGGCCCACCGCCGGGCAGATGGCACGATCCCGATCCACGCCTACGGCAAGTGGCAGGGACCGCACTGGACCCTGTACAGCCTGGCCGAGCTTGGCTACCCGCCTGGCGACCGCTCGCTCCTGCCGTTGTTCGAGCAGGATTACGCCTGGCTGTTATCGCCCAAGTTTCTAAAATTTCCATCCACCCTGGTCATCCCGGGCCAGGAGCGTAAGGTGCGCCGCTGTGGCTCGCAGGAAGGCACTGCCATTTACGCCGCCCTGGTGTTGGGCCTGGCAGACGAGCGCACCCGCCTTCTGGTGGATCGCCTGCTCGAATTCCAATGGCCCGACGGCGGCTGGAACTGCGACAAGCGCCCCCAGGCGGATATGTCCTCCCTGCTCGAAACGGCCTATCCTTTGCGCGCCCTGGCCCTGTACGGGCGACTGACCGGCGACGCGTCGGCCCTGGCAGCCGCCCGCCGGGCGTCCGAGGTGCTGCTCGAGCGCCGCCTTTTCCGCCGCCGCAGGGATGGCGCCATCATCCGGCCCGAGTTTACCGAAATCGTCTACCCTTACTACGCCCACTACAGCTTTTTCTTTGCCCTCAAGGTGCTGGCAGAGGCCGGATTGGCCGGTGACGAGCGCTGCCGGGATGCGCTCGACCTGCTCGAATCGAAGCGCTTGCCCGGCGGCGGTTTCCCGCTCGAGCGCAAGATTTTCAAGGTTTCTGCTGCCATTACTACCCGCGGTTCCCGCGCCGACTGGGGCCCCTTCGGCTCCACCCGTCCCAACCCCTTCGTCACCATCGATGCCTTATATATCCTCAAAATGGCTGGCCGTTTTCAGTAGATTAAATATAGCGAATCACTTTATAGCTCTATATATTGATTGATTCTCTTTTCAATCACCCCTAAACTGGCTTTCCAGAACTCCGGCGTACGGATATCGATCCCGAAGCGGCTCGCCAGGTCGGCGGCTTTGCCCTGGCCCGTGCTGGCGAGCAGGGCCTTGTAATCCGGCAAAAAACTGGCCCCGCGCTGTAGGAAGATGGCGTACAGCCCGGTGCCGAACAGCAGTCCAAAGGCATACGGGTAATTGTAAAAGTGCAGGTCTGGGAAATAATAGTGCGGCTTCCAGGTCCACATGTATGGATGCAGGTAGTGCTCATCCAGCCCGTCGCCGTACGTGGCCTTTTGGGACTGCTCCATGATCTCGCAGATTTCGTCGGCCGAAAGTTCGGCCCGGGCGCGCCGCTCGAACACCTCTTTTTCAAACAGGAAGCGCGAGCTGATGTCGACGATGACCTGGGTTGACCCGATCAGGAATGTTTCGAGGATCGACAGCTCTTCCTCCCGGCTCGAGGCCTGCGATAGGGCAGCCTCGCTCACGATTGTTTCGCAGAAGGTCGAGGCCGTTTCGGCCAGGGTCATGGGCGTTGCGCGTTGGAGCACCGATTTACCCTTCAAACAGTAGTTGTGGAAGCCGTGCCCCAGCTCATGGGCAATCGTGAAGGTTTGGTCCAGCGAGCCGTCGAAATTGCACATCACGCGCGATTCCTCCAGGGCCGGGATCGAGGAGCAGAACGCGCCGCCACGCTTGCCGGAGCGAGGCTCGGCGTCGATCCAGCGGCGTTCGAAGGCGTCGCGGGCATAGTCTGCCAGCTCGCCCGAAAAGCGCCCGAACTGCTCGACGATGAAGCTTTGGGCCTGGCTGAAGCTGAGCTGCCGGTCATGGCTGACCGCCGGTGCAAACAGGTCGTACCAGGGCAGGGCCGGCTTTCCCAGGCGGGCAGCCTTGGCGCGCAGATACTTTCGAAAGGCAGGGAAAGAAAGCTCCATAGCTGCCTGCATGGCTCCCAGGGTCGGGCGGTCGATGCGCGCCTTGTCCAGCGAAGCGTGCAGGGCATCGCTGCGGCCGCGCCGCTTCTGCAGGGTGACGGCAGCTCCCTTGATCCCGTTCAAGGCTGCAGCCAGCGGCTCGCGCACCGTCTTCCAGGTTTCCAGCTCAACCTCGTACGCCTTCCGCCGGATGAGGGGGTCCGGATCGCTGTGCAGGTTGATCAGGGCCGTCATGGGCAGTGTTTCGACCTTGCCATCCCTTTCGAACGGCACGCTTATCTGCGAGCAGACGGTGCCTTGCAGCTTGTTCCAGGCGTCAGCCCCACTCAGGCTGAGCTCCGACGCCAGGCCTTCTTCGGCCTCGCTCATCAGGTACCGGCTCTGTTCAGCAGTTTCAATCAGGAAGAAAGCGTGGCTCCTGGCCGTCCCGCCCCGCTCGATCACGCCAGGCAAGAATTCCACCCGCCGGCCCAGCCAGGCCTGGAAAGGCACGCTGAGCTGCTCGAGCCGAACGCCATACTGTTCGATTTCAGACATCTTGCGTTTTGCCAGAGCATTGTATGAATCAACCGAAACCTGTAGGTCGGTGTAGGTGGCCAGGGTGCGGTAGAGCAAAAGGACGGAGTTCACCTGGTCCAGGTAGCTGTTAATAATTGGTGCAATCTGGGCCGCGTCCTGTTCCAGGGGCGCAGTCGCATTCACCTGGTGTTGGCGCGTGAACGCTTCAAGGTCTTTCAGGCGTTCGTCCAACAACTGAACGGCTGTGGCGTATTCTTGCGAATCCAGGGCTGGATAGATGTTCGTCAGGTCCCAGTGGGGAACGGTTTCTTTGACAGGAGTGTTCATGGGTACATTCTTCCTTCGTTTTTGGCTTGACGTGCCAGGCTGTTTGTATTTTACTTGAAATGATGCAGCCTGATCGACTTTCCTTTCGCTGGCTCGGCGTGCAGGGGCTCGAGCTGCGCTGTGATGGGCGCACCCTGGCGATCGATCCCTTTTTCACCCGCCCTTCGCCGGGCTTTTTCTTGTTCCGGCGTGTACAGCCGGACCATGCTCTCTCGCGGCGGCACCTGGAACGCTGCGATGCCATCCTGGTGACTCACTCGCATTACGATCACGTAATGGACGTGCCGGAAATTGCCGTGCGCACCGGCGCCACCGTTTACGGCTCGGCCAACGTCGGCCAAATCCTGGCGATCTCGGGGATTCCCGCCCACCAGTTCCACGAAATTGCCCCGGGTGAGCAGCTCAGCCTCGGGCCGTTTGTAGTGGAGATCTTTGCTAACCACCACGTGTCATTGCCCATCGATCCTTTCATTAATGGCCCGCTCAAACCGAGCCTGCAGCTTCCTTTGCGCCTGCTGGACTACCGCATGGACCGGTCGTTCGGTTTTTGGATCCAGGCCCAGGGGGTGCGCCTCTTGTTTTGTCCCGGCCCGGCCCGGCCCGCCGATCTGTTGTTCGCCGGCGCCTGGCGCAGCCTGTCGGATTTCGGCTCGCTGCTGGCTGCCACCCGCCCCAGGCTCTTCCTGCCGGTGCATTGGGATAACTTTTTTCGCCCGCTCGATGCGCCGCTGCGCGAGCTGGTCCCTCCCGGCGGCCACAGCCTGTCCCGCCTTGAGCGTTTCGTCCACACCGCCAGCCCCACCACGAAATTTTGCGTCCCGGAATTGTTGAAATGGGTCTGTGTGGATGAACTGTAGTGGATCGGAAAAAATGAACGGTTTTCTCCCCCTCTCCACGGCTTGCCATGGAGAGGGGCCGGGAGGCATAGGCGCTAACTTAAGGCAAGTTTTTCCACAGTCCGCTGCTCAGACCTCACCCCCAGCCCCCATAGGCGCGAACTTAACGCTGGAATGACTCCCCTTCAGCGCGACAACCTCACCCCCAGCCCCTCTCCATGGAATGGAGAGGGGAGCGTTAAGGGTGCAAGCTTATGATTTCGCTTGCCGATTATCTGCATTCTCATCCCAAAAAGACATATTTATTTCGTGAGCAATTGGTTTGCTCCCCTCTCCATGAAATGGAGAGGGGCCGGGGGTGAGGTCTGAGCAGCGGACCGTGAAAAAACTTCCCTTAAGTTAGCGCCTATGGGACCAAGAGTGGGGTTGTGAAAATTGACGCATTCTTGACACTCCCCGGCGCCATCTTGCCCTTTCTTTGACAAGCGCTGGGGGTATAAGTATCGGTTGATTTTTTAAAAGGCTGGTATTAAAGATGATAATCAAAGAGGGTGAATCCACCATTATCGAACAGACCCCCGAGCTGCCCCTGCGCCGCACCTGGCAGCACTGGCTGATCGGGCGGCCTTTAGCAACCGCCGATGCCCCTCACCAGACTATCGGCAAGCTGATCGGCCTGGCTGTTTTCTCTTCGGATGCGCTTTCCTCCGTGGCCTACGGCCCCCAGGAATTGATGCTGATTCTGGCCGTCGCCGGCACTTCGGCCTTGAGCTACTCAATTCCAATCGTTCTCGCTATCGTGGCACTGCTGGCCGTTCTTACCTTTTCTTACCGCCAGACCATCCACGCTTACCCGGGCGGCGGCGGGGCCTACATCGTCGCCCGCGACAACCTGGGCGAGCTTCCGGCCCAGACCGCCGGCGCAGCCCTGCTGACCGATTACATCCTCACCGTGGCGGTCTCCATCGCGTCCGGCGTGGCCCAGATCACCTCGGCCTTTCCGTCTCTTTACCAGTACCGGGTCGAGATCTCGGTTGGCATGATCCTGCTGGTGATGCTGATCAACCTGCGCGGCGTAAAAGAATCGGGCACGACCTTTGCAATCCCAACCTACTTCTTCCTGATCATGATGTGCTTCACGGTGGGAATCGGGTTATTCCGGATGTTGACCGGCAGCCTGGGTCTCGTGGTCGACCCGCCCAAAATGCCGTTTGACCTGGTCCAACCGCTGACGATTGTGATCATCCTGCGCGCTTTTGCCAATGGCACCACCTCGCTCACCGGCGTCGAGGCCATCTCCAACGGCATCACGGCCTTCAAAGAGCCGCGCAGCAAGAACGCCGCCGGCACCATGCTGTGGATGGCAGGCATCCTCGGCTCGCTGCTCATCACCATGGTTGTCCTGTCGCTCCATATTGGCGCCATTCCATCCGATCAAGAAACGATCGTCTCCCAACTGGGGCGCACAGTCTACGACAACCGCGGCCCGCTCTACCTGATGTTGATTTCTTCTACCACCGTCATCCTGATGATGGCGGCCAATACGGCGTTTGCTGATTTTCCCCGCCTGGGCGCACTGCACGCCGGCGATGGTTTCCTACCCCGCCAATTGACCTACCGCGGCAGCCGCCTGGTGTACTCGCGCGGTATCATTGCCCTGGCATTGATCGCCTCCGGTCTGGTGATCGCCTTCCAGGCATCCGTAACTGCCCTGATCCCCCTGTATGCTATCGGTGTTTTTCTTTCCTTCACGCTTTCCCAGACCGGCATGGCCCGTCGCTGGTGGAAATCCGGCCACCTCAAGCCGGGCGAAGAAATTGTGGAGCCGGGTTCTACCATCATCCATGAGGATGGCTGGCAGTTCAAGATGGCTGTCAACGGTCTTGGCGCAGTCTGCACGTTCATCGTTATGATCCTGTTCGCCACTTTCAAGTTTAAAGATGGCGCCTGGGTCGTCGTCCTGTTGACGCCCACCCTGGTGGCGATTTTCTTCTCGATTCACCACCACTACAAAGGTCTGGCCAAACAGCTTTCCCTTGAGGGCCACCAGGCCCGTAAGAAAGTGTCACGCAACCGGGTTATCATGCCTATCTCTGGGATCCATCGCGGTACAATGGAAGCGCTGCGCTTCGCCCGCACGCTTTCGGACGACATCACCGTTGTGCACGTTTCGATCGATCCCAAGGAGCGTCAAAAGCTCGAAGCCAAGTGGGATTCCTGGGGGGATGGTTACCGCCTGGTGATTTTGAATTCGCCCTACCGCCTTTTTCTCGAACCTTTGTTAGAGTACATCGATGCGCTCGATTCAATCCGGCGCCCGGACGAGATCATCACGATTGTGGTGCCCCAGTTTGTGCCGAAGCACTGGTGGAATAATTTCCTGCATTCCCGCACCGCCGAATCGCTGCGCAAGATTTTGCTCCAGCGCAAGGACATTGTCATCATGGAAGTGCCTTACCAGGTTGAATAACACAGGTTTTTTGAATTGGGCTGCTTTCAGCCCAATTCCACGTTAAGCGGCCTGTGTCAAATGATTGCAGGCCAGGGCGGATATAATTAGAGCATGTCGCGCCTGCAGTTTCTCGAAAGCATCGGCCTGGTAGCCCTGGCGACCTTGCTGGGCTTGCCAATCCGGACCTTGCTGCATCCCACCAACCTGGTCATGCTATACATGGCGGCAGTTGTGATCGCCGCATTCTTCCTGGGGCGGGGTCCCGCCATGCTGGCCTCATTTTTGAGTGTGCTGGCCTTCGACTTTTTTTTCGTTGAGCCGCGCCTCAATTTCGCCCTGGCGGATACCGAATACCTGGTGACTTTTAATGCGTTTCTTGCGGTGGGCCTGATTGTCAGCAGTCTGGCGGGCCGGGTCCGTCTGCAGGTCAAGGCGCTGCGCGAACGCGAGGCCCAGGTCGAGGCCTTGAACGACTTCAGCCGCGACCTGACGGCTGCCCTCAGCCTGGATACTATTTTGAATGATGTAATTTGGCATGTCAGCCAGACCCTGGGGCGCGAGATCGTCGTCTTTCTCGCCCAGGACGCAGCCCTTGAACGGCGCGCTGCCACGCCTGACTTCAAGCTGGACGAAAGTGAGCTGGCCGTAGCGCGCTGGTCTTTTGAGAACTCGCAGGTTGCCGGCCTGGGAACCAATGCCTTTCCCCAGTCGCAGATTCGTTTTGCCCCTTTAAAGACGTTACGCGGCGCCCTGGGCGTCCTGGGTGTGCGGCCTGGCACCGCTGGCCAGGTCCTGACCCCTGTCCAGGGCCAGCAGTTGGAAGGATTCGCCTACCTGGCAGCGATGGCGATCGAGCGGGCCCTCCTGGCTGAGCAGGCCAACCGCGCCCAGGTGTTGGGGGAGGCTGAAAAACTGCAAACGGCCCTCCTCAATTCCATTTCGCACGACCTGCGTACGCCCCTGGTATCGATCCAGGGCGTGCTGGATTCCCTGCTGGAGGTGGAGGAGGGTGGCGAGAACGCCGTCCAGTTGGACCAGGCCGCCCGCCTGGATATGCTCGAAAATGCCCGCGAAGAGACCGCACGCCTGAACCGGCTGGTCGAAAATTTGCTGGATATGACTCGCCTCGAAGCCGGCACCTTGAAGCTGCGCCTCGAGCCCGGCGATCTCCAGGACGTGATCGGTTCCGCCCTGGCCCACCTGAACGATCAATTCGGCAGCCGCCCGGTCTCCGTTACCCTGGTTGAAGGCCTGCCGCTCATCCCGATGGATTTCGTCCTGATGGAGCAGGTGCTGGTCAACCTGCTAGATAATGCCGTCAAATATTCTCCGCCGGGCTCGCCCATCGAAGTCAGCGTTGCCTGCCAGGATAACCAGGCCCTGATCCGGATTGCGGACCGTGGGCCGGGCATTCCCTCGGCCGAGTTGGAGCAGATATTTAGCAAGTTCCACCGCCTGAACCGTCCCGGGCAGGCGAAGGGGGTTGGTTTGGGGCTATCCATCTGCAAGGGCATCGTTGAAGCCCACAGCGGGCGCATCTGGGCTGAAGGCCGCTCCGGTGGAGGATCTGTCTTTACGGTGGCGCTGCCGCTTGAACGGGCGACCGGAAAAGGTCGCGAGGGAAGGACATGAGCGATTTGCCGGCCAACATTTTGGTAGTGGATGACGAGCGCCCCATCCGGCGCTTTCTGCGCGCCTCGCTGCGGGGCCACGGTTACACCGTGCTGGAAGCCACTACCGGGCAGGAAGCTATGCAGGAGGCCGCTGCCCGCCGCCCGGACGTGATCATCCTTGACCTGGGCTTGCCCGACATGGACGGCACGGAGGTCATCCGCCAGCTCCGCGAATGGACCAGCGTGCCGATCATCGTGCTTTCGGTGCGCGATCGCGAGAGCGATAAGATTGCCGCCCTCGACGCCGGGGCGGACGATTACTTGACCAAACCGTTTGGGGTAGGTGAGCTGGTAGCGCGCATCCGCGTCAGCCTGCGCCGGGCGGTCAAGACTGGCGACGAACCGGTTTTCGAGGTCGGCGACTTGAAGGTGGACCTGGCCCACCGCCAGGTGACCGTAAATTCGCTTGCGGTGGACCTGACTCCCACCGAATACGACCTGCTGCGGCTGCTGGTGCGCAACGCCGGCAAGGTCCTGACCCATCGCCAGATTCTGCACGAGGTTTGGGGCGTTGCGTACGAGGCTGAGAGCCACCTGCTGCGGGTGAACGTCAGCAACCTGCGCCATAAGATCGAGCCCGACCCCAACCGCCCCGAATACATCCTCACCGAGCCCGGCGTTGGTTACCGGTTAAAATACTAAGAGAAGTTATTAAGATATGGCGAGAAATTTTTGTTTTTAGGGAGTTATCCATGGAAATCATACGTGTGACAGAAGTGACGGATGAGATCGTAGAAGCGTTCAAGTACCTGATCCCCCAGTTATCTTCCTCCAGCGCGATTCCCGGGCGAGAACAACTGGCGGAAATCGCTTCCAACGATTCCCTGCTCATCGCTCGCGACCCCGAGCAGGGCGGCAAGATCGTCGGCTCGCTGACCCTGGTGACTTTTCGCATTCCTACCGGCGTGCGCTCCTGGATTGAGGACGTTGTCGTAGACCAGGCCCAGCGCGGCCGTGGCATCGGCGAGGCTTTGACCCGGGCCGCCCTCGACCGGGCCGCCGAGCTGGGTGCCCGCACGGTTGACCTGACCTCACGCCCCTCGCGGGAAGCTGCCAACCGCCTGTATGTAAAGGTTGGTTTCCAGTTGCGCCAGTCTAACCTGTATCGATATTCCCTGGATTAACAGCTTGTTTCAAGTTGCTCTTCTCCAGCTTTTTCCGCCTCCCAACCTGGAGACGGCCCTTCAAAAGGGCGAGGATTTCTGCCGCAGGGCGGCCAGCCTGGGCGCCGACCTGGCGCTCTTCCCTGAGATGTGGAGCGCCGGTTACGCCGGCTTTGACTCGAGCCAGCCACCATTTGCCGGTCCTGCCCAGGCCATCGCCGAGGATGATCCGTTCATCATCCATTTTCAAGCCCTGGCGGGCCAACTCGATATGGCCATCGCCCTGACTTATCTCCAGCGCTGGCCCGGCCTGCCGCGCAACGTTGTCTCGCTGATTGATCGCCGCGGCCGGATCTGCTTTACCTATGCCAAGGTCCACACCTGCGATTTTGACCGGGAGCGGTTCCTCACTCCCGGCGACGACTTCTACGTTTTCGAGCTCGACACGGCCGGTGGGCCGGTCCAGGTAGGCGCCATGATCTGCTTCGACCGGGAGTTCCCCGAGAGCGCCCGCATCCTCATGTTGAAAGGGGCCGAGATCATTCTCGTGCCGAACGCCTGCGACGTAGAAGAGAATCGCAGCAGCCAGCTTCGCACGCGCGCCTACGAAAACATGCTGGGCGTGGCTCTGGCAAACTATGCCGGGCCAGTTTACGAGGGCCGTTCGCAGGCCTTCGACGGGATGGCCTTCACCCGCCAGGGAATCTCACGCGACATGAAGCTGGTGGAAGGCAGCCGTGAAGAAGAAATCCTGATCGCTTGCTTCGACCTGGCGCGCCTGCGAGCTTACCGCAGCCGCGAAGTCTGGGGCAACGCCTTCCGCAAGCCCTCGCGTTACGCTCCCCTCGTCTCCCCCGCCGTATCCCCTCCCTTTCGCCGCCGGAAATCTAGAAGGGAGTAGGATTCACCACAGAGTTGCCATGAAAGAAATTCACCATAAAGTATGAAAGTAGGGGCGAAGCATTCGGTGGGT
>Ga0335070_10005899_pt1 | contig 14439 bp, 9 predicted proteins | sample Lox_Sample_13_FD_206722 | JGI IMG/M metagenome (GOLD analysis project Ga0335070, IMG submission 206722) | Soil microbial communities from Loxahatchee National Wildlife Refuge, Florida, United States - Lox_Sample_1.3 | ecosystem: Environmental > Terrestrial > Soil > Wetlands | place: USA: Florida... | reverse complement strand
GACTGGTAGCCATGGTCGGTGAGTTCCTGCTGCCGCCGGGCATGCACGCATCGGCGCGGCGCCTGATCGGCCGCGATTTCCTGCCCTCATGGATGAATGCGCCGTGGTTCCTGGAGAGGGGCGTCAAGCCTTCGGGGCCGGACTACTCGGGGACCAGGAATGTGCTGCGAGCCTGCCTGGCGCAGGCCGTTACCAAGTGGAACCTACCCCACCTCTTAAGATACGAAGATCGCAACTCCATGGCATTCTCGATCGAGAGTCGGGTGCCGTTTCTAACGCCCAAGTTGGTCGAGTTTGCCTTCTCGCTGCCGGAGGAGTACATCCTGGTTCCGGACGGAACGTCGAAGGCGGTGTTTCGCGAGGCGATGCGGGGCATCGTGCCGGACTCGATTCTCGACCGGAAGGACAAGATCGGCTTTGTCACGCCCGAGCGGTATTGGCTCAGCGAACTCGAAGGCTGGGTGGAGCAGACGCTGGCCAGCGAAACGGCGCAGCGAGTTCCGGTGCTGAACATGTCGGCGGCGGCGAGCGAATGGGAAAGGTTCAAGGTCAGAGGCACTTATGGGATGGCTCCGTGGCGATGGTTGAATCTGATCGAATGGGCCCGACAATTCGAGGTGAGATTCGACTGAGCCCGATGATGATATTGGCTGAGCTGGAGAGCGCATGGACCTGGGACGCCTGAACCGCTGGGGTGGATACCTGTTCTGGGTATTCCTCGATCAGTTCCTGGGGGCGGGCGTGGGCCGGTTCTTCCTGAACGTTGCGGCAAGCCACATCGTGGGGACGGTGGCGTTCGGAGTTTTCGTCACCGCACAGAGCGTGACAGCGCTGATCGGCATTACGCCGCAGATGGGGTTGTGCCTGGGGCTGGCCCGGCATCTGGTGGAATACCCGCCGGAGGAGCAGGCGAGCGTCTGCGCCACGGCGGTGCGGATGTGCCATCGGGCGATGCTGATCATCATGGCCATTGCCTATGCCGGAATCGGCGTGGCGTGGGCCTCGCACCGTACGCCGACGGTGGTGCTGGCGTGCCTGGCGCCGCTGGTTCTGGCGCTGTACGCTGAGAACCACGTGACGCTCATCGTGACGGAGTTGAACGTCAGGCGTGAGTTCCGGTATCAGGCGGCGTGGTCGGCGCTGCGAACGTGCGGGGCGTTCGTGGCGGGCCTGGTGGGGGCGATGCTGGCAGGGCCGTTCGGGCTGGCCTGCGGGTACGCGTTGGGGAGCTGGGTGGCATACGCGGTGCTCCGCTGGCGACGGCGCGAGTGGATGAGGGCGCCGAACCACACGGAGGCGGCGCGTGTTCTGCGGAGCGTCTGGTTTCATATTTCCTTGGCGAGCATGCTGGGGTTCGCCGGAGATTACCTGCCGCGGATCGTGTTGAGCGTCTGGGGCTCGTTCGAGGATGTCTCGCATTTGTACGGCGCTATCAGCATCGTGGCTCTGTTTCTGATCGCGGCGACGGGTTGCGGCACCTTCATGACCTACATGCTGGCGGCGTTCAAGACGCCGTCGGAGCTCACCAAGACCCACAGGCGGCTGTATGCCCTGTTCGCCGTGTCGGTTGTCATCGGGCTCTCTCTGATGGCCCGGTTCGCGGGGCCTTTCCTGCTGGTCAGGTTTTATCCGCACGATCTGGCTGAGCATGCTTTGCCTCTGTTTAGCGTGGTTGTCATCGGGATCACGCCCGTAACGATAGCCGTCATGGTTCGCCCGTGGGTGGTGAAGTTTTCGCCGACCCGGGCGATACCAATGGTGAATGGTTGCGTGCTAACGGGCCAATTGCTGCCCGCTCTGATCCTGACGCCTCTGTTCGGAGCGAGAGGGGCGGCCTGGGGACTGGTGATTGGCGGGACCACGCACATGCTGGCGATGCTGGTGATTCCATTGGTCATGGGGAGGCGAGGTCGGGGTTGCGGTGAGGCCGGTGAGGCGGCGGGAGCAGCGGACAAACCGTCATTGACGCCAGTTTCCTGAGGGGGCGCCGTGTCTCCTGGGCGCCCGGGGCGGCGACACGAGGTGCGGGTTGCCGGGCGACAATGCGGGCATCGTGGTTGGCGTGGTTCGGGTGCGATCGGCCCGGCGGGTGGGTTATCAAGGACTCGATTGGTACCTTCGGCGGTCGGTTGATCCTGAGGCAGCGGCTGCGGCGTACCTATAGTAGGGTGAGTCTGATTCGCCATGGCCGGCGCAAATTTCCCATGCCTGGTCCGGATAGGGGCGGGCCCTTCAGGTGAGAGAGCAGCCTTGGCGGGGGCTGACCGGGATCGATGATGCTTGCGCCGACGAGGAGGGCGTCGGAATGCATCGGGTCGGCCGATGGCCCGATTCGGTTCGGCGACGCTTCGCGGGATGCCGATATTTGAAGTGCGACTTGGCCAGCACGCAGGGGGAGAGGTGCTTATGACGAGTGCGGTTCTCGGTGCATTGTCCGGCAGTGTAATGGGCTTCGGCTGGTTCGCCGTGGTCTTTTTCATCGGGTACATGGTGTTGCGCTGGCGCACCATGAGCCCGCTGCGATTGAGCGTGCCGGGCATCGCATTTTCGACCTATATCGGCCTGTTGCTCATTCCGGCGCTGATTCTGGCGCCAACCGAACAGGATGAAGAAGCGGCCCAGCGGTTCGTGTTGCTGACCATACTTGCCGGCGCGGCCATGCTGATGGGCATGGGCGTGATATCGCTGGTTTATCCGGCGCGCAACATCGATCCGTTGGGGTACGTCCGGATGCCGGTGCTGAAGCCCAACAAACCCGCCGGGAAGATGGCGATTCCGATCATCCTGATCGTGGTACTCGCGACATCGGTATTGCGTTTTGCCCATCGAGGGACGATTCCGTTTCTGCATCTGCTGACGAACATGCACAGCTACGCGAACATCCTCGCGTCGCGTGAGGCGATCAAGGAGGTGAACGAGCAGGTCAACCCGCTAATTCGCGTGCAGCTCTATCTGACCTCATGGTCGGAGCTGATCCTGATGCCTTTGGTCGTCTTTGTGGCTTTGGCGATGTACCGGACGACCAAGGCGCGCGGATGGAGCATTCTCTTCTGGCTCAGCGTTTGCGGGGCGATGTTTCTTGGTCTGTGGGATGCGGACAAGTCCAGCGGCGCGCGGATGGCGGCAACGCTGCTTGGCGGCACATTGCTGATTCGCAGCAGGTTGTCGTGGAAGCTGGTGACGGTGGGGGTTGCGGCGTTGGGCTTGCCGCTGGCGATCGCAATCGCGATTCACCCGGAGAACATGGAGCGATCGAAGATCTACGACGCGATGGCCAGCCGTGCCTTCGTGGCTCCCGCGCAAATCACCTATTTCTACGTGGAGGCTTTCCCGAAGTTTCATCCGCATACCCTGGGGCGCGGGACGTATGTGCTGGGAGGGATGCTGGGTCGCGAGCCGGTGCACCTTCCTCGGCTGGTGGCGCGCTATGTCATGGGCGGCAAGGCGGCGGACACATATGTGAACTGCGGATTCATCGGGACGGGTTGGGCGGAATTCGGTTTCATGGGCGTGTTGGTTTACTCCATGGGGGCCGGCGCCCTGGCGCAGATGATCCAGAATTGCATCATGCGGCGGGCAGTGCACGGCAAGAGGGTGAACTGGATTCTGTTTCACGCGGTTCAAATCCCGATGTGGACCGTGGTGCTCGCTTCGGCGGGCATTACCGAGTTTTTCCTCGGACGCGGCTTGGTGATCGCTTTCGTGTTGGCCTGGGGGCTGGATCGGGTCTTGTATGCCCCGTTGAGTCCCGAATTGTCCGAAGAGTCCAGCGGCTGGGAAGCGACTCCGGCGCCGCCACCCGATCAGATAGTGCCGGTGCGTAACTGGCGAACGCCCGTAGCGATGGGACGCGGCCCGGTGAGGCCGTGACCTCCCGGCAGGCGTCGTCGCGCGGAATGGGACAGGCCGCGGAAATCGGCTCCGCGGATGAGGATGGCGTGGGGTCTCATCGACGTCCGCCCACAGCGCCGCGTTGACCGGCATCATGCCGACCAAGCACGCAGACTTGAAATGACCCAGCAGGCCTTGAGAATCGTAACCGTGGTCGGCGCCAGGCCGCAGTTCATCAAGGCGGCGGCAGTCAGCCGGGCCGCGGCTCATCTGAACGCCGAATCCCGGAACGGCTTGCGGGTGGACGAGGTGATCGTCCACACCGGTCAACACTATGACTACGAGATGTCGGCGCTTTTCTTCGGCGAGCTGAGCATTCCCACGCCACGGTTCAATCTGGGGGTGGGCTCGGGAGCCCATGGACGGCAGACCGGGGCGATGCTGGACGGGCTCGAGCAGACGCTGGTTCGGGAGCGGCCGGATTGCGTTCTCGTCTATGGCGACACCAACAGCACGCTGGCCGGAGCCCTGGCGGCGAGCAAGCTGCACATTCCCGTCGCCCATGTGGAGGCCGGCCTGCGGAGCTTCAATCGGCGGATGCCGGAGGAGATCAACCGGGTCATCGTCGATCGGATCAGTGACGTGCTCTTCTGCCCGACCGAGGCGGCGGTGGAGAATCTGGCTCATGAAGGAATCACCTCCGGCGTCCACAAGGTCGGCGACGTGATGTACGACTCGATCCTCGGCAATGCCGAGCTGGCCGCGCGGCGAAGCGGGATTCTCTCATCCTTGGCGCTGGCGCCGAAGTCGTACTATCTGGCGACCATTCATCGGGCGGAGAACACCGACCGCGCTGAAGCGGTGAGAGAGATTTTTGCGGCGCTGGGCATGATCGACGGGCCGGTGGTCGTGCCGTTGCATCCCCGGACACGGAAGGCGCTCGACAGGCATGCCGTCGGCGTCGCCCCGCAGGTTCGATTGATCGCCCCGGTGTCCTACCTGGACATGCTCGTTCTGGAGAAGAACGCGCGGGCGATCCTGACCGACTCGGGCGGCGTTCAGAAAGAGGCCTACTTTTTGGCAGTGCCGTGCATTACGCTTCGAGAGGAGACAGAATGGGTCGAGTTGGTCCAGGCGAGAGCCAATTTTCTGGCGGGCTGCCAGCGCGGTCGAATCATGGAAGGCATTGAGTGGAGCCGGCAGTGGCGGGCGCCATCGGGATGTGAATCACTGTACGGAGACGGCAACGCCGGGCGGGCCATCGTCGAGCGGCTGGCGGCCCGGCCGTGGTGAAGCTCGCTCACCGGCCGCATGATTGCGGGAGGGCTCCGGGGCAGGCGCCGAGAGCGGCCGGCACGGAATCGAGCTTCGGCGAGCGACGGCAGATATGGGAGGCGGCGATGCGGATCGCCATGGTTGACCCTTACTTCGCGGTCGGTCTGGGCTATCAGCCCACCGGTTGGTTCAATGCCTTCGTTGCCCAGGGGCATCATGTGCGGGCGTTCTGCTCCTGTTATACGAGCACAGTGGCGCGGCATCTTTATGATCGCCCTTTCGAGGAGGGACTGGCCAAGGTCAACGGCGGCGAGATGCTGCGGATGCGCGTTCGGCTGCTGCCGAGGGACATGGTTTACTGCTCCGGCGTTCTGCCCAAGGTTCTGGAATTCGATCCGGATCTGATTCTGGCCACTTATCCCGGAACCATCTTCGCCCTTCCCGTGATCCGAAATCACGCCCGCTTTCGCGGATTGATGGTCAGCGCGTTTGGGGAGAATTCCGCTCAGCGTCACACGTCGATGCGCGGGGCGAAGGAATTCCTTCGGAACCTCATGCTTGATGCCGCCTTCTTCACGATCAAGCGCCATTTTTACTGCGCGGCGATGGAGGGCAGCGATGTCATCCTCCTGCAGACGCCGGACACGTTCACGCATCTGCTGCCGCGTGTGGCGTGGGGCCGCCGGCGCCAGCGGATCGCTGAAAGGTGCGTGTTGTCGCCGCTGGGGTTTGAGACAGCGGTCTTCTACGTCGATGAGGACGAGCGCCGCGCCGAGCGAGCCAGACTGGGGGTGGCGGACGAGGAGGTTCTGGCGCTCTATGCGTGCAAGATCATGCCGGAGAAGCGGCTGGATATCTGGGTCGAACTCATGGCGGCAGCGATGCGGCGGGTTCCCCGGCTCCGGGCCATGTTGATCGGCTTCAAGGAGGGCGATGCCCGATGCGAGCAGGTGAGGAAGTGGATGGATGCGACCGGGCTGCGGGATCGTTTCATTTGCGCGGCTTTCGCCAAGCGGGAGCACCTGCGGGGGCTGGCCAACGCGGCGGACTTCGGCGTATGGCACCTGCAGCCCGCGGTCACGATCCAGGAGGTAATGGGGACAGGGCTATACATGGTGCTGACGGACAGCTCGACGGTGTCGCATCTGGTGGCGGACCCGGTGACGGGCCGATACTTCCGGCATAAGGACTTTGCGCAGGCCGAGGAACTGGTGGTCCAGACGGCCGAGGCGTTCATGGAAAAAGGCGCGATCACGGCTGTCGCAGCGCGCAAGCGGCGGGCGGAGATAAACGCCGGGCTGTTCAGCTATGAAACCATGGCCGCGAAGCTGGTGGCGGCGGCAGCGGACCCGAAGCACGCGCTGGAGCGGATGCGGTTCACGCCCGCCCGCATGCAGGAGCACTTGAGCGCGTGATTGACGGCCCGAGGCGAGCGGCGGCTTCCGCGCCGCGGCACGGGCGTCGGGTCGGGGCCGCGAGGCTGGGCCGATCGGAGGCCTCCTTAATGCCGGAGATGGGACGATGACGGACGATCTGCCGCAGAGACTCAAGTTTTCGATTTGGCTCCGAAGGAAGAAGAAGGCCGTTTTCATGTGGGTGATGCGGTGGTGGGGTTACCGCTTCAAATCCGTCGGCAAGGGGTTCTTCTGCCTGGGCACGCGGTCGCTGTTCAAGAAGAACGCGGTTTCCGCGGGAGACTACGTGTTCATCAACCGCAATGCCCATTTCTCGGCGAACGTGGAGATCGGTCATTTCGTGCTGTTTGCCGCGGACGTTGCCATCGTCGGCGCCGATCACGAAATCGACAGACCGGGCATCCCTATGACCTTCACCAGCCGGGCGGCCATGAGCGAACGGCTGACGGTCATCGGAGACGACGTGTGGGTCGGGCACGGCGTGATCATCATGGCGGGGACGCGGATCGGGCGAGGCGCGGTCATTGCCGCCGGCGCGGTGGTGACCAAGGATGTTCCGCCTTACGCGATCGTCGGCGGGGTGCCGGCCAAGCTGATCCGATATCGCTTCACCGAGGAGGAGCAGGCCGTCCACAACAAGGCGCTTGACGAGCTGATCCGCTGCGACAATGCCGAGATCGAAGCCTTGCGCAGGTACCTCGCATTGACCGGGCAGGTGCCGGTATATTGATCGGGCGACGCAGCGACGGCATCCTTGTTGATCGACTGGCCGGCGCAGCGTCGCGCGGAGAGCGTACATAGTGGCGGTGGCGAAGAACCCCAGTCTGGAAATCCTGCGCACGTTCCCCGGCCGGGCCCTTTGTGTCCAGGCGGACGGGACGATGTACCTCGGGCGGGAGCACGGCGTTTACAGCTCGATCGATGACGGCGTCACCTGGCGGCGAGTCCTGACTTTTCCGCGATCGGCGATCCGCGGTCTGGCGGAGTTCTCGCGGCTGGCGTGCAGGCTGCTTCGCCACGAGATCCGAGCGCTGGCCAGGCTGAGCGACGGCTGTTACGTGGGTGCCACACGCCAGGGCGTGTTTTACGCGCCGCCATCCGAAACGCAGATGAGGCCCAGCCGGGTGCGCGATCGCGGCCTGCCGGTCCATCCGCCAATGTCCCTGACGGTGGGGCCGGATGGCCGCGTGCTCTGGGGAGAATACTGGGTCAATCGAGAGCGTCGCCCGGTGAGGTTGTATGCGTCGGAGGACCGCGGGGTGAGCTACGATGTGGTTCACACCTTTGCGGCGGGCGAGGTGAAACACATTCACAATCTGGTCTACGACGAGCGGTACAAGCACTACTGGGTACTGGCCGGAGATCACGGAACAGAGCCCGGCATCGGGCGGCTGTCGGCCGACCTGAAGACATTCGATTGGCTGGTCAAGGGCAAGCAGGAGTATCGGGCGGTCTGCCTGTTCGACATGGGGGAGTATCTGGTCTACGGTACGGATTCGGAGATGGCGTCCAACGCGGCGATGCGACTGGAGAAGACGACCGGGAAGACCGAGCGGCTGGCGGAGTTCGACGGGAGCTGCATCCACGGCTGCAAGTTCGGGAGTTATCTGGCCTTGAGCACGTCGGTCGAGCCTTCCGCGGTCAACCGGTCGCAGCGCGCGGGTTTGTGGCTCTCTCGGGACGGCGAACGATGGACGTGCGTATATCGGGCGGCGAAGGACAGATGGAACGCCACCTATTTTCAGTTCGGCTCGATCGTTCTTCCGAGAGGCGAGAGCGGCCGCGAGACGGCGCTGTTCAGCGGACAGGCGTTGGTCGGGATCGACGGCCGAGCCGCAGTGGCCGCATTGTCCGATACGGGCCTTTGCCCTGACGGACCCAGGCCTTAGGCTAGCGCTCCCAGCCAGTCGAACCAGGGGGCATGGAGCGGCGTAGAGCGCCGGTGGACGGCCTAGGCGGTGAGATGGTGGTAGCGGTTGGCCAGGCGCGGGACGTCCGCTGTGATGGGATGAGAATCGAGGCGGGGGCGAGGTACACGGGAAGGGATTCCCGCAGGAGTGGGTGCGAGAAGGGATTCTCGCACCAGCGAATGCGGAGGCCGCGGCCGAGAATGTCCACGCGAGAGTCGTCATGAAACAAGTGCTGCAGAATCTCAAGACCGGCGACGTGGAAGTGGCGGAGGTTCCCGCTCCGATGGTTCGTCCGGGCCATCTGCTCATTCGATCGCGGGCCAGCCTGATCTCGGCGGGTACCGAGCGGATGCTGGTGGAGTTCGGGAAGGGGAGCCTGCTGGCCAAGGCGCGGGCCCAGCCGGAGAAGGTCCGCCAGGTGCTGGACAAGATCAAGTCGGAGGGCATCCTGCAGACGCTGGACGTCGTTTTTTCCCGCCTGGATGAGCCGCTGCCGCTGGGATACTGCAACGCCGGGGAAGTTCTGGAGGTCGGTGACGGCGTCAACGGCTTCGAGGCGGGCGACCGTGTGGTCAACAATGGTCCGCACGCGGAGATCGTCTGCGTGCCGCGGAACCTCTGCGCGAAGATCCCTTCGAAGGTCACTGATGAGGAAGCGGCCTTCACGGTGCTGGGGTCAGTCGGTCTCCAGGGCGTTCGCCTGCTGGAACCGACGCTCGGCGAATCGATCGTGGTCATCGGGCTGGGCCTGATCGGGCTGGTCACGGTGCAATTGCTGGTTGCCAACGGCTGCCGGGTGCTGGGGGTCGACTTGAATCGGGAGCGTCTGAAGCTGGCGGAGCAGTTCGGCGCCGAGACGGTGGATCCGGGCGCCGGCGCCGATCCCGTCGCGGCCGCGACGGCGTTCTCGAACGGGAACGGGGTCGACGGCGTATTGATCACCGCGTCGTCGAAGAGCAACGACATTGTGAGCCAGGCGGCGCGGATGTGCCGCAAGCGCGGACGGATCGTCCTGGTCGGGGTGGTCGGACTGGAGCTGAGCCGCTCCGAGTTTTACAAGAAGGAGCTCAGCTTCCAGGTGTCGTGCTCATACGGGCCGGGGCGGTACGACGCCGCATACGAGGAGCGAGGACAGGATTATCCTCTCGGGTTCGTCCGCTGGACGGAGCAACGGAACTTCGAGGCGATTCTGGATCTTCTCGCCGCCGGTCGCCTGGACGTGAAGCCGCTGATCAACAACCGGATCGAGCACGCCCGGGCGGGTGAGGCTTATCGGGCGCTGACCGAGGATTCCAGCTCGCTGGGGATCGTGCTCAACTATCCGCAAGCCGCGCCGGACCGCAAACCGACCGTCTGGCACACCGCGCCTGCGAGCGGACGTCCGGCCTCGGGCCGGGTGGTTGCCGGGGTGATCGGCGCGGGCAACTTCGCGAAGATCACGCTTCTGCCGCGCCTGAAGGGTCTGCCCATCAGTTGGAGGACCATCGCCGACGCGAACGGCGTGGCCGGCACGCACGTCGGTCGCAAGTTCGGCTTCGAGAAGAGCACATCGGACTACAAGGAGATTCTCGCCGATCCGGAGATCAACCTGGTCATGGTGCTGACTCCGCATCACCTTCACGCCAGGATGGTGATGGAGGCACTGGCGGCGGGGAAGAGCGTCTCGGTGGAGAAGCCGCTGTGCATCAACATCGAGGATCTGCGACAGGTGCGCGAGGCGTATGAACGGGCGGGGGGCCGGCAACTCCTGGTGGGTTTCAACCGCCGCTTCTCTCCGCACGGGCTCAAGATCAAGTCGCTGCTATCCACCAGGACCCAGCCGGTCTGCATGAGCATGATGGTCAACGCGGGGGTGAGCTCGCCCGGTTCCTGGGTGCAGGACCCGAAGGTCGGCGGTGGGCGAATCATCGGCGAGGGGTGCCATTGGATCGACCTGATGATGTTTCTGACCGGCGCCCCGGTGACGCGCGTCACCGCCACACGGATCGGCGAGTCGCCGGGCGTGGCCATCCGCGATGACAAGGCCACGATCACGCTGAGCTTTGCCGACGGCTCGATCGGGACGCTGCACTATTTCGGCAACGGCCACAGCTCTTACCAGAAAGAGACGCTGGAAGTTTTCTGTGACGGCAAAGTGTTGCGGTGCGACAACTTCACGGTATTGCGGGGCTACGGCTGGGCGGGTTTCTCAAAGATGAAGCTCCGCCGGTGGGACAAAGGCCATCGCAGGGAGTTTGAAGCCCTGGCCGGCGCGATCATCCGCGGCGGACCGCCGGTCCTGCCCTTTGAGCAAATCGAAAACGTCATGCGAGCGACGTTCGCCGCCGTCGAGTCGGCCAAGACCGGCCAACCCGTGGTCATGCAATGATACCAGACTTTGTCCCGGCTCGGTGAGCTCATGCTGGAGTCAGCTGGTGTGCGGCATTTGCGGATACGTTGGCGATAACAGGCCGGAGCTGCTGGAGCTGATGTGCGCGGCGATGGTTCACCGCGGCCCGGATGACGTCGGGGTCTGGCACGACACTCAAAGTGAGGTCGGGCTCGGGCTGCGCCGTCTGTCGATCATCGATCTGAGTCCGGCCGGCCACCAGCCGATGTGCAACGAGGACGGCACGGTCTGGATCTCGTACAACGGCGAGGTCTACAACTTTCAGGAGCTTCGCGAGGACCTGCTGAAGCGAGGTCACACGTTCCGCGGCCGCAGCGATACCGAAGTGCTCGTCCATCTCTACGAGGAGAAGGGGCCGGACTTCCTCAAGGAGCTAAACGGGATGTTCGGCCTGGCGATCTGGGACGCGCGGCAGAAGCAGTTGCTGCTGGCCAGGGACCACGCCGGGATCAAGCCGCTGTACTACTGGCTGGACGGCCGCCGATTGTTTTTCGCCTCTGAGATGCGGGCCTTGCTTCGAGTGCCGGGCCTGCCGCGGGAGTTGAACGCCGATGCGGTTCCGCTGTACCTGACTTTGCTGTACGTGCCTGGCGCGGAGACCATGCTGAAGGCGATCAAGAAGGTCGAACCGGGGCACTACCTGATCTGGGGCGACGGGCGGATCGAAGAGCGGCGATGGTTCTCGATGGCTTACGAACCGGACGAATCGGTGACCGAGGCGGAGTGGGTGGAGCAGGTTCACGACACCTTCATGCGGGTGACGCGCCGGCAGATGGTGTCGGATGTTCCGCTGGGGGCGTTCTTGTCCGGCGGGCTGGACTCGTCCGCGATCGTGGCGTGCATGCGGCACTCATTCCCTGATCGCGAGATCAAGTGCTACACCTATGACTATGGCGCCGAGGACGAGGCCCGGGATCAATTCGAGCGGGACTTCCCTTATGCCCAGCAAGTCGCGGGACGGCTGAACGTCACGCTGGAGAGCTTCCTGTTGAAGCCCGAGATCTCGCTGCTACCCAGGATGGTGTTCGCGGTCGAGGAGCCGGACGCGGCGACGGCCGTGTTCGCCAGCTACTTGATTTCGAAGCTGGCCCGCGAAGACGGGACGACGGTGCTGTTGTCCGGCATGGGCGGGGATGAGGTTCTATTCGGCTATCGCGGGCATTTGGCCATGCGGGCTTATGAACGGCTGGACTGGATTCCAAAGTGGCTGTCCGGCCCGGCGCTGGCCGCGGCGACCTCACTCGCGTCCGCGACCTGGGGCGCATCCAGCGCCATGCCCCGGCGGTTGCGCAAGTTCCGGCGGGCGCTGCTGGGCGACGGGCTCGAGCGTCACATGGCGCTTTCCGACTGGTCCTCGCCCGAAATCCGCAAGCAGCTCTTCCGGCCGGAGTTTGCGGAGTCGACCGGCGCGTTCGAGGGGGGGCGAAATCCGTTGAGGAAATACTACGACGATTTCACGGGGACGGGGTCGTTGAATCGCCGCTCGCATGTGCTGATTCCCACCTTCCTCGGGGCGCACAATTTTCTCTACGTTGACAAGTCCAGCATGGCCGCATCGGTGGAGGTGCGCGTGCCCTTTGTCGATCTCGAGCTGATGCGGCTCTGCGCACGGATACCTGAGCGCCACAAGCTCAAGGGCCGGACAACGAAGTATCTGCTGAAGGCCGCGATGGAGCGGCATCTCCCGGCCGGCGTCGTGCATCGCTCCGGGAAGACCGGCTTCGGCCCGCCATTGCGGAGCTGGGTGGTGGGCGGGCTGGATCCGGTCATCCGCGAAATGCTTTCGCCGGCAAACGTTCGAGCGCGGGGATTCTTCGAGCCGCAGGCAATCGAGCAGATCGTCCGGGAGAACCGGCAGAACAAGGCCGATTACGCGTACCTCATCTATTGTCTTATTGTCCTGGAAGTCTGGCTGAGGACGTTTCTTGACCGCCCGGGCGAAGAGGTGAGCTTGTGAGGGCCGCCGGCCGGGCGGCGCAGATAGGCTTTGAGGAATGCATTCAAGGGATCAGCAAATCACGCTGCAACCGCTGGCACCGTTTCCGGCGCGGGCTCTCCTGGCGCGACGGAGCGGAGAGTTTTACATTGCCCAGCATTGCCGCATCCTCCGGTCCGTAGATGAGGGCGCGAGCTGGTCGCACGTCACGACCATGCCGCGGAGGCCGATCCGGCGGCTGGCGGAGGCGTCTCGTCTGGGCAGCCGTCTTCTGCGGCATGAAGTCAAGGCCCTGGGCATTCTCTCGGACGGCTCATACGTTGCCGCGGACCGCGAGGGGGTTTACCACGCCGCGGCGGGCGAGCCGTTGATGCGGCCTTCGCGGATCGAGGGCGGGGGCCGGCCGGCCCGGCCGCCGATGACGATCACCGTCGGTCCCGATGACCGCATCCTGTGGGGCGAGTACCTTTCAAAGACCGGGCACAATCTGGCGATCCGGCTTTATGTGTCTGACGATCACGGATTGAGCTTTCAGCTCGCGCGGGTCTTTGAAGGCGGCAGCATCCTGCACGTGCACAACCTGGTCTACGATGAAAGGCTGCGGCACTATTGGGTGCTGACCGGAGACCACGATCACGAGCCGGGCATCGGCCGATTGTCCGCCGATCTCGAACACTTCGACTGGGTCGCCAAGGGCAAGCAATGCTATCGTGCGGTGGAAGTGTTCGATTTCGGCGACAGCCTGATATATGGGACGGACAGCGAAAGGGAACCGAACGCGGTGGTTCGTTTCGACAAGACCAGCGGCCGTGTCGAGCGGCTGCATGAGCTGGACGGCAGTTGCATTTACGCCTGCCAATTCGGCGGCCTGTATGTGATCACAACGACCGTGGAAGTGTCCAGGGTCAATCTTTCCAGGAATGCGTCCATCTGGGTCTCCCGCGACGGCGAACACTGGTCGCAGACGTTGACCGCCAGGAAGGACCGATGGCACCTGAAGCTCTTCCAGTTCGGCTCCTTCGTCCTGCCGCGCGGAGCGAGCGACAAGGAAGTTGTCCTTTTCAGCGGGCAGGCTCTTGAAGGATTCGACGGAAAGGCCTTCACTGCCAGGGTGTCCGGGCCATCGCAGCGCTGAGCACTATGCCAACGGAACCACACGGTACCATTGCTCGACTCCGCCGGTATCCGGCCCGTCTGCGGCGGCGACTGGAGATGGTCGGCAATCTGGGGCCCGGCTGGCTGTTGTATCGCGCGGGCTACGCGATCCGGATGAAGAGCGGTCTGCTCAAACGCCGGTTCCCCCCGATCGATCCGACGCGCGTGCCGTTCAGCGACCTGGTCCTGCCGGGGACGCCGACTGAGCCCCGCCAGTATCGGGTGTTTCGTGAGTCCGGGCAGCGCCGTTTCTTCTTCGCGCCAGGCATGCTTCCAGTCGCGGCGTTGAGCGAGACGGTGGGCGAGGAGGGGAAGCGCCGCACGGTTGCCGTCGCCGACGAGTACACCCGGGGGCGTTTCCTCTATTACAGCCGGCATGTTCACGATCTGGGCTGGCCGCCTGACTGGTTGTTGAACCCCTTGACGGGAGGGCGGCGTGATGCCCACAGGCACTGGTGCGACACGCCCACTTTTTCGCCGGTCTTCGGCGACATCAAAGACGTGTGGGAGCCGTCGCGGTTCGGCTGC
>Ga0335070_10005898_pt1 | contig 14439 bp, 14 predicted proteins | sample Lox_Sample_13_FD_206722 | JGI IMG/M metagenome (GOLD analysis project Ga0335070, IMG submission 206722) | Soil microbial communities from Loxahatchee National Wildlife Refuge, Florida, United States - Lox_Sample_1.3 | ecosystem: Environmental > Terrestrial > Soil > Wetlands | place: USA... | reverse complement strand
TAGGCAACCTTGCCCGAGTAGTCCGGGTGCAGCAGGTCAGCGAACGTCTTCGGCTGGTTCTTCACGACTTCGGGGTTGATCGCGAACGAGAAGTAGTTGTTCACGAACGTCGCCCACGAACCGTCCGACGCCTTCGCGATCGCCGGCACGTTCTTGTAGTTCACGCTCTGATACGGCTGCAGCAAGCCGCTTTGCTGCGCCTGCTGGATGAACGGCGGCAGCGTGACGATCACGTCGGCCTTCGGCGAATCCTTCTCGACGTTGGCGCGGTTCACCACTTCGCCGCTACCCGCCGTCACGATATTGACCTTCACGCCTTCCTGCTTCTCGAAGGCCGGCAGCACGTCGCGGTAGAGATTTTCCAGGCCGTCGGCCGTGTACAGCACGACGGCGTCGGCGGCGTGCGCGCTCATCGCGGCGCCCAGCAGCGCGGCGGCAGCCGCCATCGGCAACAGTTTGCGTGCAAAACCCGCGCGATGGATATTCGTGTGGTTCATGTCACTCTCCGAAGGCAAAAACCAGATGCTCGGGGATACCCGATGCGTTTGTGATTGAATAGATCGAATAATTCGAACTTCGGCGGACTGCGCCGCCTGCCATGCCCGCCCAAGATGGCGCCATGGATTGCAGATTGTCTGCAATCCGACACTTCTCATCTGAACCGGCCGGCACAGCGGGGCGCGGGGTTACCGCCTGCCTCGCTTGTCGGCCCGTCTGGACGGGCCCCGCAAGAATCACAGGTTTTGATGACAGCCGCATGACGATTGTGGCGTTTGTCAAAAAATTCCACAATTCGCCAATATTCGACACGCCATACAACGAAGCATATCCCTGCTTGCGCGGCCGGGGCCGGCATGCAGACGGTCTACGGGAAAACGAGAAACGCGACGGCAGCCGCCACGCGACAGAAACGATCAGGCGATGACGAGTTCGGGCCCACGTGCGGTAATGGCGCGCGCGACGCTCTTTTCGGGCGCGAGTTCGGTGATGACGTAGCGCGCCTGCTCGAAACCGTTGATGCGCACGGGCGTGACGCGCCCGAACTTCGAATGGTCGGCCACGACGATCGGGCAGGCGGCGGCCGCGAGCATGCGGCTGCGCACTTCGGCGACCATGCGCGAGTAGTCGGTCAGCCAGCCGTCGGCGGTGATGCCGCCCGCGCCGACGAATGCGAAGTCGGCGTGATACTGGGCCAGCTGCTGCACGGTATCGAGGCCGAAGGTCGCCTCCTCGTGGTCGGACAACTCGCCACCCAGCAGCGTCACGCGGTTCTCGTTGCGGCGCCCGAGCAGCAGCGCAATGCGCCAGTCGTTGGTATAGACCGTGAGCCGATGGCGGTCGGTCAGCGCACGCGCGAGCGCATGCGTGGTGCTGCCCGAATCGATGATGACGGAGGCGCCGTCGGGCACGAACTCCGCGGCGCGCTCGCCGATCGCGCGCTTGGCGCTCGCGTTGGCGGCCTCGCGCACGTCGAGATCGGGCTCGCGGCGGTCGCTGGAGAGCGCGCCGCCGTGGGTCGTGACGAGCAGGCCGCGCTCCGCCAGCGTATTGAGGTCGCGCCGGATCGTCTCGCGCGAAACGCGCAGCTCGCGCACGAGGTCCGCAACGGAAAGCGCGCCAGTCCGGTTCACTTGCGAGAGGATGTATTGGTGACGTTGTTCTGCGAGCATCTCGGGAGCGCGGGTCGTGCGTGGAATCGCGTGAATACGGAAGAGCCGCCGTATTGTATTACGCATGGCCGCCCACCACGCGGCGCACGCGCCGAACGTTGCAGCCCTGCCATCGCGCGCGCATCCCTGCTAATCTCGTGGGGGTCGCGCGTACGCTCGCGCGGCGCCCGTCTTGCCGACCACCGGAATTCATGCGTTCACGACTTCGTCAACTGCGCCTGCTGTTTTGTGCGCTGCGTTATGGCTTCAGGCTGATCTGGCTCGCCGCGCCCGAGCACCACAAGCTGCACTGGTTCGTCACGCTCGCTTCGAGCCTGCACGGCGACCGGCGTCTCGCCGCGCGCCTGCACGGTTCGCTGCCGCGTCTCGCACCGCTCGCCGCGGCCTTCGCGCAAACACTTGCCTCGCGCCCCGAACTGGCCGGCGCGACGTTGCACGACGCCATCGACGCCATCGAGCATTTCGAAGATCCGCTGTCGCGCGACGCGCTCGCCGCCACGCTGCGCGCCGCGCTCGGCAAGCCGCCCGAAACGCTGCTCACGTGGATCGACCCCACGCCGGCCCACAACGGCTGGTGCGAACAGACGCACGTCGCGCGGCTCGCGCTGCCGGTAAACGGCCATCAGACGATCACGCTGCGCGTGCTGCGCACGCAGCAGGTCCAGGAAGTCGACGACGACGCCGCGCTACTGTGTGGCGTGGCGCGCTGGATGGAGCGCTTTTCGCGCGCCGCGCGCAGGCTGCAATTGCACGCGCTCGCGCAGGCGCTGCGCGAAGACCTGCAGCGCCGCTTCGACCTGCGCGCGCAGGCCGCCAACCTGAGCCAGAGCAACCACCAACTCGGCGACGACCCGCGCATCGTCGTGCCCGACGTGATCTGGGACCTCTGCACCGCGCAGACGCTCGCGGTGCAGCACATCGACACCGTGCGCGCGACCAACCTCGACGGGCTTGCCGAGCACCACATCAATGTCACGCAAGTGGCGGCGAACCTGATCGAAGTCGTCACGCGCCAGGCGTTCGAGCATGGCTTCTTTCACGCGGCCTTCGACGCGCGGCGCGTTGCCGTGAGCGTCGAGCCTGCAACGCGTGGGCGCCTCGTGCTCGCCGGCGCTTCGCTGATGACGAGCCTTTCCTCACCCGAGCGCGAATTCTTCGTGCACGGCGCGATGGCCTTGTTCGAGCAGGACTACGGTCGGCTCGCGACGCTGCATCACGTGGCGGGCCACGTGAGCGCACACGCGCGCACCGAGCAGATCGAGGCCGAGCTGCGCACGCGCAGCGAAGCGCATTTTGCGATCGATCGCGACGAGCGCAGGGCGGCGAGGTGTCGCCGCGCCTCGCGGCGGCGCAGCGCGCGTTTGGCCAGGCCGAGGCGCTGGCACGCTCGATTCATCCGGGCGTCGATGCGTGGGGCATTGCGCGGCACACGCTCGCCGACATCGCGCGGCACGATCTCGGCCACCATGGCTGGATCCGACGGCTTTCTCAAGAGCTGCCGCACCTCGCGCAGATCGCGCCGCGCGTGCCGCAGATGCTGTTCCACTACTTCGAGCATCACGCGAAGCTCGTGCACGGCCATCCATCCGGGCAAGCCACCCAGCCCACGCTGCTCGATGCGTGGCACCGCGAGCATCGGCGCACGCGCGCGCTGCTTGTCGCCTGCGCACTGTGCGGCGGCGTGATTGGCTTGACGGCGATGTTGTTTGCCAGCTAAGCCGCTCTGTGCAGAACTGCCGCCCCGCGACATTTGTGTTCGTGGGCACGGCACGGGGCTGACAGTTAGTTGCGCTCGCATCGTCGCGCGACGATCCTTTTCCCTGCGCCCGCTCTGCCAGTGCAGTCCTGAACAAGACCGTCGACCCCACCCCGCGCGATACTCCGAGCCTTTCGCGATTTCCGGACGCAGCACCCGCCCGCGCCCTCTTCGACTCCGATGCTCGCCACGTTCGCCCCTGCCCTTTTTGTCGCCCTGTGGTCGACGGGTTTCGTCGTTGCCCGCGCCATTGCGCCCTACGCCGCCCCCAACCTGTTCCTGCTCGCGCGCTTCGCCGGCACGGCGGCGCTGTTCGCGTGCGTCGCGCTCGCTGTGCGCGCGCCATGGCCTCGCGGACGCGAAATCGGCAAACATCTGTTCGCAGGCGCGCTCCTGCAGGGCGTCTATCTGGGCGCCGGCTACTGGGCCGTTGCGCAAGGCCTGAGCGCGGGCGTGATGGCGCTGCTCGGCGCGCTCCAACCGCTCCTGACAGCCGCAGTCGCAGCGCGCCTCTTCGGTGAGCGCCTGCCGCCGCGGCGCTGGACGGGCATGTCGCTCGGCCTCGCGGGCGTCGTGCTCGTGTTGAGCCCCAAGCTGCGCGCCGCCACGCAAGCCGCAAGCAGCGCGATCGGCGACACCGCCGCGCCCGGCCACGCGAACTCCCTGCTCGTGGTGATCGTCGCGGTGGCGGCGGTCGGCTCGATTACGGCGGGCACGCTCTATCAGAAGACCTCGCTCGCGCAGGCCGATATTCGCAGCGCGAGCGCCGTGCAGAACGCCGGCGCGGCCATCGTCGCCGCTGTACTCGCGCTCGGTCTCGGCGAGACGCGCTGGATCGCGTCGCCGACCTTGTGGTTCTCGCTGGCTTGGGGAATCGCGATGCTCTCGGGCGCGGGCGTCACGCTGCTCGTCTGGATGGTGCGCCACGGCGACGCCGCACGCGCCACGGCGCTGCTCTTTCTCGCGCCGCCGCTCGCGGCATTCGAAAGCTGGCTGCTGTTCGGCGAGACCCTCACGCCAACGCAGATGGCGGGCTTCGGCGTCGCGCTGGCGGGCGTGCTGATCGCGCGGCGCGCATAGGCGCGAGCCGATGAACGTCGCGCATGACCGCCGCGTTCATCGTCAGCGCATTCGCTCAGTCTGCGGTGTCGGCGCCGGCCGGCACCTTCGCGCGCACCCTGCTGCCCGGTGCGGGCGACCAGGCGGGCCGCGTCTTGCGCTCCGAGTCGATCACGACGATGAAGCGCCCCGCCCAAGGCGTGATCTCGCGGTCCGAATGGAGCACCCACAGCGACTTGCCCGAATCGACGAGCGCCTGGTACTCGGCGTCGATGATGCCGTAGTGATCGATGAACGCATTGAGCGTGGCGGGAATGCGCACGCAACCTTTCGAATGGCGAATGCCGAGCAACGGCTCGAGACGATCGGGATCGGTAGCGTGCATCTGGAAGCGCATCTGCGAATAGCCGCCCTTGCCCCAGCCGCGCTCGCCATCCACCCATCCGAGATCGTAGATCCGCATGTCGCGCCGGCCGTAGCCGCGTATGCCGTTCTGGTTCATGGTGCCTTCCGCCCGGAAGTCCATGTTTTGCGGCGTGTGAGCGAACACGCCGAGCGGCGTGAGAAAGTGGTCGAACTCGCCGGGGCGGCCCGTCGCGACCGGCGACGCGCCGATCATCTGCCACGGCTCCCCGGGCAACGCGCGGAAATAGATGAAGAGCGCCTGCACGTTCGCGCTGCGATCGACGAGGATCACGAATTCGCCAGCCAGCGCGCCGAGGTTCTCTTCCTCGAGCGCGGCCTGGAGGCGCTCGCCGTACGCGCGCTGGTCGGCGAGCGGCACGCGCAGGCGCCGATTGACGTCGCGCGCGAAAGACTTGCGCATTTCGAGCGCGCGCTGCGTTTGCACCGCGGCCTCCTCGGGCGTGAGCGAGGGATGAGCAGGAAGTGTCAGGACGGGAGGCGCCGATGCAGCGAGCGCGGCGGAGGCCGACGAAGCGGCCGCAGCGCCTGAAGCCGCTGAAGCAGGCGCCGGCGCGGACGCCGCATGCGTTGCCAACGCGCCTGAAACTGCGGCGCCCGCGGAAGCGCTCGAAGCGGCCACGGGCGCTGCGTCAGGCTTCGTCGCAGTATGCGCAGGCGCACTCTGCACGCTACCCGACGCGACGTGCGCGCTGGATGCCGCCACGCCATCAGCAGCATAAGCTGCACTCGCAGCCCACCAGGCACAGAGCACGGCCACCACCGCGCGGCACGCCAGCGCCCCTCGGCGCGGCACTTTATGATGCGGAGAATTCGGGGCGTCCCCCCGGACGCCGCCCGGCACGCAAGCGCCCTTGCGCCGCGGAAAATTGTCGTTCATCGTGAGTCCGGCTGATTGTGCATCTTGTTTGAAGTCGGATACGTCGGGCGCCATCACGTGCGGCGTTGCCGGCGGCGCAACGACCACTCCTCATTAGACCAGACAACGCACGGTGTTCGCCGTTGTGGCGCGCGCCGCGCAAAGGAATCGTCCATGCCTGCCCGATCCGCCGCCGACCGCCTCGCGCTCCAGCAATGCATCATCGCCGAGCTGAACGTCGCCACCCGCTTCGACGCGCAATCCGAGATCGAGCGCCGGGTGTGCTTCCTCGACGAGCGCCTGCGAGCAAGCGGCATGGAGGCGCTCGTGCTCGGCATCAGCGGTGGCATCGACTCCGCTACGGCCGGCCGCCTCGCGCAACTGAGCGTAGAGCGCCTGCGCGCACAGGGCCATGCCGCAGCCCGCTTTATCGCGATGCGTCTGCCCTACGGCACGCAGCGCGACGAAGCGGACGCCGCCGCCGCGCTTGCCTTCATCGCGCCAGACGAGACCCTGACCGTCGACATGCGCGCCAGCGCCGACGCGATGCTCGCCTCGCTCGTGTCGGGCGGCCTCGCGTTCGCCGACGCGAGCGCGCAAGACAGGGTTCACGGCAACATCAAGGCCCGCGCGCGGATGATTGCGCAATACGCCGTGGCCGGCGCGCGTTCGGGGCTCGTGATCGGCACGGATCACGCGGCGGAATCGCTGATGGGCTTTTTCACGAAGTTCGGCGACGGCGGCGCCGACGTGCTGCCGCTCGCCGGCCTGAACAAGCGGCGCGTGCGCGCGCTCGCACGAGCGCTCGGCGCGCCCGAAGCGCTCGTCGAGAAAACGCCGACTGCTGACCTGGAGACGCTGCGCCCCTTGCATCCGGATGAAGACGCGTACGGAATCGGCTATGACGAGATCGACGACTTTCTGGAAGGCAAGCCCGTGAGCGATCACGCGTACGAGACGATTTTTCGCTTCTACGACGCAACGCGCCACAAGCGGGCACTGCCCTATACGCCTGACGATGCCGTTTGAGCCGAAGCGCAAGTGCCGCCGCGCGAAAAATTCAGTTGCGTGGCGGCTGCGCTTCGCCGTCGAACGGCGTGGCGCTCACCCTTAGCGCGACGCCAGCGAGGCGCCGGGACTGCAGTTCGCGCGCCACGGTATCGGCCACGTAAGGCACTTCGGAATCGAGTTCGAGATCCGCATGCGCATTCGGCGTGCCCACGTCATAAACGGTGACGCCCTTGGCGTAATGACCGAGCTCGCGCTCGAAAAAGTCGCGTACGTCCTGCTCGCTGCAGGTTTCGGGGACGTTCCAGACAGTCAGGTGCATGGGGGCCTACCCGGCGAGTGATGGGGATTCGATGCGCAGTGCTCAGCGGAACCGGCGAGGTTGCCTCGCACGCACGCGCACGGGCTGCAAACTCGCGCGGACTCGCGAACGGGTCCAAGCCATCTGGCCCAGGAGGGCCGCAATGCCAATCAGCAAAAGGCTGGACGTAAGCATTCTGATTACCTCTTTTTATTGATCAGCATCAGCATAGTCGCATTTGGCGAGCCGCGCGCTGCGGCATATTGCCTGCCAGGAGCGCACCTGAGCGGGTTCGCAACCAGCGTGCCCAGAGAGCGAAGGGTGCAAACGAAAAGGTTTCACGAGCCGTCGTCGCGACTCGCCGCTGTCGTCTCGTCTGCCGCCCCGACGCACGCCATGCGAGTGAGGTGCTCGTACTGGTGCGGCCAGTTGCCGGTGATCGCGGCCTGCGCTTCGGCGAGCGTCATCCGCCCCGCGCACACGCAGCGTTTCAGACGCACCGTGAGCAGCGACTTGCGGCGCTCGCCGGCGTGACCGTCCCACGGCAGCAGGTCGAAGTTGGCCGTGGCGTCCGGCGACCCGCCAAGGACGATTGGCACGCGCCGGTCGAGCGCGTAGCGCGCGCCGTCGTCGGCGTCGATGCCGCGCGCCGCGAGCAGGCGGTCCTTCAGTTCCATGGTCTGGTCGAACGGCGGCGCCACGGTATCGGCATAGTCCGGGCGGCAGATCGTTTCGCCAACCGATTGCTGCGTAACGCGTGCATCGAGCAGCCCCGGATCTTGCGCGAATGCGGCCTGCGCCGCACCTCCTGCCGCGAGCGCCAACAGAACCAGCGGCGCAAGCGGCGCAAGCGAGGCGAAGCGCAACCCGCGCGCCCGCCACGGCGTCGCGCCTTTGCAATAAGCGAAACCTTCTGCCATGCGACGCGCGATGCGGCGTCTTGCTGCCTTTCCTGCGTTCATGGTTGAGCGCATCGTGCGGCACGACGCGGGATGGATGGTTGGTGCCGGGCTATTAGACCACATTCGAATTTTGTCGTGCGGATTGCACACACTAGCCTGCAAGCATGCGTGCACGGCACTGTTCAGCGCAGCCCGCGCAATGCCGGGTGCCCAGGCTCAACCGCTCGCAACTCCAGGCTCTCGCGGGAAATTTTTGATATGGATTCCCAGGTAATTAATCCGGCCACGCGGGGCAAGATCGAACCTTCTCGCTCATGACATGCCGATGGGCCGATGGCAGCGCGCGACGCGATAGCGCATAATGGGCGGCCCGGTCAGCTCTGTCACGGGGCGCATCGCGCGCATTCGAAGAAACGAGGAATCCCCATGTCCATTTCCATGTATCAAGCATCGGTGCCCGTGCTCGTGCGCGGGCTCACCAACCTTCAAAACATCATCGGCAAGGCTCAGGCGCACGCGGCCGAGAAGCAGATCGACCCCTCCGCGCTGACGGGCGCGCGTCTCTTCCCCGACATGCTCCCGCTCGCGCGCCAGATCCACATCGCCACCGACACCGCAAAGGGCTGCGCCGCACGCCTTGCCGACGTCGACGCCCCGAAATTCGAAGATGTCGAAGTCACCTTCGACGAGCTGCACGCCCGTATCCAGAAAACGATCGATTATCTGAATACCTTCAAGCCGGATCAGATCGACGGCTCGGAAGAACGCAGCATCACGCTGAAGTTGCGCAGCGGCCCCATCGAGTTCACCGGGCAGAGCTATCTGCTGGGCTTCGTGATGCCCAACTTCTATTTCCACATCACGACGGCCTACGACATCCTGCGTCACAACGGCGTGGAACTGGGCAAGCTCGACTATCTGGGCACCCGCTAACGCGTGGGGCTTGCGCCGCGTGAGCGGCAAAAGAAAAAGCGTGCGGCGCGTTGCGCGCCGCACGCTGTCACAAGGACGTCATCCGCAAAAGTCAGTCGAGCGACAACCGCAGCGCGAAGCCAATCAACGCGGATGAAAACGCCCACTTCTGAACCGTCTGCGCCAGCGGATGCCGGCGCAGCCATACGGCAATGCGCGCGGCGCCCAGCACATAGATCACGTCGAAGAACGCGCACACGGCAACCAGCACCCCCCCCAGCACGCTCACCTGCAGCCAGACCGAGCCCGCCTCGGGCCGGATGAACTGCGGCAGCAGGACCGAACAGAACAGCAGCGCCTTCGGGTTCAGCAGGTTCGTGAGCAGTCCCTTGGCGAAATCGGCCCGGCGCGACCGCGCCACGACGATACCGCCTGCCTGCTCGGGCATCACGAACGCCGGCGCGCGGAAGATCTGCACGGCGATCCACGTGAGATACGCCGCGCCCACGTAGCGCACGACTTCGTAGAGCCACGGCGCATTGCGCAGCAAGGCTGCGAGACCACAGGCCGAAAGCGTCACGTGGGTCGCGCGCGCGAGACCAAGCCCGCAGGCCGCCGCAAAGCCGCTGCGCGTGCCGCGGCTCATGCTGGTCTGCATCACGAGCGCCATGTCGGCGCCGGGCAGCGCCGAGACGATGATCAGGGCGACGATGAACATCAACAGCAGGTGGGCGGAAAACATGTTGGCCTCGCGTATAAGAGGCTCTATCTTGCCGCTCCATGGGGAGCGATTTCTGGCGTTTTTCGCAATCCGACCGTCACTAGTTAGCGGAATACGCTAAGATTCTGAAATTCTTGCCAGAATTCCACTCATCGCCATGAGCGACCTCGACAAACTCGACCGGGCGATCCTCCGCGCGCTGCAAACCGACGGGCGCATGTCGAACGCACGGCTCGCCGAAATGGTGGGCCTAAGCGAAACGCCCTGCGCGCGCCGCCTCAAGCGCCTCGAACAGGAGGGCTACATCGAGCGCTACCGCGCCGTGCTGTCGCGCCGCGCGCTCGGCTATGGCGTCGTGGGATTCGTCGCGGTGCGCTTTGCCGTGCATGACCGCGCGCTCGCCGAGCGTTTCGAGCGCGAGGTCCTGGCGATCGAGCGCATTCTTTCTTGCCACAACGTGTCCGGCACGGCGGACTATATTTTGCAGGTGGTCGCCCGCGATCTCGACGACTACGGCACCTTCATGCGCGACCAGCTACGTAGCTTGCCCGGTGTCACGTCAGTCGAATCGGCGCTGTCGCTGCGCGAAGTGAAGGCCGAGAGCGGACTGCCGCTGCCCTGACCGCCCCCCAACGATATTCACCCGAAACGGAGCATCCGATGACCCCAGAACAGGCACGAGCCGAAGAATCCGCCGCGATGGATCGCGTGCTGACGGCAACTCAACGCGTCAAGGCGGCGTTCACCTCGCTGCAGTCGCAGTTCCCGCCTGAAGGCGACGGCCGTCCGTCGCAGTTCGCGCTGCAGACCTTCGACGCGGCACTCCAGGAACTGGAAGACGCGCAGGCCGCCTTCGATGAGATGCTCAACGATCTGCTCGACGGTGAGCGCTAGGAGCTTTCCCCACTGGAAGCCGGCTCACAAAATTCGGACTCCAGATCAATCACCTCAAGACATGACACAGAACATGAGCGCCCCCGCCACCGTGTTCGGCGTTGGGGTCGTCGTGCGCGATGGCGCATCGTGGCTGCTCGGGCGGCGCTTGAGTGCGTGGGGACGCGACACGTGGGCCTTTCCGGGCGGCAAGATCGAGCCAGGCGAAGATCCCCTCACCGCCGCCGCGCGCGAGCTGCGCGAGGAAACCAGCCTTGATCTGAGCGCCGCGCATGCGGCCGGCTGGGCGAGCGGATGGCTCGAAACCGGCCGCGTTCGCCACGTGACGCTATTCGTGGAGGGCCGCGCATGCGGCACTCCGGTTGTCGCCGAGCCCGACAAGTGCGAGCGCTGGGCGTGGTTCACGCGGGACACGCTGCCCGCGGACCTGTTCGAGCCAACCCGCCTCTACTTCGAGACTCGCTAGCACGCCAAGGCCGCACGCTCCCTCACGAACGCCGCGATACGCTCGCACGCCTCAACGAGCCTCGGCTCGTCCACCACGAACCCTAGCCGCACGAAGCCGTTAGCGGTCTCGCCGAACGCGCTCGCATCGAGCACGGAAACCTTTTGCGCTTCGAAAAGCTGCCAGGTGAACGCCTGCGTGTCGAGGCCCGTGCCGCGGATGTCGATCATCATGAACATGCCAGCTTCGGGCAGCAGGCACTTCAAGCCCGGCACGTTCGCCAGCCGTTCGTAGACGATGTCACGGCGGCGCCGATATATCTCGCGCATCTCCGAGACGATCTGCGTGCGCTGGTCCAGCGCCGTGAGCGCCGCCTCCTGAATGAAGCCTGGCAAGCCGTAGAGCATGCAAAGCGTGAGCCGGGCCATATGCGCGATCATCGTTTCGGGTGCGATGGCCCAGCCAAGCCGCCAACCCGGCATGGCATGCGACTTCGAGAGGCTGCCGAGCGTGACCGTGCGCTCTGCCATACCGTCGAGCGCGGCGATGCTCACATGCTCGCGCTCGAACGTGAGGTCGGCGTAGACCTCGTCGGAGAGCACCCACAGATCGTGCCGCTTCGCCAGTCGCGCGATGCGTTCCAGGTGCTCGTGCGGCATCACCGCGCCGGTGGGGTTGCACGGCGTCGCGAAGAAGATCGCGCGCGTGCGCGGCGTGACGGCCGCCTCGAGCGCGTCGCAGTCGAGATGAAAGCCGCTCGCGGGATCGACCGGCACCGGCACGAGCGTGGCGCCCGACGCGCGGATCGCGGCCTCGTAGGTCAGGTACATGGGCTCGGGCACGAGCACCTCGTCGCCGGCCTCGCACAGGCAAAGCGACGACGCGAACAAGCCGTTCTGTGCCCCCGCGCAGAGAATCACGTTCTGCGCGCCGACCGTGCGCCCGCTTTGCCGCGCATGTTCGCGCGCAATGGCTTCACGCAGCGGCTCGCGGCCCATGATGGCCGTGTAGTGCGTGTCGCCTTCGCGCAGCGCGGCCACGGCGCGCTCGACGATCGGTGCGGGCGTCGCGAAATCGGGATCGCCCACGCTCAGCACGATCACGTCCTCGCCGCGCGCCGCGGCCTGCACCGCCGCGTGATGGATCTCCCACGCCGTCGTGCGACGGCCCTGCAACCGCTCGACCAGATTCGAATACTTCATCTTCCGCGATTCTCCCGAACGCACGGCACCGCTCTCGCGCCGCAGCGTTCAAACTGTTCCTGTTATTGCGTGTGCGCGCGCCACGTCACGACGCGTCCACAACGATACCAAGGAACGATGCGACGGAGAAATAAATGCCGACGCGCTTATGCAAGGATCATCGATTGCAGGATTGGCTCTCCGCACTGTCCAACGTGATGTTAGTATTTCCAACCTGCTGGATAGCCTTTCCGGCAGCAAACCCTGCACGCGGCACCCATGTCCTCACCGTACGAAGTTCCCGCGCTGCGGCGCATACACGACATTCTCGACGTGCTCGCCCACGCACAGGGCCCGGTGCGCGCCGCCGCAATCGCCCAGGCCACCGGCCTCTCGCGCAGCACGCTCTACCTTATGCTCGATTCGCTCGAACGCCGGCGCTGGATCGAAAAGCGCGCCGATGGCTATATCGTCGGTCTCACGCTGTTCGAGCTCGGCAGCGCCTACGTGCGGCACGATCGGCTTCAGGAGGTGTTTAGGCGGGAAGCCGGGGCGTTCGTCGCAACGCATAACGAAGTCGTTCAGCTTGCGGTGCTGGATGGCGCGGAAGTCGTGTATATCGCACGCGAAGACGCGGCGCGGCCCGTGCGCCTCATCTCCGATCTTGGCTCGCGGCTGTCCGCGCATTGCTGTGCGCTCGGCAAGGCCCTGCTCGCGAGCCTTACCGACGAAGAAGTCAACGCCGTCCTGCCGCGGCAACTCCCCGCCGTGACGGCCAACACCCTCACGCGCAAGTCAGACCTGCTCGCGGCGCTGGCTGCGATTCGCCGCTCGGGCCTCGCGCACGAGCGCGAAGAGGTGAGCGCCGGCATCGCCTGCTTCGCTGCATACGTAGGTGTGACGGCGCTCGGCAAACGCGTGGCAGTCAGCACGAGCCTGCCCCTCGAGCGCCTCGACGCGCGCCGCGAAAAGCGCCTCGCGATCGCGGTAGTCGAGATGGCGCACCGCATCGGCAAGTCGCTCTGAAGGCTCGCCCCTCGCACGCCGGATGGCTCAGTGCGAATGGCGCGGGCCGCCGCGCTCCGCGATCACGCGCAGAGTGCGTCAGTTCAGGCGCTTCGCGCGGTTCGCACATTTGCGATTCGAACTTGCCAGCCGCTAGCATGACCGCCTGGCGTTCCCCACGAGGACAACTACCGCGACAGTGGCCGCCAGAAAACCGCGCTCAAGCTCAAGCGCTCTCGCGCGGCACGACGGTGTAATCAATCCGCGTTTTCGCGGGATGCGTTGCTCTCTCACCGTCCGCGGCCGCGAGCGCGGCGACGATCGCCTCGCCCGTGCGCTGGCCGATGCCATAGGCGTCCACCGAGACCGTCGTGATCGTCGGATGGCAGCAGGCCGCGATCTCGAAGTTGCCGAAGCCGGCAATCGCGATATCGTCGGGTACACGCAGCCCGCGCCGCTGGCACTCCATGATCGCGCCGAACGCCGACATGTCGCTCACGCACATCACGGCCTGCGTGTCGGGCCAGCGCTCCAGCAGTTCGGCCATGGCCGGCGCGCCGTGGCTCATCGTGACCGGCGATTCGCCGAGCCGCACCACGCGGTGCTTGTCGAGCCCGAGCGCCTTCATCTCCAGCTGGTAGCCCTTGAGCCGGTCGAGGCCGCGCCGGTCGAGCTCGCTTGCGCCGCCGAGAAAGCCGATGCGCCGATAGCCTTTGTCCGCGAGATAGCGCACCATCTCGCGCGCCGCGCTCACATTGGAGAAGCCCACGGCCATGTCGATGGGTTCCGCGGGCAGGTCCCACATCTCGACGACGGGCACGCCCGAGCGCTGCAACAGCGTGCGCGTGGCGTCCGTGTGCTGCGCGCCGGTCAGCGCGATGCAGCGCGGCTGGTGGCGCAGCATCTGGCGCACGAGACGCTCTTCGCGATCGGGCAGGTAGTCGGTGTCGCCGATCAGCAATTCGAGTCCCTGCGGTTCGAGCACGGCCGTCAGGCCGCTCACGGTGTCCGAGAAGTTCGAGCTCGAGAGAGAAGGCACCAGCACCGCGACGAACGACGTGCGCCCCGAGGAAAGCGCGCCGGCCGCCGCGTCGGCCACATAGCCCAGCTCTTCGATGGCGCGACGCACGCGCTCGCGGGTCGCCTCCGACGCGCTGCGCCCCGCCATCACACGGGAAACCGTCATCTTCGAGACACCCGCAAGACGGGCGACATCGGACATGCGGGGCGGCGTGGCTTTCGGGGCGGGCATTCTGGACATCGGGCTGAACGGCAAAATGTAGACAGCGCATATGATAACGGC
>Ga0335070_10005897_pt1 | contig 14440 bp, 15 predicted proteins | sample Lox_Sample_13_FD_206722 | JGI IMG/M metagenome (GOLD analysis project Ga0335070, IMG submission 206722) | Soil microbial communities from Loxahatchee National Wildlife Refuge, Florida, United States - Lox_Sample_1.3 | ecosystem: Environmental > Terrestrial > Soil > Wetlands | place: USA... | reverse complement strand
GACGATCGACGCGAACGCGGCGACCTGCGCCGCGCCGCGGAGTCCCGTCGGCAGGTGCTCGCCGAAGAGCACGAACCCCGCCGCGATCGGCACGGCGTTCGTCGCGAGCGTCGCGAGCCCGGCGGCCGTCAGCGCGCCGCCGTGCTGGAACGAGCCCTGCAGCACGCTCGTCCCGAGCGCGTAGCACGCGATCAGCGAGAGGATCGCGAGAAACCACTCGCCGCCGTAGACGACGAGCTTCGCCGAGATGTCGCCGCCCGCGAAGAGCAGCCCGGCCGCGAGCCCGAGGGCGGCGGCGCGCGCGATCGACATCCGGACGAACGCGAGCACGAGCGCGCCGCCCGCGCAGCACGCGAGCCAGAGGATCGCGAGGCGCGCGTCCGGCGGCCGGTCCGACGGCTGTACCCCGGCGAGCGAGAGCCCGAGCAGCACGAGCCCGGCGAACGCGACAACGACGGCGAGCCGCTCCCGCCGCGAGAGACGCCCCGGGTGGCCGCCCACGGAGACGAACGCGAGCACGGCGATCCCGCTCGCGCAGACCGCCTGGACGAGCGAAAGCGGCGCGAGCCGGAGCGCCGCGAGATAGACGAGCCAGCCCGCGCACTCGACCCCGAACGCGAGGCGCCACTTCCGGTTCCCGAGCAGCGTCCGGACGAACTGGACCGGACGGCGGGCCGAGAACGGCGGCATCGCGGCCGCGGCGTCGTGCTCCTTCGCGTACGCCCAGTTGACGGCAAGGGCCGAGACGAGCGCGAGGACGAGGCCGATCGAGAGCTGCACGGGCCTGATCCTCCCATCGAGCACGCGAATAAGGGCGAACCCGCTGCATCGGTTCGCCCTTCCGCTGGTGCTCGACCCGGTCGCCGCAGACTCTGGGGAGCACCGGACTTCCTCCGAGAGCCCCCGCCGCATCGGGGCCCTCGGTAGCCCAATGATCGTCGCCGGGGGTCGACTTCACCCATCGCTGAACCGGTGGTTCACTCGTTCGGTTCACTCGGACGAGGCTCGGGCCGCGGCGCCGGAACGCCGACGATATGACCACGCTAGGGGAAGGACGGTGGGCCGCAGCCCGTCCAGCCCTGGTTCGAAGAGCCGGACGGGTGTGGGAGCCGCAGCCTCGCCCCCCGGCTCTTCCTTTTGGTCCGGCCTAGTCGCCCTCCCAGAACTGCCGGAGCTCGATCAGGCCGAACTTCGCGACCGGGTGCTTCGACGCGATCTCGACCGCCTCGTCCCAGCTCGAGCACTCCAGGACGTCGAAGCCGGCGATGACCTCCTTCGTCTCGGCGAACGGCCCGTCCGTCGTCTTCAGCTCGCCGCGCCGCACCCGCACGACCTTCGCCTCGCTCCGCGGCCGCAGCCGCTCGCCCATGATCCGGATCCCGCGCCGTCCCGTCTCCTCGACCCACGGCTCGACGTCGAGCTCCTCGTCCGTGAGGCCCGTCATGTCGGGGTCCGGCTCGATCACGACCAGCATCAGGTACTTCATCGGTTCCTCCTTCGAGATCGCTTGTCGCGGCTACGACGAGCGGCGACGACGGGAATCGACATTCAGACCGCGGAGCGCGCTGCGGAGTCCGTCTCCTCCTGCACGCCGCGCCGCAGCCCGACGAGCGCGACCGCCGCGGCCGCGATCATCACGCCGCCCATCACGACGAGGACCGTGTGCGTCGCGTGGGCGAAGTCGAGCCGGACGAAGGCCGGGATCGTGCCGCCGGAGCCGCCCTGCGACTGCGCCAGTTTCTCCGCCTGCGCCGCCGCCCGGGCGTGCGGCTCGCCGAGCGCGACGAGCGACTGCGTCGTCCGCGTCCGCATCTCGTTCACGAGGAGCGTGCCGAGAATCGCGATGCCGAGGCTCGCCGCGTAGTTGCGGACGGTCTGCGTGATCCCGCTCGCCTCGCCGTAGGTCAGCCGCGACGCGCGGTTCACGGCGTCGGTGCTCGCCGGCCCGAGCATCAAGCCCATCCCGGCTCCGGCGAGGACGACGTACCAGACCTGCTTCGAGAGGCTCAGGTCCGTGACCTTGCTCGCCCAGAGCAGGTAGCCGGCCGCCGCGAGCGCGCAGCCGAGCACGACCGGGCGCTTCGCGCCGGTGCGATCGAGCATCCGGCCGCCGATCTGCGACGCGACGACGAACCCGAGGAAGAAGTAGAGGAGCACGAGGCTCGCCTGCGACGCCGACTTCGCGAGGCTGATCTCCGCGTACTCGCTCGCGAAGAAGAACGTCGGGATGAACGCGACCGCCGCGAGCCCGAGCACGAGGTTCTCGACGAAGAACGGCCGGATCCTGAAGATGCTCACCTGGATCAGCGGCGTCTTCGTCCGCTGCTCGACGCGGTAGAAGACGGCGAGGAGCACGACCCCGGCGACGATGCAGCCGATCGTCGCGGCGCTCGTCCAGCCCCAGTTCGACGCCTGCTGGAAGCCGAGCACGCTGAGGCCGACGCCGCCCGCGATCAGCACGAGGCCGCGGTAGTCGATCGGCGCCCGCTTGTAGTCCGTCACCGGCCGCGCCACGTACGTCAGCACGAGCGCGATCACCGCGACGGGGACGTTGACCCAGAAGATCGCGCGCCACGTCCACTGCGTGAGGAAGCCGCCGAGGGTCGGGCCGAGCGCCGTCAGCCCGCCGGCGATCCCGAAGAAGAGCGCGAGCGCCCGGCCGCGCGAGCGGAGCGGGAACGTCTGGACGACGATCGCGATCGCGGCCGGGAACATGAGCGCGGCGCCGACGCCCTGGAGCGCGCGGAACGCGATCAGCCACGCCTCGGCGATCCCGCTCTTCGGCGTGAAGCCGCAGAGCGCGGACGCGCCGGCGAAGACGATCACGCCGATCACGACCATGCGCGCGTGCCCCATCGTGTCCGCGAGCCGGCCGCCGAACGCGAACAGCGCCGCGAGCGTCAGGAGATACGCGTTGATCGCCCACTGGATGCCGGTGCTCGTGAGACCGAGCTCGTGCTGGATCGTCGGCGCCGCGATCGAGACGATCGTCTGGTCGATGAACGTCATCGACACCGCGAAGATCATCGCGGTGAGGACGAGGTTCCTCGAGCGACTGCCGACCGCCTCGGCGCCGGCGACGAGTTCGTTCATTCCGTGCCTCCCGGACGCGTGCCTGCAGGTCGGACGGATTCTTACCGAACGGTTACCACGAACCTGCGGGACTCGTAGGCCTTCGCCGTCTCGCCCTTCGTGAGCGCGAAGACGAGCGCGGTGCTTCCGCTGCCCTTCGCCTTGAAGACGAGGGCGACCGAGCTGCCGACGTTCGCCTCGCTCACCTGCTGCAGCACCTTCGAGTCGAAGGCGCGCGCGACGCGCCAGACCTTCCCGCCGCTCCGGCTCGGGAGCGCAACCGCGACGAGCTCGCCCTTCTGCGTCTGGATCGTGGACGTCGGGCCGGCCGGGAGCGGGCCGACGGGCGGCGCCGAGTGCCGGGTCGCGCCGGCGCCGCCGGCGAGCGCCGCCGCGGCGACGAGTACGAGGGTCCAACCGGTTGCGGTCCGGGCTGCGCGTGCCATGAGGTGCCTGCCTCCTGGGTTCGTGGAACGTCCCCGAGGACGCTACCGGCGGCGGCTAGAGCTCCGCGGCACGCTCCTCGTCGGCCGTCAGCTCGGCCGTCGGGACGATCTCGAGCCGCTCGTCCGGGATCGGCTCGCCGCTCCGGACCGAGACGCCGTACGTGCCGTTCGCGAGGCGTTCCTCCGCCCGCTCGACCGCCTCGAGCTGCGCGCGGAGGTCGTCGGCGAGGCCCTCGTCGTACTCGTCCTGGTAGAGGTCGGTTGCGAGGTTGGCGGCGTCCTCCTCCGTGGAGTCCTCGCCGTCGTCGACCGGTCCGAGCCGCGCGAGCGCGCTCTCGATCCGCTCCCGCTCGGCCGCCAGCAGCTCACGTGCCCGATCGTCGTCCACGCACGCGACCTTACCCGTCGTCGCGCGCTTCTGCGATGCTGTCGCCCGTGGCAGCCGTCGCCGAGCAGTTCGAGCCGACCCCCCAGCAGCGTCCGTTCGCGTGCAGCGAGTGCGGCCGCCAGTGGACGGCCGACGACGAGAAGTGGCCGATCCGGGTGACGGACACCGACCCGCCGCGCGCCGTCGCCGCGTGCCCGGACTGCGCCGACCGAATCGTCGGCTACGAGGCCCGCGCCTGCGCGACGGCCCGTCTGAACGGCCACAAGCCGTTCGCGCCGGCGGCCCGGCGCTAGACTGCGCCCCGAACGCGGGAGTAGCTCAGCTGGTAGAGCGTCGGCTTCCCAAGCCGTAGGTCGCGGGTTCGAGCCCCGTCTCCCGCTTCCCGGCTATCCCGTCGCCTCGAGAGAGGCCCGGACGACGGGTGCGGCTTCCGTCTCGGGCTCCACGCTGTCGTCTCCGTCGCGACTCGACGCGATGACGACCGCGCCGAGCAGCGCGAGGCAGAGCGCCCCGACCGCCACGGCCGCGTGCCACGGCGGGTTCTTGTCGAGCCGCTCCTGCAGGACGAGCGCACCGAGCACGACGCTGACCGCCGGATTGGCGACGGACACCGCGGCGACCGAGGGTACGAGCCTCCCGGTCGAGAGCGAGAGCTGCTGGAACACGAAGCCGACGACCCCCGCGATCCCCCAGACCCAGAACTGCCAGCCCGACATCACGCCGCCGAGGCCCACCGCGTGCAGGCTCTCGACGACCGGCTTCATCAGCGTCGCCGAGAGGCCGTAGAGGACGCCGGCCACGGTCCCGAGCAACGCGGCCCGCATCGATTGCGATCCGCGGCCGGCGAACAGGAGCAGGGCGGCGCAGCCCGCCGCGATGACGAGGATCGCGGCCGCCCAGTCGGTACCGGGCGCGTTGTCGACCCCGGCGGCCGGATCGCCGAACGAGGCGAAGAGCGCCAGGCCGGCGACGATGATCCCCGCGCCGAGGATCTCGCGCCGGCCGATCACCTGATGCGTCAGGAAGTGGCCGAGCGGGAGCGCCCACACGACCGCCGTCACCAGGAGCGGCTGGATGATCGAGACGCGTCCCCGGTCGAGCGCGGCGCCCTGCAGGACGACGCCGACGACCTGCGCGGCGAGGCCGAGCAGCCAGACCCACTGGACGACGAGGACGAGCAACGACTTCGGATGCCGGATCGAGACGCCCTCGAGATCGAGCGCCGCCTTCTGCCAGAGCGTCGCGGCGAGCGCGAAGCACACGGCTGCGAGGAGGGCGAGGATTGCCGGAAGTGCCTCCACGGCGCCCATTATCCTCGGCGCGCAAGAAACCCGGCTTCCCGGCGTCTTCACTCTTCATGAGGGCATCAGACCTCAGACAGAACGCACTTTGGGGTAGGGGTCGGGTTCGCGCCCGGTAGCCAGGCCGCCTCTCCCGAGCGGTGAGCCCGCACGCCCGGTTTAATCCAGGGCGGAACGGCAACCGAACGGGAGAGGCAGCATGGCAGCGCAGGACCTGCACGGCACCGCGAAGGCGCTCGTCGCCGAGGGCAAGGGGATCCTTGCCGCGGACGAGAGCACCGGCACGATCAAGAAGCGATTCGACTCGATCGGGATCGAGTCGACCGAGGAGAACCGCCGCGCCTACCGCGACATGCTCTTCACGACGCCCGGCGTCGAGGAGTACATCAGCGGCGTCATCCTCTACGACGAGACGATCCGCCAGAACGCCCTCGACGGGACGCCGTTCCCGCAGCTCCTCGAGTCGAAGGGCATCATCCCGGGGATCAAGGTCGACCTCGGCGCAAAGCCGCTCGCGCACGCCGAGGGCGAGACGGTGACGGAGGGGCTCGACGGGCTCCGCGGCCGGCTCGAGGAGTACTACGGCCTCGGCGCGCGCTTCGCGAAGTGGCGCGCGACGTACTCGATCACGGACACGCTCCCGAGCGACTACTGCATCTGGACGAACGCCCACGCGCTCGCCCGCTACGCGGCGCTCTGCCAGGAGGCCGGGATCGTCCCGATCGTCGAGCCGGAGGTGCTCCAGGACGGGACGCACACGATCGCGCGCAGCGAGCACGTCACGTCGCGCGTGCTCGACGCGCTCTACACGGAGCTGTTCGACCAGCGTGTCGACCTCCCCGGCACGCTCCTGAAGCCGAACATGGTGCTGTCCGGCTACTCGGCGTCGGAGCGCGCCGGCGTCGACGAGGTCGCGGAGTGGTCGCTGAAGGCGTACTACAAGCACGTGCCCGCGGCGGTGCCCGGGATCGTGTTCCTCTCCGGCGGCCAGTCGGACGAGGACGCGACGGCGCATCTCAACGCGATGAACGCGCGCGGCCCGCATCCGTGGGAGCTGTCGTTCTCGTACGGACGCGCGCTGCAGGCGCCGTCGCTCCACGCGTGGGCCGGCCGGCCGGAGAACGTCGAGGCGGGCCAGCGCGCGTACTACCACCGCGCGAAGATGAACGGCGCGGCGCGCACCGGGACGTACGCGCCCGCGATGGAGACCGTCCCGGTCTAGGTGTACTGAAAGCCGGTCAGTGCGGAGAGCTTCGCGAGCGACTGCTGCGCGACGACTCTCCGCACGGTGCCCGAGCGGGAGCGCATCACGATCGAGTCGGTGACGGCGCCGCCGGCGCTGTACTCGACGCCGCGGAGGAGCGCGCCGTGCGTGACGCCGGTCGCGGCGACGAAGACGTCCTCGCCGGAGACGAGGTCGTCGGTGTGGAGGACGCGCGCCGGGTCGAGCCCGGCGGCGAGGAGCGCCGCGCGCTCCTCGTCCGACCGCGGCCAGAGCCGTCCCTGGATCCCGCCGCCGACGCACTTCAGCGCCGCGGCGGAGATGACGCCCTCCGGCGTGCCGCCGATCCCGTAGAGCATGTCGACGCTCGTGCCGGGCTGCGCCGCGGCGATCGCGGGCGCGACGTCGCCGTCGCGGATCAGCCGGACGCGCGCGCCGGCCTCGCGCAGCTCGGCGATCAGCGCGTCGTGGCGCTCGCGCTCGAGCACGACGACGTCGACCTCGCGCACGGTCTTGCCGAGCGCCTCCGCGACGCGCGCGACGTTCTCCGACGGCGGCCGCTCGATGTCGATCGCGTCGATCGCGCCCGGGCCGACCGCGATCTTCTCCATGTAGAGCGCCGCGCCGGGGAAGAGCATCGTCCCGCGCTCCGCGACAGCGATCACGGAGATCGCGCCGGTCTGGCCGAGCGCCGTCAGCCGCGTGCCCTCGAGCGGGTCGACGGCGACGTCGACCTCCGGCCCCTCGCCGGTCCCGACCTGCTCGCCGTTGTAGAGCATCGGCGCCTCGTCCTTCTCGCCCTCGCCGATCACGACGACGCCGCGCATGCTCACGCTGTCGAGCACGAAGCGCATCGCGTCGACCGCGGCCTGGTCGGCGCTCTCCTTCTCGCCGCGGCCGATCCAGCGTGCGGCGGCCATCGCGCCGGCCTCCGTGACGCGGACGAGCTCCATCGCGATGTTCCGGTCGGGGGCTCTGCGCCCGGTCACATCCGCTCCGGGGCGTCGACTCCGACGAGGTCGAGCGACCGCGCGATCACGCCTCGCGTAGCCTGACAGAGAGCGAGCCGGAATGCCTGCTGCTCGCTCTCGAGCACACGGTGCTCGTGGTAGAAGCGATGGAAGTCGTCCGCGACCCGGATCGCGTAGGCCGGGATCGCCTGCGGGCCGCGCTTCTCCGCCGCGTCCGCCGCGACCGCCGGGAGCTCGAGCAGCCGCTTCACGAGCTCGCGCTCCTCCTCGGCGAGCGGCCCCGCGGGCGGCTCCGCCGACACCGTCGCCCCGTCCGCATTCCGGAGGATCCCCGCGATCCGCGCGTGCGCGTACTGGACGTAGTAGACGGGGTTCTTCTGCGAGCGCTCGGCGGCGAGGTCGACGTCGATGTCGATCGTCTGGTCGGGGCCCCGGTTGACGAGGTACCAGCGCGCCGCGTCGACGCCGATGTCGTCCATGAAGTCGTCGAGGAAGACGACGTCGCCGCGCCGCTTCGACATCTTCGTCTGCTCGCCGCCCTTCGTCAGGTGGACGAGCTGGTAGATGAGCACCTCGACGCGCGACGGGTCGAAGCCGAGCATCGCGGCCGCCGCCTTCAGCCGCGCGACGTAGCCGTGGTGGTCGGCGCCGAGGACGTAGATCGCGACGTCGAAGCCGCGCCCGAACTTGTCGGCGACGTACGCGACGTCGGCGGCGAAGTAGAGGTACGAGCCGTCGGCCGCGCGGACGAGCGGGCGGTCCTTGTCGTCGCCGTGCTCGCTCGTGCGCGCCCAGAGCGTGCCCTCGGCCTCGTACGTGTCGAGCTTCGGGAGCAGCCCCGCGACGTGCTGCTCCATGTCGCTCTGGTTCGCCCACGTGTCGAAGTGGACCCGGAACCGCTCGAGCGACGCCTCGATCCGCGCCCGCATCGCGGCGACGGGGTCGCCGGGGTCCTTCGCGATGTCCGCGAGGTACGCGCCCTGGTAGCCGTCCGCAGGCGGCTCCTCCCCGCGCCGCACCGCGTCGACCGACTCGCGGAAGCGGTCCATCTGCGCGCCGGCGTCGTTGTAGTAGTACTCGCGCTCGACGTCGTGCCCCGCGAACGCGAGCAGGCGCGCGACGGAGTCGCCGTACGCGCCGTTGCGCGCCGACGCGACGGTGACGGGGCCCGTCGGGTTCGCGGACACCATCTCGACCTGGATCCGCTGCGGATCGGCGGGCGCGCCGGCGCCGAAGCCGTCGCCCGCGTCGAGCACCGCGGCGAGCGCGCCCGCGATCCACGTGTCGGAGAGGAACAGGTTGACGAAGCCCGGACCCGCGATCTCGGTGCGCTCGACGCCGGGGAGCGCCGCCGCGGCGGCGGCGATCTCCTCCGCGATCGCGCGCGGCGGCTGGCGGCGGGCGCCGGCGAGCCGGAGCGCGGCGTTCGTCGCGTAGTCCCCGTGCGAGGGGTCGGTCGGGCGCTCGAGCTCGATCGACGCGCCGACGGCGGCGCCGAGGACGCCCGCGAGCTCGGTGACGGGGTCAGCCGGCAACGACGTCGCTCGTCGCGAACAGGTTCTCGAGCCGCGCGATCTCGTCCGGCGAGCCGACGCCGATGAGCACGTCGCCCGCATCGATCCGGACGTCCGGCTCGGGCGTCGTGTCGAACGTCCCGTCGGGCTTGCGGAGCGCGACGATGATCGCGCCCGTCTCGTGGCGCACCCGCAGCTCGCGGATCGTCTTCCCTGCGGGCGGCGACCCGGGCGCGATCTCGATCTCGGCGAGCTGGAGGTCCGGACCGGTCGCCGTCGTCACGACGTCGAGGAACTCGACGACCTGCGGCTTCAGGACGAGGTTCGCGATCGTCCGCCCGGCGCTCGCATACGGGAGCACGACGCGGTCGGCGCCCGCGAGGCGGAGCTTCTTCTCGGCCGCTTCGTCCGAGGCCCGGGCGACGATCGTCAGGTCGGGCCTCTGCGCGCGGGCCGAGAGCGTGATGTACAGGTTGTCGGCGTCGGAGTCGGACGAGACGACGAGGCCGCGCGCCCGGTCGAGCCCGGCCCGCAGCAGGTCGCCGTCCTCGGTGCCGGTGCCCTCGACCATCGAGTCGCCGCGCTGCGCAGCGGCCTGCCGCGCGACCTCGCTGAAGTCGAGGACGACGAACGGGACGCCGGCGGCCCTGAACTCGTCCGCCACCCGGCGGCCGACGCGGCCGTAGCCGCAGATGATGAAGTGGTCTCGCATGCGCTGGATCGTCCGTTCCCGCCGGCGTTCGGCGAGTGCGCCGGTGAACACGCCGCCGGCGATGGACTCGACGATAACCGCACCGGCGTACGCGATGATCGTCAGACCGGCGATCACGAGCAGGATCGAGAGCGCGCGGGCGGCGTCGTTCCGGGGCACCGAGTCGAGGCCGGTCAGCGTCCCGGTGACGACCGCGCGGTACAGGGACGCGAACCACGACTCGTGCAGGACGAGCTTGAACCCGATCGTCCCCACGACCAGCGTCGCGGCGACGGCGAAGCCGACGTAGAGGATCTGGCGGGGACGGCTGCGCGGGGTCACGCCCTTAAGTATCGTGGCCCCGTGGAGGACGACGACCTGACTCCCGAGCCGGAACCGGGCGAGCGCCGGCTCAACATCCATCTCGACCCGACGCAGATCGGCGGCGTCTACGCGAACTTCGCGAACATCACGTTCTCGCGCTACGAGTTCACGCTCACGTTCGCGCGGATCGAGCACGAGGTCGAGGAGGGCGACGTGCCCGGCGCGGTCGTCGCGCGCGTGAACGCGTCGCCGCGGTTCGTCGAGGAGCTGATCGCGGCGCTCCAGGACTCGTGGTCGAAGTACACGACCACCGAGGGGATCAGGAACCTCCCGGAGGCGCCGGACCGCTGAGCCCCCAACCCGGCGGATGAGCCTCGCGCCGTCGTATGCGGTCCTGTGCGCCGTGCAGGCGGCGCTCGTCGCGGCGCCGGGACGGACGGCGGGCCGCCGCGGCCGCGGCTGGGTCGGGATCGCGGTGCCGGCGGCGGCGCTCGCGTTCGGCGTCGCGGTGCTCGACCGCGCGTCGTGGGGGCCGCACGCGCTCACGCTCCTCGCGTCGATCGCGACGCCGCTGCTCGCGGCGGCGGCGGGCGCGATCGCCGGGCGGCGGCGCTGGTGGCTCTGGCCGCCGGCGACCCTCGTCCTCTGGCTCGCCGCGTGGCGGGCGCACGGGCTCGCGGCCGACGCGGCCGCGGTCCTGCTCGTCGCCGGCGCGTGCCTCGCGCTCGCGAACGCGGCCGCGCTCGTCGCGCCCGCGTGGTCGCTGCAGCTCGGCCTCCTCGCGCTCGCCGCGCTCGACGTCGTGCTCGTGTGGGGGACGCCGCAGGTCGAGCCCGCCTCGAAGGCGCTCCACGGCGTGACGCTCCCGACCGCCGCCGGCGCGACCGTGCCGCGGCTGCAGGACGCGACGTTCGGCTCCGCGACGATGGGCTGGCTCGACTTCCTCGCCCCCGCGCTGCTCGGCGTCGCGATCGCGCGGACGGCGAAGCTCCGCGCCGCCGTCGTGACGGGGCTCGCGGCGGGCGCGTGGGGGCTGCTGCTCGTCGTCACGTCGACGGTGCCGGCGACGGTGCCGACGCTCGCCGGGCTCCTCGCCGCCCGTGCCCGCAGGCGGCGCGAGTAGCGTTCCGGGCCGCATGCGCATCGCGGTCGTCTCCGACATCCACGCGAACCTCGCCGCGCTCGAGGCGGTCCTCGCCGAGATCGACGCGGAGTCGCCGGACGAGCTCTGGTGCCTCGGCGACCTCGTCGGCTACGGCCCGCGGCCGAGCGAGTGCACCGAGGCGGTCGCGGCGCGCGCCGCGATCTGCCTCGCCGGGAACCACGACCTCGCGGTGATCGGGAAGCTCGACCTGCTCGAGTTCAGCGGCGAGGCCGGCGACGCCGCGCGGTGGACGCGCGGGGTGCTCACGGATGCGGCGCGCGGCTACCTCGACGGGCTCGAGCCGGCCGGGAAGCGGGACGGCATCGCCCTCTTCCACGCGAGCGCCCGCGACCCGGTCTGGGAGTACGTCCTCTCCGACGACGTCGCCGAGGCGACGCTCGAGCTCGCGGGGACGCGGCTCGTCCTCGTCGGCCACAGTCATGCCGCGCTCCGGGTCGCGTTCCGGGACGACGGCTCGCTCGACGGCGGCCTCGCCCCGGCCGGGACCGAGGTCGACCTCGCCGGCGGCCGCGTCCTGCTCAACCCCGGCTCGGTCGGCCAGCCGCGCGACGGCGACCCGCGCGCCGCCTGGCTCCTCCTCGACACGGACGCGCAGGCGGCGGGCTTCCGCCGCGTCGCCTACGACATCGAGCGGACCCAGACGGAAATCAGAGCGGCCGGGCTGCCGGAGCTATTGGCGATCCGGCTAGCGGACGGGCTCTAGGGCGCGGTCTCGGCGGCCGGCGCGGGCTCGGCCTCAGCGTCGGCGTAGAAGACGATGCCCTCGCGCGCGAGCGCGACCTGCACGTCCTCACGAGCCTTGTAGATCCGCCACTTGACCGTGGCGAGCGTGACCTCGAGCGAGTCGGCGATCTCGGTGTACGAGAGCCCGACGATGTCCCGGAGGAGCAGCGCCATCTTGAGGTCGACGCTCAGGTTCCCGACCGCGCGCCAGACGGCGTCGATCGCCTCGAGCCGCTCGAACGGCGCGTCGAGCACCACGAGCTGCGGCGCGTCCTCGATGTCCATCACCGAGCGCGGCCGGCGCTCGGACGCGCGAAGCTCGTCGAGCACCCGGTTCTTCGTCACCTGGAAGAGCCAGGTCGTGAACTTCGACCGGAGCGAGAAGCGCGGCAGCCCCTGGTAGACGCGGAGGAAGACCTCCTGCGTCAGGTCCTCGGCGAGCGCCCGGTCGCCGACGAGGCGCAGCACGTAGTTGTAGACAGGCACCTGGTACGCGCGGACGATGATCGAGAACGCGCGCTCATCACCACGCTGGGCCTTCCGCAGGACGCCGAAGTCAGGCTGAGGCAGCGACAAGGTGCACCACTATAGCCGCGGTATCAGAAATCGCAGTAGCCTCAGCGAGGATTTACCAAATCTTGACCGGTCATATCGGATGGCGCCCGGACGCCGAGCAGGGCGAGGATCGTCGGGGCCAGGTCGGACAGCTCGCCGGGTCTCAATGTGAGTCCATTCGCGGTGCAAATCAAGGGCACCGGGTTCGTCGTGTGGGCGGTGTGCGGGCTCACGCCGTCGTCCTCGAGGAGCTTCTCGGCGTTCCCGTGGTCGGCTGTCACGAGGCAGACGCCCCCGGCCCGGGAGACCGCCTCGACGACCCGGCCGAGGCAGGCGTCCGTCGTCTCGACCGCCTCGATCACGGCCGGGATCACGCCCGTGTGGCCGACCATGTCGGGGTTCGCGAAGTTGAGGACTGCGAAGGCGTAGGCGCCGGTCCCGACCTCCTCGACGAAGCGGTCGGTGACCTCCACGGCCGACATCGACGGCTTGTGGTCGTAGCTCGGGACGTCCCGCGGCGACGGGACGAGGATGCGCGTCTCGCCCGGGAACTCCTCCTCCCGGCCGCCGTTGAAGAAGTACGTCACGTGGGCGTACTTCTCGGTCTCGGCGATGTGGAGCTGGCGGAGCCCTGCGTCGGCGAGCACCTCGGCCAGCACGTGGTCGACCGTCTGCTCGGGGAAGGCGACGGGGAACGTGAAGTCGTCGCGGTAGTGCGTCATCGTCGTCAGGTCGACGGCGAGGGCGCCGAGCCGCTCGGAGAGCTGGCGCGCCCGGTCGGGGCGGAAGTTGAAGAAGATCGCCGAGTCGACGGCCGGGTCGAGGCGCGGGCGGCCGTCGACGACGACCGGGACGATGAACTCGTCCGTCACGTCGGCGTCGTAGCTCGCCTGGACCGCCGCGACCGGGTCGGCCGCGTGCGGGCCCTTGCCCTCGACGATCGCCGCGAGCGCGAGCTCGGTGCGGTCCCAGCGCTTGTCGCGGTCCATCGCGTAGTAGCGGCCCGCGACGGTCGCGATCTTCTCCACGGGGAGCGTCGCGAGGTCGCGGACGGCGCTGTGCGGCGAGACGTCGCGGCCGTCGGTGAAGGCGTCGATCCAGACGCGGTCGTCCATCCCCTCGCGCCGGGCGAGCTCGAGCAGCGCGCGGAGGTGCTCGATGTGCGAGTGGACGCCGCCGGTGGAGACGAGCCCGAGCAGGTGCACGGCGCCGCCGCGGTCGCGCGCCCGCCGGAACGCGGAGACGAGCGCCTCGTTCTCGAAGAGGCTCCCGTCGCGGACGGCGCGGTTCACGCGCTGGAAGTCCTGGTCGAGGATGCGGCCGGAGCCGATCGTCAGGTGGCCGACCTCGGAGTTCCCCATCTGGCCCGCCGGGAGGCCGACCGCCTCGCCGGAGGCGACGAGCTGCGTATGCGGGTACTCGGCCCACAGCCGGTCGAAGACCGGCGTGTCCGCGAGCTCGACCGCGTTGCCGGGACCCGGCGGCGCGATCCCGTAGCCGTCGAGGATCACGAGTGCGACGAGCGGGAACGTCGTCATCGCGCCGCGGCGGCCGCGAGCGCGCAGATCGCGGCGAAGGTGTCGACGACGAGCGAGGCCCCGCCGACGAGCGCGCCGTCGACGTCGGGCTCGCGGAAGAGCTCCTCGACGTTCTCCGGCTTCGCGGAGCCGCCGTAGAGCACCGGCCGGTCGAGGACCGACTTCACGATCCGGTGCGCGTCCTGCGCGATCGCCGGCGTCGCGGTGCGGCCGGTGCCGATCGCCCACACCGGCTCGTACGCGATCAGGAGGTCGTCGTGCGGGCCGCAGGCCGCGGCGATCGCCCCGACCTGGACGCGGAGCACCGTCTCGGTCTCCCCCGCGTCGCGCTCCTCCTGCGTCTCGCCGACGCATGCGATCACCCGGAGGCCCGCGTCGAGCGCCGCCTTCGCGCGCCGCGCGACGCCCTCGTCGGTCTCGCCGAAGTACCGGCGCCGCTCCGAGTGGCCGACGATCGCGCCCGTCACGCCGAGCGCCTGGAGCATCGGCGGCGAGATCTCGCCGGTGAAGGCGCCCTCGTTCTCCCAGTG
>Ga0335070_10005896_pt1 | contig 14441 bp, 14 predicted proteins | sample Lox_Sample_13_FD_206722 | JGI IMG/M metagenome (GOLD analysis project Ga0335070, IMG submission 206722) | Soil microbial communities from Loxahatchee National Wildlife Refuge, Florida, United States - Lox_Sample_1.3 | ecosystem: Environmental > Terrestrial > Soil > Wetlands | place: USA... | reverse complement strand
TGGGCCTCTTCTTCAAGGCGCTCATGGAAAAGCTCTCGGGCCCCGGGCCGCTCGGCTTCGACGACGTCTTCGCCGTCACGCGCAAGCACCTGATCCGCATGCCGGGCTACCTGCCGCTCACCAGCCGCTGCTTCGGGATGATGGAACGCGAGACGCCCGTCGACTCGGCGATCGCCTTCAAGTGCCGCGTGGCCGAGGTGCTGGCGATCGCGGGCGCAGGGCTCGAGCGTCACTTCCCCACCCTCGGCGCGGGCGGCGGCGTGCGCCTGCTCATGAACAGCTACGGGCTCATCGTGGGCCTCTGGCAGCTGCTGCACCCGAACGAACGCTTCGGCAAGGCCCTGGAGCGTCCCGAGCTGCAGTTGCTCAAGCGCGACTACGAGCACGAGATCGAAGGCGCCCTGCGTGCGCTCTGGGATGGATCGCTGAAAGGAAGGAAATCGAAATGAGGAATACCGCCCCCGCGATGGTGGCCGCGCTGCTCGTCGCGGCGTGCAGCGCCGCCGCGCCCGAGGCCGAGCCCGTGCGCCCGGTCGTCACCCAACGCGTAACCCCGGGCGCGGTCGCGAGCCGCGACGTGTACTCGGGCGAGCTGCGCGCGCGCCACGAGACCGACCTCGCCTTCCGCATCGGCGGCAAGATCCTCTCGCGCAGCGTCGATGCCGGAGCGCGCGTGTCCCAAGGGCAGGTGCTCGCGCGGCTCGACCCCGAGGACGCGCGGCTCGCCGCGCAGGCCGCCACCGCGCAGCTCGCCTCCGCCGAGAGCGATCTTCGCTTCGCCAAGTCCGAGCTCGACCGCTACGCCGACCTGCTCGCGAAGAAATTCATCAGCCAATCCGCCTACGACGTGAAGCAGAACACGTTCAACGCGGCCCAGGCGAAGGTGGAGCAGGCCCGCTCGCAGGCGGCGATCAACGCGAACCAGGCCGCCTATACCAACCTCGCGGCCGACTCCGACGGCGTCGTGGTGAGCGTGAGCGGCGAGCCGGGCCAGGTGGTCACGGCCGGCCAGCCGGTGCTCAAGCTCGCCCACGCCGGCGAGAAGGACGTCGTGGTGAACGCGCCCGAGGGCCAGCTCGCGCGCTTCAAGACCGGGCAGGACGTCACGATCCAGCTCTGGGCCGACCCCTCGAAGGTGTTCCGCGGGCGCATCCGCGAGATCGCGGGCGGCGCGGACCCGGTGACCCGCACCTACGCCGTGCGCGTCGCGGCGATCGATCCGCCCGCCGAGGCGCAGCTCGGCATGACGGCGAACGTGCTCTTCAACCCGCAGTCCGACGTGCGCCTCGTGCTGCTGCCGCTCTCCGCGCTCGCCGGCAGCCAGCAGCAGCCCGCGGTGTGGATCGTGGACCCGAAGACGAGCCGCGTGCAGCTTCGCAACGTGAGCGTCGGCCAGTATCGCGAGGACGGCGTGATCATCACGTCGGGCCTGGATGCCGGCGACATCGTGGTGACCGCGGGCGTGCATCGCCTGCGCAACGACCAGCCGGTGCGCCTCGCCTCGAGCGCGGGCGGCCAGACGCAGCAAGCGCAGAGCAACTAGGAGGCGCCGCTTGTTCAAGCGCTTCAACCTGTCGGAGTGGGCGCTTTCGCACCAGACGCTGGTGCTCTACTTCATGGTGGTGCTCGCCGCGATCGGCGTGGGCTCGTACCTGCGCCTGGGCCAGGCCGAGGACCCGGACTTCACCTTCAAGCTCATGGTGGTGCAGACGCGCTGGCCGGGCGCCTCCGCCGAGGAGGTCGAGCGCCAGCTCACCGACAAGATCGAGAAGAAGCTCCAGGAGACGCCGCGCCTGGATTTCCTGCGCAGCTACTCGAAGCCGGGCGAGTCCACGGTGTTCGTGTTCGTGAAGGACTCCTCGCGCCCCGACGAGATCAAGGACACGTGGTACCAGGTGCGCAAGAAGATCGGCGACATCCGCGCCACGCTCCCGGCCGGCATCCAGGGCCCGTTCTTCAACGACGAGTTCGGCGACACGTTCGGCAACATCTACGCCCTCACCGGCGACGGCTACACGTACGCGCAGCTCAAGGAGACCGCCGACCGCATCCGCAACGAGCTGCTGCGGGTGAGGAACGTCGCCAAGGTGGACCTGATCGGCGAGCAGGACGAGCGCATCTACGTGGAGTTCGCGAACGCGAAGCTCGCCACGTTCGGCATCGATCCCTCGGTCGCCTTCAGCGCGCTCGCCCAGCAGAACGCGGTGTCCGCCACGGGCAGCTTCGAGACGGCGAGCGACCGCATCTACATCCGCGCCACCGGCGCGCTCGATTCCGTGGACGCCGTGAAGGCGATCGCCATCCGCGCCAACGGCCGGCTCTTCCAGCTGGGCGACGTGGCCAACGTCTACCGCGGGTTCGCCGATCCCCCGCAGCCGCGCATGCGCTACATGGGCCGCCGGGGCCTGGGCATCGCCGTGTCGATGGTGCCGCGCGGCGACATCATCGCGCTGGGCCACGACCTGGACGACGCGGTGTCGCGCATCGAGCGCGAGCTGCCCGTGGGCCTCGAGCTCGACCGCGTGAACGACCAGCCCGCCACGGTGAAGCGCTCGGTGAGCGAGTTCACGCACTCGCTCACCGAGGCGGTGGCGATCGTGCTCGCGGTGAGCTTCGTGACGCTGGGGCTGCGCACCGGGCTCATCGTGGCGCTGTCCATCCCGCTCACGCTCGCGGTCACGTTCCTCTTCATGTACCTCGCGGGCATCGACCTGCACAAGATCTCGCTGGGCGCCCTCATCATCGCGCTGGGCCTGCTGGTGGACGACGCGATCATCTCGGTGGAGATGATGGTGGTGAAGATGGAGCAGGGGTGGGAGCGCGTGCGCGCGGCGAGCTTCGCCTACCGCAGCACCGCCATGCCGATGCTCACCGGCACCGTCGTGACCGCCGCGGGGTTCCTGCCGATCGGGCTCGCGCGCTCGTCCACCGGCGAATACACCTTCTCCATCTTCGCGGTGACGACGCTCGCCCTCCTCGTCTCGTGGATCGTCTCGGTCGTGTTCGTCCCGTACCTGGGCTACAAGCTCCTGCCCGACCTGCACAAGGCGGGCGCGCACGACGAGAGCGCCGTGTACCGCAAGCCCTTCTACCTGCGCTTCCGCACGCTGGTCACCTGGTGCGTCGAGCATCGCTGGACGGTGATCGCCGTCACCGCGGGCGTGTTCGCCCTCTCGGTGGTGGCGTTCGGCTTCGTGCAGCAGCAGTTCTTCCCCGCCGCGAGCCGTCCCGAGCTCATCGTGGACCTGCGCCTGCCCGAGGGCGCCTCGATCCCCGCCACCGAGGAGGAGGTGAAGAAGCTCGAGCGGTTCCTGCTCACCGATCCCGGCGTGAAGGACCACATCGACAACTTCGTGAGCTACGTGGGAAGCGGCAGCCCCCGCTTCTACCTGCCGTTCGACCAGCAGCTGGTGAACGCCAATTTCGGCCAGTTCATCGTGAACACGAAGGGCAATGCCGACCGCGAGGTGGTGCGTTCGCGCCTGCTGCGCCTCTTCGACGAGGACTTCCCGCTGGTGCGCGGGCGCGTGAACCGCCTCGAGAACGGCCCGCCCGTGGGCTATCCCGTCCAGTTCCGCGTGGTGGGCGAGGACAAGGCTCGCATCCGCGTCATCGCCAACGAGGTCGCCGCGCGGATGCGCGCCAACCCGTGGACGCGCGAGGTCAACTTCGACTGGGAAGAGCCCTCGAAGGTGATCCGCCTGAGCATCGACCAGAACCGCGCGCGCGTGCTGGGCATCTCGACGCAGGAGCTCTCGCAGTTCATGAACACGGTGCTCTCGGGCCAAACGGCCACGACCTACCGCGAGCGCGACAAGCAGGTGGACGTGGTGGTGCGCGGCTCGCGCGCGGAGCGCGAGTTCATGAGCCTGCTGCCCGACCTCGCCGTGCCCATCGGCGGCGGGCGCAGCGTCCCGCTGGCGCAGATCGCCACCGTGAGCTACGGCCTCGAGCAGGGCGTGTACTGGCGCCGCGACCGGCTGCCCGCCATCACGGTGCGAAGCGACCTCAAGGACGGCATCCAGGCGCCCGTGGTGAGCCAGCAGCTGCTCAAGGCGCTCGAGCCCGTCAAGGCGAGGCTGCCGGCCGGCTACCGCATCGAGACCGGCGGCGCCATCGAGGACGCCGGCAAGGGGCAGCGGTCCATCGCCGTCGTGGCGCCCGTGATGATCCTGGTGATGGTCACCGCGCTCATGCTGCAGCTGCAGAGCTTCTCGCGCCTGGCGCTCGTGCTGCTCACCGCGCCGCTGGGCTTGATCGGCGTGGCCGCCGCGCTCCTCGCCTTCAACGTGCCCTTTGGCTTCGTCGCCATGCTGGGCACCATCGCGCTGGCGGGCATGATCATGCGCAACTCGGTGATCCTCGTCGACCAGATCGAGCACGACATCGCCGCGGGAAGCGACCCGGCCGATGCGATCGTCGATGCCACCGTGCGCCGCTTCCGCCCGATCATGCTTACCGCGGCGGCGGCGATCCTCGCCATGATCCCGCTCACGCGCAGCGCCTTCTACGGGCCGATGGCGGTGGCGATCATGGGGGGGCTCTTCGTGGCCACGATCCTCACGCTGCTCTTCCTGCCGGCGCTCTACGCGGCGTGGTTCCGCGTGGCGCGCCGCACCGCGGCGCCTCAACGGCGCCTGGCGGCAGCCTGATCCTCGGCCCAGGCCGCGATCTCCTCGACGAGGCTTGCGACCGCCAGGTCGAAGCCCTGCACCGCGCCTTCGGCATCGTAGGCGGGCGCAGGCACCGATCGCGTGAAGGAACGACGCGCGATGCGCGTGCGCGTCGCGGCATCGGAGAGCTCGGCACTGATCGACACGCGGGCCACGCCGGGCGGCACGACCGCGTCGTGATAGATCTCGTCCACCTGGGTGTCGAGCACGAGCGTGCCGCGCGCGGCATCCGTGCGCAGGCGCGAAGCAAGCAAGGCATGGATGGCGCGCTGCGGCCGCTCCGTCCAATGATTGAACTGGTAGTACTCGCGCGTTCCCGCCCCGCGGCTGAAGGCGATCGACTGCGTGTCGTAGAAGCTGGACGCCGTCGTGGGCGCCACGTCGATGCCTTCCTTCGCCGGCGCACGGGCCGCGGCCGGCGGCGCAACGGCCTCCAGCACGAAGTAGCGCTCCGCCTCGCGCGGCCCGAGCGAAGTGCATGCCGCGAGCGCCGTGGCGGCTAAGAGCCAGGCCCCATTTCTCATCGCGCGCCCTCCCCGGGCCCCAACGCGGCCGGCGCCGGACCGTAGATCGGCTGCTGCGGATCGCGCAGGCGCTCCGCGGCTGTTCCCACCGCCTCCGCGGCCGAGCGAAGCGCGCGGGCGCTGGCACGAAGCTCGGTATCGCTGCCGGAGAGCATCACGTCGGCGCGCCGCGTGAGCAGGTCCACGTCGGCGCTGATCCGGCTCGCCGCCGCGCCGATCTCGCGCGCCGAGACGGCCGCGTCCGACCCGAGGGCATCGTAGCGGGCCGAAAGCCCGTGCACGTCGGCAGTCACGGAAGCGGCCATCGAGCGGACCTCGCGCGCGCCCTGGTCCACGGAGCCCAGCGCCGCATCGACCTTCGAGAGCGTCACGCTCGCCTGCTGCGAGACGCGGCGCAGGTTCCCGAGGGTTTCCGCAAGGGCCTCGCGGTTCTGCGGCGAAAGCGCCTCGTTGAGCCGCTTCATGGCCTCGTCGGTGCTCTGCGCGAGCTGCGCGAGGTTGTCCGACACCTGCTGCAGCGTCGATTCGCCTTCGGCGATCACGGGGCGCTGCTCGCCGTAAGGCGGCTCGGTGAGCAACGGGCTCTCCTCGGTCGAGTTGTCGAGGCGCACGGTCGCGATCCCCGTGAGCAAGTGCCGGTCGACCGAGGCTCGCGTGCTTTGGCGCACCGGGGTAGCCGGGTCCAGGGCGACGACCACCTCCACGGCGGCGCGCCGGGTGGGCGCGAGCCGGATCGCGGTCACGGTGCCCACGCGCACGCCCCGCATGGTGACCTCGCTGCGCGTCTCCAGGCCCTGAAGCGTCTGGCGCTCGAAGTAGATCTTGAACACGTGCGCATGGGCACCCTCGCCGCTGCTGCCCAGCCACACGATGGCGGCCGCGAGCAGCCCCACGAGCGCGATCACGGCGGCGCCGATGACGGTGTATTTCGCTTCGGGATCCATCAGGCAGGCACCGCGAAATATTCCTGGAGCCAGGGATCGCCGGCGTTCTTCACGTCGGACACGGGACCGTCGGCCACCACCTTCGCGCCGGCGAGCGCGATGGCGCGATCGACCATCGACAGCAGCATGTCGCGGTCGTGGGTGGCGATGAGCACCGTGAGCCCGAGGCCGTCGGACAGCACGCGCAGCAGGCGATGGAATTCGCGCGCGCTCACCGGGTCGAGCCCCGAGGTGGGCTCGTCGAGGAAGAGGACCTCGGGCTCGAGCGCGAGCGCCCGTGCGAGGGCCGCGCGCTTGCGCATGCCGCCGGAGAGCTGCGCCGGGGTCTTGGCACCCGCGTCGGGCGGAAGGCCGACCAGGGCGAGCTTGAATCCCACCAGCGGCGCGACGATTTCCGCCGGCAGCTTCGTGTTCTCGCGGAACGGCACGGCGACGTTCTCCGCGACCGTGAGCGACGAGAAGAGCGCGCCATCCTGGAACAGCACGCCGAAGCGCCGGCGCACGGCGTTCAGCTCCTCCTCGGCGCAGCGCCACACGTCGGCGCCGAGCAGCTCGATGCGCCCCGAGGTCGGGCGCAGGAGCCCGATGACCTCGCGCAGGAGCACCGACTTGCCGCTGCCGCTGCTGCCGATGACCGCCACGACCTCGCCGCGCCCGACCGAGAAGCTCACGTCGTCGTGCACGAGCTGGCTGCCGAAGCGGGTGACGACCGACTCGACGGAAAGGACGCGTTCCATTCAGACGTCCATCCTCTGGAAGGCGATCGCGAAGGCGGCGTCCAGGACGATCACCCAGACGATGCACTGCACGACCGTCGACGTGGTGTTCTCGCCCGCGCTGCGCGCATCGCGCGCCACCGTCAAACCCATGCGGCAGGCGACGAGCGCGATGAACGCCGCGAACACGGGCGCCTTCACGAGCCCGACCACCAGGTGGCGCATCTCGAGCACGGCGTGCACGCGCTCGAGGAACACGGGCGGAGCGATGTCGAGCTGCCACGCGCCCGCCACGAGGCCGCCCGCGATGCCTGCCACGTCGCCCACGAACACGAGCAGCGGCAGCGCGAGCATGAGCGCGAGGAGGCGCGGAATGACCAGCACCTGGATCGGCGACAGGCCCAGCGTGCTGATGGCGTCGACCTCCTCGTCCACCTTCATGGCGCCGATCTGCGCGGTGAACGCGGCGCCCGAGCGGCCCGCGACGACGACGGAGGCGAGGATCGGCGCGAGCTCGCGGCATACGCCCAGCCCGATGCCGTCGGCCACGAAGAGGTTGGCGCCATAGCGTTGCGCCTGCACGCCGAGCACGTACGCGATCACGATCCCCACGAGGAAGTTCACCAGCGCCACGATCGGGATGGCGTCCACGCAGACCGACTCGAACTGCGAAGCCGTCTCGCGCGAGCGAAAGAGCTGCGGCGCGCGCACGAGCGCCAGCGCCTCCAGCGCCACGGCGCCCACGAAGGCCACCTGGGCGAGGAGCAGCCGCCAGAGGCTCGCGGCCGCGAAGCCCACGCGCTCCACAAGGCCGAAATGCACGGACCGGGCGGCCGAAGGCGGCGCGGTCATGCGTTCGCGCACGAGCTCGAGCAGCCGCAGGTGGCGCGGCTCGAATCCGCGCGTGGCGAGCGTCGCGGTCGTGCAGCCTACTTCCGCGAGCCGGCGCAGCAGGAGGAACCCCGTCGCCGTGTCGAACGCCTCGAGCCGGCTGCCGTCGAGCACGTAGCGCTCGCGGGGCGCGAGCGGCAGCGCGCGAAGCGCCTCGAAGATCGCGGCCGCCTCGGGCAAGCGCCAGGCCCCGGCGAGGCTCAACACCTCGACGCCGGCGTCGCCCTCGCGCTGGCGCTCGATCCAGGTCATGCGCCGATGCTACGGGGACCCGCGTGACCGATTTTGATACGTATCAAGGCGCGAACCTGGGGGAAAATTGAGGGAGAATGACGCATGAAGCGACGCGACTTCGTCGAGCTGTGCGCCGTGTCCGCCGCCGGCGCGAGCCTGCCCCGGGCGGCCCAGGCCGCCACCCTCACCGCCCGCAAGTACGCCCGCGCGAAGCTCGTGGACGACAAGGGCGCGCCGGTGCGCATCGCAACGCTCGTGGAAGGCCTCACGTACGTCTTCGAGTATCCGTACGCCGCCACGCCCTGCTTCCTGCTGCGCCTCTCCCAACCGGTCACGAGCGGGATCCTCCTGCACACGGAATCGGGCGAGCCCTATGCATGGGAGGGCGGCGTGGGCGCGCGCAAGTCCGTGGTGGCGTACTCGGCGATCTGCGCGCACAAGATGACCTATCCCACGCGGCAGGTGACCTTCATCGGCTATCGCGACGGCCCGAGCCCCGTGGCCGGGCCCGGCAAGGTCATCACGTGCTGCTCGGACCGAAGCGTGTATGATCCGGCCGCCGGTGCCAAGGTGGTCTCGGGGCCGGCCCCGCAGCCGCTCGCAACGATCCTGCTCGAGCACGATCCGAGGGTCGACGAGGTGTTCGCGGTGGGCACGTTCGGCGGCGAGATGTTCACCGAGTTCTTCCGCAAGTACGAATTCCGGTTGCAGCTCGAGATGGGACCCCGCGCGAAGTCGTCGGTGGAAGGGACCGCCGTGGTCCGTCCGCTGGAACGCTACAGCGTCCAGTGGGCGCGTTGCTGAGCTGAAAGGTTTTCGCCGCAATCCAGACGGACTCCCATGCCGCCTTCCGAAGGACTCGCCATCGAATGCCGGCGCGCCGTGCAAGCGGTGCGGGCCGGCCAGGTACAGCTGGGCCTGGGCGTGGCCCGCCGCGCCTACCTCGAGGCGCGCGAGGGCGGCCGGCGCTCGGACCTCGCGCACGCCCTCAACACGATGGCGCTGTGCCTCTCGGCCAACGGCGCCTACATCGAGGCGCTCGCGTCGGGAATCGACGCCTTCCGCCTCTACGCGGACGAAGGCGCCGCCTGCGGGCGCATCCGCGCGCTGTGCACCATCGCTGGTGCGGCCACGTTCATCATCGATTCGGGCGAGGCCACGCTGCCGGTGCTCGATCGCTGCGTGCGGGAAGCCACCGAGCGGGGGAGCGCCTCGCTGCGCGTGCTCGCGCACAACGCGCGCGCGGTGGCCCTGCTCAAGACGGGCCGCTTCGACGCAAGCCGCGCGGATTTCCAGGCGGCCCTGGCGCTCGTGCCGGAATCGGACGGGAGCATCCCGGCCGCGGTGGTCCTTTGCAACCTGGCGGCCGTGGCGATGCGCAGGACCGAAGCCGCGGCCCCCGAGCGGCGCGAGGCGCTGCGCCGGGCGGCCCAGCGCGAGCTCGCCGAGGCCCTGGACGCGGCCCTTGCGGAAGGCAGCCTCGAGGCCCAATCCCGCGGCCACTACATCCGCGGCGAGCTGTGCCTGCAGGGCGGGGAGCCGCTCCCCGCGCTCGAGGCCCTCGCCGAGTCGCTCGCGATCGCGCAGCGCCTGCGCCACCGCTACCGCTGCAACGTGCTCGCCCTGCGCATGGCCGACGTGCACGAGGCGCTGGGCAACGGCGCCAAGGCGCTCGCCTTGCTCGAGTCGGCGCACACGGAGGCGCTGTCGCGGCGGCCCTGCAAGGAGCTGCACGTCGTTTGCGGGCGGCTCGCCGTGCTGCACGATCGCCTGGGCCACGCCAGCGAGGCCGAGCACTTCGGCGTGGCGGCCGGGCGCGAGGGCGCGCAGCACGAGCGCGAATGCGTGTACCAGCGGCGCGCCCTGCAGGCATTCCTCGACGAGATCGCAACGCCGGCGTAACGCGAGTCGCCGCCGGTTGATTGGCGTCAAGGGCCGGCGCGCGCGGCGGGGCAGACTGTCGCGAGAGGTCAAGCCTCATGGCGCCGGCTGCCTTGCTTGACAAGGGCCGGGCTCACATTAGACATTGCTAATATTTCATCGAAGCGCTACCCCAATGCGGCGCGACCCCCGCAGGAGACGACCATGACCGCCAGCACGCACGACAAGGAGCTCGACGCGCGCGGGTTGAATTGCCCGCTGCCGATCCTGCGCGCCCGCAAGGCCCTGAACGAGATGACCGCGGGCCAGGTGCTGCGCATCGTCGCGACCGACCCGGGCTCGGTGAAGGATTTCGAGGCCTTCGCGAAGCAGACCGGCAACGAGCTCCTGTCGCAGTCCGCCTCCGAGAAGGAATTCACGTTCTTCCTGCGCAAGAAGTAGCGCATCGCTTCCCGCCGCCCCGTAGAATGGCGGCATGACCCGGCAAGCCACGGCCCGCAGGAACGCTACCGCCCCCGCCGTCGCGGCGCGCATGGGCGAGCTGCAGCGCAACGCGCGCCGCGCCGCGCCGCTGCTCAAGGCGATGGCCAATCCCGCGCGCCTGGTGATCGTCTGCCAGCTTGCCGAGGGCGAGCGCTCCGTGGGCGAGCTCGCCGACGCCGTGGGTCTCAGCCAGTCGGGGATCTCCCAGCACCTCGCGGTGCTGCGCCGCGAGCACGTCGTCACGACGCGCCGCGACAAGCAGACCGTGTTCTATTCCATCGCCAGCGCCGACGTGATGTCGCTCATGGCCACCCTGCACCGCGTCTTCTGCAAGCCTGCGAAGGCTTCGCGGGCGAGGCTGAGGTCCGTCGCCTAGCGTTTCCCGGGCAACGCCGCCTGCCTTCGCATTCCGCGAAGGGTTCCTTGCCGCATTGCCAATTCCCCCTGCGCGCCGCGCCGTGCTGTGATGGCGCGTTGGCGACGAGGGAGGCGAACGCAATGGCGGTGCGCAAGGTCCTGGTGTTCGGTGCGTCGTACGGCTCGCTGCTGGCGACGAAGCTCGCGCTCGCGGGGCACTCGGCGACCCTGGTGTGCCGCGCACGCACCGCCGACCTCATCAACGCGCAGGGCGTGAAGGTGCGCATGCCGGTGAAGGGGCGCGAGGGGCTGGTCGAGGTCGGCTCGCGGCAGCTCCCCGGGAAGATCGGCGCCACCACGCCCGAGGCGGCGAGGCCCGGCGACTACGACCTCGTGGCGCTCGCGATGCAGGAGCCGCAGTACGGCTCGCCCGGCGTGCGCGAGCTGCTCGGCGCCACGGCGCGCTCGCGGGTGCCGTGCCTGTCCATCATGAACATGCCGCCCATGCCGTACCTGGCGCGCATCCCCGGCATCGACGCGGCGGCGTGCGCCGAGAGCTACGCGGACCCCTTCCTGTGGGAAGGCTTCGACCCGGGCCTGGTGAGCCTCTCCAGCCCCGATGCGCAGGCCTTCCGCCCGCCCGAAGAGGACGGCAACGTCCTGCAGGTGCGCCTCGCCTCCAATTTCAAGGCCGCCCGCTTCGCGTCGGACGCGCATACGGCGCTGCTGCGCGAGCTGGGTGACGGCATCGAGGCGGCGCGCTTCGAGGTGGGCGGCGAGGCGGTCGAGTTGCCGGTGAAGCTCAAGGTGCACGACTCGCTTTTCGTCCCGCTCGCGAAGTGGTCGATGCTGCTCGCGGGCAACTACCGCTGCCTGCTCGACCAGGGCATTCGCAGCATCAAGGACGCGGTGCATTCCGACATCGAGGCCTCGCGCGGCGTGTACGACTGGGTGTCCGGGCTGTGCGTGTCGCTCGGCGCCGAGCGCGAGGACATGGTCCCCTTCGACAAGTACGCCGGCGCGGCGCTCTCGCTGCAGAGCCCGTCCTCGGCCGCGCGGGCGCTGTCGGCCGGGGCGCCCAACATCGAGCGCGTCGATCGCCTGGTGCAGGCCCTCGGCGTGCAGAAGGGCGTGCGCAACGCGAGCGTGGACGAGACCGTCGCGCGCGTCGACGACTGGCTGGTGCGCAACCGCCTGAAGGGCTAGCGCCCGCGGCGGTTGCCCGCCGCGGTCAGAAGGTGCGCGAGTACTGCACCCCCAGCGAGTACTCGTACATCTGGATCTTCTCCTGCAGCTGCAGGCCGGGCGCGAAGTTGTTGAAGAAGCTCGCTCCCTTCACGTCGTTGCTGAAGGCGTACATGAACGCGGCGGTCACCGCGCTCGTCGAGTCGAGCTTCCAGGTGGCGCCGGCCGTGATGTGGTGCTGCACCACGCCCGGGGCGAGGATGTTGATGGTCACGTCCTCGGGCTTGATCGGGTTGTCGCTGTAGTTGTACCCCGCGCGCAGCGTGAGGGTCGGCGAATACTGGGTCTGGATGCCCAGCTTGAAGACGTTGATGTCCTTCCAGCCGAAGCCGCCGCCGTTGGAGCCGCCGAGGCAGTTCGCCGCCTGGCCGGCCATGCAGCCCAGCACCAGGATGCTCGGGTTGCTCACCGACTTCACGTCGCTGTAGTTGATGCGCTCGTACTCGGCCGTGAGCATCGTCCCGGGCGTCACGTCGAAGGCGATGCCGGCGGTGTAGTGCGAGGGCATGTCGAAGCCGCCGCCCTCCGCGAAGAGGCCCTTGTACTTGTCGAAGTCGCCCATGCTCACCTTGGACGTATAGGTGAGGCCCACCGCGACGCCGGCGACGGGACGGCCGTAGTAGCCCACGCGCACGCCCCAGCCGGTGGAGTCGTCGTAGCCCTTGTTGGTCACGTTGCCGGGGCTCGAGGAGAAGCCCGGGTTGTCGAAGGCCTGCAGGCCCTCGAGCTTGAAGCGCTGGTAGGCGAAGAGCGGGGCGATGCCGACCGAGTGCCCCGGGCTGAACTGCCACGCGGCCTGGGGCGCGATGATGAGCTGCGAGAGGTCCACGCCCAGGCGCCCGCTGCCGCACAGCATGTTGTAGCTCGCGGGGCCCGGGTTGAACTGGGCGCACGCGCTTTGCCCGGGAATCTCGCCGCCGGGATAGTCGGTGTTCATGCCGCCGTTGCCGTAGACCGAGACGCCCCACGACATGTCGGCCGAGGCCATGCGGTTGTAGGCGACCTCCGGGATCAGGAAGTAGTTGCTGTCGCTCTCGGAGCTCGCGTCGAGCCCCACGCCGGGCGGGCTGCCGGAGCGCTCGGCCTTGCGCCACGGGCTGAACAGGTCGACGCCGATCTCGAACTTGTTGCCCACGAAGGCCCCGGTGGCCGGGTTGTTGGCCCCGGCGAACGCCGATTCGGCGACCGCCGCCGCCGCGCCCCCCATGCCCTTGGACTGCATGCCGTACCCGTGCGAGAAATAGCCGTCGGTCGCGTGCGCGGCGAACGGGGCGCAGGCGGCGAGCGCGAGCGCGAGCTTCTTGGTCTTCATGTCTTCCTCCTCTAGATGAACAGGCTCACGTCCGCATCCCGTGCCATCGGCAGGAAGGTCGCGGCACCGCAATATTCCTTGACCTGGGGGATGAAGTCCCCGGGGCTGTAGCCGAAGAGATCCACGGTCATCTGGCAGCCGATCAGGTTCACGCCGCCCTCGATGCAGGCCTCGCGAAGCTCGGCCACGGGGGCCACGCCCTTGTTGCTGATGGTCTGCTTCATCATCGTCGTGGCGAAGGCCTCGAAGCCCGGCACGATCGACTGCATCGCGTTGGGGATGTTCCAGCGGATCGACTTGAACCAGTCGGGGCCGAACGGCATCTTCATCGGCATCGCGGGATTGCCGAGCGGGCTCACCTGCAACCCCGAGAGGTCCTTCTTCAGCAGCTCCAGCCCGTAGAACGTGAAGAACACCGACACGTTCCAGCCGAGCGCGGAGGCGGTCGAGGCGAGGATGAAGGGCGGATACGCCCAGTCGAGCGTGCCCTTGGTGGCGATGATCGTCATCGAGGGCGTCTTCGCCTCCCGGATCGCGGCGAGCTTCGCCGCCAGCCGCTCGTCGAGGATCGCGTCCACCCGCTCCCGCACCAGGCGCTCGATCGCGGGATTCGCGGGGCTGTCGGGCTTGACGTCGTCCATGAGACTCTCCTGGCGAGGGCGATTCGGCCATCCTCGCGCGTGCCGGCACCGGGCCACTTGACCCAGCGCAAGCCGGCGCGTTCGGCGCATCCTAGCCGCGCCGCCGCGTATATGCAACGTTTCTAATATTATGGGCCGCTAAAATACGCTGCGGTGGGGGACCCGACAGGCGCCGGATTGCCTGTGATGCGTGGGTTCTAGGAGGCCTTGAAGAAGACCCGCGCCACGACGAGGAGCGCGATCAGCAGGAAGATCCCGAGCCCCAGGCTCCATCCGATCAGCTTCTTCTCGACCGGAAGGAGCGGCTCATGGGCCATCTTGTGGATTTCTTCGCCGATCCTGGGCTGCTGTTCCATGCTCTATCCCCTTTCCTGTCAGCCGGTTACCAACGGCGGCTTGATGCCGCTGAAGAAAACCCACGATATGACGAGCCCCACCCAGATGATGAAACCGAACAGGCAGACCACGTAGACCGCGGCGAGCTTCCCGATGCCTTCCTCCCAGAGCTTGCGGAAATTGGACATCACGCCGATGGTGAAG
>Ga0335070_10005895_pt1 | contig 14441 bp, 8 predicted proteins | sample Lox_Sample_13_FD_206722 | JGI IMG/M metagenome (GOLD analysis project Ga0335070, IMG submission 206722) | Soil microbial communities from Loxahatchee National Wildlife Refuge, Florida, United States - Lox_Sample_1.3 | ecosystem: Environmental > Terrestrial > Soil > Wetlands | place: USA: Florida... | reverse complement strand
GGCCGCGTGTCGCTGGGCGGGGTCGCGGCGTTCACGGCCGCTACATCTCGCGCGCGCGGCCGGCAACGGCGAGCGCCGCCTCGCGCACCGCCTCGTTGAGGGTCGGATGGCCGTGGAAGGCGAGCGCGATGTCCTCGGCCGCGCCGCCGAACTCCATCGCCATGACGATCTCGTGGATCAGCGTGCCGGCCTCGGGCCCGATGATGTGGCCGCCCAGGACCCGGTCGGTCTTGGCGTCGGCCAGGATCTTGACCGTGCCCTCGGTGAAGTCGTTGCAGCGCGCGCGGCTGTTGGCGGAGAACGGGAACTTGCCGACCTTGTAGGCGACGCCGGCTTCCTTGAGCTGCTCCTCGGTCTTGCCGACAGTGGCGACCTCTGGCCAGGTGTAGACGATGCCGGGCACGGTCTCGTAGTTCACGTGGCCCGCCTTGCCGGCGATGATCTCGGCGACGGCGACGCCCTCCTCCTCGGCCTTGTGCGCCAGCATCGGGCCGCGCACCACGTCGCCGATCGCGTAGATGCCCGGCACGTTGGTGCGGAAATGCTCGTCGATCTGCACGAAGCCGCGGTTGTCCATGACGACGCCGACCGCATCGAGCCCGAGGCCCTGGGTATAGGGACGCCGGCCGATCGAGACCAGCACGACGTCGGCGGACATGGTCTCGGCGGCACCGCCCTTGGCCGGCTCGAGCGTGAGCGACACGCCGCCCGGGCCGGGCTTGGCGGAGGTCACCTTGGTGCCGAGCTTGAATTCGAGGCCCTGCTTGGCCAGCACGCGCTGCAGCAGGCGGCCGATCTCGCCGTCCATGCCGGGCACGATGCGGTCGAGGAACTCGACGACGGTGACCTTGGCGCCGAGCCGGCTCCACACGGAGCCCATCTCGAGCCCGATATAGCCGCCGCCGATCACCACCATCGTCGCTGGCACCTTGGCCAGCGACAGCGCGCCGGTCGACGACACGATCTGCTTCTCGTCCACGGCAACGCCGTTGAGCGGCATGACGTCGGAGCCGGTGGCGATGACGATGTTCTTGGTCTGGATCTTGGTCTTGCCGTCGACCGTCACCTCGCCCTTGGCCGTGATGCGGCCCGTGCCCTGGACGCGGTCGACCTTGTTCTTCTTGAACAGGAACTCGATGCCTTTCGTCAGGCCGTCGACGACCTTTTCCTTGCGCGCCATCATCGCCGGCAGGTCGAGCTCGACCGCGCCGAGCTTGATGCCGTGATTGCCGAGCCCGTGCCGCGCTTCGGAGAATTTCTCCGAGGATTGCAGCAGCGCCTTCGACGGGATGCAGCCGATGTTGAGGCAGGTGCCGCCGAGCCGCGCGCCCTTGTCGACGCAGGCGACCTTGAGGCCGAGCTGGCCGGCGCGGATGGCGCCGATATAGCCGCCCGGCCCGCCGCCGACGATGACCAGGTCGTAGGTGCTGTCAGCCATGGCTTCGATCCCACCGCCTTGTCGATCCAACACGCGCCGCCGCGCCGCCGGCCGCCCGGCGAGGGCAAGATATTCTTGAATACCAATGCCTTGAACGTTCCGAGGCCGGGCCGCGGCGACGCCCCACGACAGGATGCCATCATGTAACGGGATGGCGCCGCCCTTTCAAGGGCGCGCGCGGAACCGTCGCCCTGCGGCAATCCACCGGGTGGGCAGATCGGCCGTTCCACGTCGACAGGTGCGCGGGCCGAATGCACTGTTTTGGCGTGAGCGCCGCCTCTCCGGAACAGTGCGGCGCCTTGGAATATCCGCAACGACCTTGGTGGAGGAACCGACCATGTCCCTATCGAAATCTCTCCGGCGGCTGCCCGGCCGGATTGGCCGCGGCGGTCTCGTCGTCGCCGCTGTCGGTGTGCTCGGCCTGCTGCAGGCGGCCCACGCCGAGGAATTCAAGGTCGGCGCGATCGCGTCGCTCACCGGACCCGCAGCCGGGTTCAGCAAGGACTACGCCGACGGCATGAAGGCCTATGTCGACGCCTGGAACGCGCGCGGCGGCATCAACGGCCAGAAGGTCGGGTTCCAGCTGGTCGACGACGAAACCAATCCGGTGAACGCCGTCAATCTGTACCGTCAGCTATCGACCGATCCGACCATAAAGGTCGTCTGGTTCGGCGGCAGCAGCAATTCCGGCATGGCCATGAAGGCGCTCGCGTCCGAGCTCAAGGTGCCCGTGGTGAGCGGCGGCGGCCTCGACAAGCTCGGCCTGCCCGCCGATCCCTATTTCTTCAAGATCGTGCCCGGCACCAAGGACTTCATGGCCCGGGTCGTCGGCTGGGCCAAGGCCAACAACATGAAACGGATCGCCACGATCAACGCGACCGACGCCTACGGCCAGTCCGAGGCCGGCTATTTCAAGGACCTGGGCAAGGCGGCCGGTCTCACGGTCGTCGCGGCCGAGACCTTCACCCTGACCGACACCAACTTCAACGTCCAGCTGACCAAGATCCGCAACGCCAAGCCGGACATGGTCTACAACGGCGGCACTGGCACGCCGGGCCTGCTGATCTTCAAGCAGTACAAACAGCTCGGCATCACGACGCCGCTGGTCGTGTCCCAGGCGGCGATCAACAAGGCCTTTTTCGACGGCGTCGGCGACAAGGCCCTGGTCGAAGGCATGCTCACGCCGACCAACCGCTCGCAGCTCGGCGCGGCGCTGAGCGGCGAGTCCGGCAAGATGTACAAGCAGCTGAGCGACACCATCGGCCGCCCCGGCACGCTGATGAACGCCTTCGGCTGGGACAGCGGCATCATCACCGAGTGGGCGATCAAGAATTCCGACGGCACGCGCGAGGGCATCCGCGCCGCGCTCGACAAGGCCAAGGACGTCGGCGGCATCAACGGTCCGCTGTCGTTCACGCCCGACAACCACATCGGCCAGGACCATCGCGGCATCGTCATGATGAAATACTCGGGCGGCCGCTTCGTGTCCGTCGAGAAGGACTAGAAGCAGCGGCGGCGCGCATCGCGCGCGCCGCCCCCCGCGCCCTCTCCCCGCTGTCCACTTAGCGGGCAAGCTGCGCTGTTCCTTGGACTTTGCGCCGAGGCCGCCGCAGTATCCGGCACCGACCGCGGACAACGCGGCGCGCCGCCAGCCATCAAGAAACCAACGCTGAGACAGGGGAGGATCATGACTCCGAAGATTTCGTTTGGCCTTCGCGCCTGGCGCACGCGGCTGGGGTTCGCGGCACTGAGCCTCTTGCTGGGCCTGGCGCCGGCCGCGGCCGAGCAGCCGTTCAAGATCGGCGCGATCGCGTCGCTGAGCGGCCCGGCGGCCGGCTTCGGCAAGGACTACGCCGACGGCTTCAAGGCCTATGTCGACCAATGGAACAAGCGCGGCGGCTACAAGGGCCGGCCGGTCGCCGTCGAGATTTTCGACGACGAGACCAATCCGGTGAACGCGGTCAACGTGTTCCGCCGCCTGGCCGGCGATGCGCAGACCTCGATCGTCTGGCTGGCGATCCCGAGCAACTCGGCGCTGGCGGTCAAGGCGCTCGCCTCGGAGATCAAGGTGCCGATCATCAGCGGCGGCGAGATCGACGCGCTCGGCGTGCCGGCCGATCCCTATTTCTTCAAGATCGCGCCGGGCACGCGCGACTTCCTCGTGAAGCTCCTCGACTGGGCGAAGGCGAACGGCAAGAAGCGGCTCGGCCTGATCCTGCCGACCGACGCCTATGGCCAGACGCTGACGAAATACTTCAAGGAGCTGGCGCCGGCCGCGGGCCTCGAGGTCGTGGCGTCCGAGAGCTTCGCCGTGACCGACACCAATTTCGCGGCGCAGCTCACCAAGATCCGCAACGCCAAGCCGGACCTGGTCTACAACGGCGGCACCGGCGCGCCCGGTCTGCTGATCTTCAAGCAGTACAAGCAGCTCGTGCCCAACGTCCAGTTCGCCTCCGGCCAGGGCATCCTCAACCGCGCGTTCTTCGAGGGCATCGGCGGGCCGAAGGGCGCCGACGGGCTGCTGGTCGCGTCCAACACCGGCGCGCTCGGCGCCGCGGTCGGCGGCGACGCCGGCAAGCTCTACAAGGAGGTTTCCGACGCCATCGGCCGGCCGGCGACGGTGTTCCACACCCTCGGCTGGGACCATGGCATCGCGACCGAATGGGCGCTCGCCCATTCCGACGGCAGCCGCGAAGGCATCCGCGCCGCGCTCGACCAGATCAAGGACCTGCCCGCGGTCAACGGACCGATCACCTATCGGCCGGACAACCATGTCGGCCAGGACGTGCGCGGCATCGTCATCGCGACCTTCAAGGACGGCAAGCTGACGCCGGTGCCGGCCAAATAGGCCGGCATGGCGCCTAGGGTCCGACCGGCGCGCGATCTTCCACCCGTTCCGGCAGCGCGCTACGCTGCCGGGCGGGTCGTGCGCGGCGGCTGACATGTGACATCGTGGACTTCGCTACCTTCTCGCAGTTCGTCCTTTCGGGCCTGACGACCGGCTGCGTCTACGCGCTGGTCGCGCTCGGCTTCGTGCTGTGCGCCAACGTCTCGGGCGTGGTCAATTTCGCCCAGGGCGAGTTCGTCATGATCGGCGGACTGATCGCCGCCAGCCTGATCGCGCTCGGCGTGCCGGCGCCGCTCGCGGCGCTCGCCGCGGTCGTCATCGGCGCCCTGCTCGGCCTGGCGCAGGAGCGGCTGACGCTCAAGCCGGCGCGGCGCAGCCCGATGTTCATCCAGATCACCATCACCTTGGGCGTCTCGGTGGTGATCCGCAGCATCGCGCTCCTGATCTGGGGCAAGGACCCCTATGCCATGCCGGCCTTCACCGGCGACGGCGTCTTCACCTTCCTGGGCGCCGTGCTGCCCTATCAGAGCCTGTGGGTGTGGGGCGCGACCGCGGCGCTCCTGTTCGGCACCTTCTGGTTCCTCAAGTTCACCGCCGTGGGCCGCGCGGTGCGCGCCTGCGCGATCAATCCGCAGGCGGCGCGCCTGATGGGCATCAACACCGAGCGCATGAGCATGGTCGTGCTCACGGCGAGCGGCGCCAGCGGCGCGCTCGCCGGCGTCGTGATCGCGCCGATCGCGCTCGCCTCGTGGAGCGCCGGCTTCGACTACGGCCTCAAGGGCTTCATCGGCGCCATCATCGGCGGCTTCCGCTCGCCGACCTTGGCGGTGCTCGGCGGGCTCGGCATCAGCGTCGTCGAATCGCTCGCGGCCGGCTACATCTCGTCGGAGAGCAAGGATGCGATCGCCTATGGCGCCCTCCTGATCTATCTCCTGGTGCGCGGCGGCGTCTTCACCTTCGGCCGCGCATCGCTCGGCGCCATGGATTCGCGCTAGCGATGGCGCTCGGCCTGGCATACCGGCAGCCCCGGACGCTCGCCTTCGCCGTGCTCGTGGCCAGCGTCGTCCTCTATCCGCTGCTGTTCGGCTCGAGCTACGGCATCGGCGCCGGCATCACGGTCGGCGCCATGGCGGTCAGCACCGTCGGCTTCGTGCTGCTGATCGGCTACGCCCATCAGTTGGCGCTCGGCCAGGCGGCGTTCTGCATGATCGGCGGCTACGGCAACGCCGTCCTGGTCACCAAATACGGCTGGGACCCGTTGCTTGCGATGATCGTCTCGATGATCGCCGCGATGGCGCTCGCCTATCTCATCGGCAAGCCGATTCTGAAGCTGCGCGGCTTCGTGCTGGCCATGGCGTCGCTGGCCCTTCAGCTCGTCCTGGTGTTCGTCTCGCTCGAGGCGGTCTCGGTCACCGAGGGCGCGATGGGCGTCTCGGGCGTGCCGAAATTCGCCGTGCTGGGCTGGCCGCTGGCCGACGACCGGGTCTATTTCTATTTCGTCTGGCTGCTCGTCATCCTGGCCGTCGCCATCGGCCTCAACGTCGACCGCTCGCGCATCGGCCGCGCGCTCAAGGCCATCGCGTCGAGCGAGGCGGCCGCCGGCTCGGTCGGCATCGACATCACCAAATACAAGGTGCAGATGTTCGTGCTGAGCGCCGGCATGGCGAGCGTCACCGGCAGCCTCCTGGTGCACTATCTGCGCATCATGGAGCCGCACGTCTTCGGCTTCCAGTTCAGCCTCAACATCATCACCGCGGTGATCGCCGGCGGCCTGACCTCGATCTGGGGCGGCGTGCTCGGCGCCGGCATCATCATCGCGCTGCGCGAGGCGCTGCGCGTGCTCGCGCTGCCGCTGCTCGAAGGCGTGGTGATGGGCGCGCTCACCGTCCTCGTCCTGATCCTGTTCCCGCGCGGCGTCGCCGGCGGCATCGCCGGTCTCTACGCCCGGCTGGTCGGCCCCGAGCGGTCGCCCGAAGCGGCAGCAGCCCGAGCCGTCCGCCCGCAGCCGAGTGCCGCCGGCGCCGACGTCGCGCCCCTGGGGCCGCGGCCTGGGCCGTCCGCGGCGCCCGGCGGCACGCTCCTCAGCGTCGACGGCGCGCGGCGGGCGTTCGGCAACCTCATTGCCGTCAACAACGTCAGCTTCGCCGTGCCGGCGGGCTCGATCACCGCGCTCATCGGCCCCAACGGCGCCGGCAAGACGACGATGTTCAACCTCATCTCCGGCTATCAGCCGCTCGACGCCGGCGAGGTGGTCTTCGAGGGCCGGCGCATCGGCACGCTCCTGCCCCACGCCATCGCGCGCCAGCGCGTCGGCCGCACCTTCCAGAATCTGCAGCTGTTCGACAACATGACGGCGATCGAGAACGTCATGTGCGGGCGCTACCTCGCCGGCTCCGCCGGCCTGGCCGAGATCGCCGTGCGCCTGCCCCATGTGAGCCGCGAGGAGCAGGCGATCCGCGCGGCGGCGGAGCGCTCGCTCGCCTTCGTCGGGCTGGCCGACGCCGCCGACCGACCGCCGACGACGCTGCCCTTCGGCCATCAGCGCCTGCTCGAAATCGCGCGCGCCCTCGCCGTCGAGCCGCGCCTTCTGCTGATGGACGAGCCGGCCTCGGGCCTCAACGACACCGAGACCGAAAGGCTTGCCGATCTGATCCTGCGCATCCGCGCGGGCGGTACGACTGTCCTGCTGGTCGAGCACGACATCCGGCTGGTGATGGGCCTGGCCGATCATGTGGTCGTGATGAATTACGGCGAGAAGATCGCCGAGGGCCCGGCTGACGTGGTGCGCGCCGATCCGCAGGTCGTCGCCGCCTATCTCGGAGCCTGACCGCATGGCCGCGCTGCTGCACCTCGAGGGCGTGTCCAGCGGCTATGGCCGCACGGCGGTGCTGCACGAGATTTCGCTCGAGGTCGCCGCGGGCGAGATCGTTGCGCTGATCGGCGCCAACGGCGCCGGCAAGAGCACGCTGCTCAACACGGTCACGGGCCTGATCCCGACGCGCGGCGGGAGCACGCTGTTCGATGCGGCGCCGATCGACGGCCTCGACACCGAGCGCATCGTCCGGCTCGGCGTCACCCAGGTGCCCGAGCGGCGCCAGCTGTTCGGCACCATGACCGTCGAGGAGAACCTCCTGATGGGCGCCTATGCCCGCGCCGACCGGCCAGGCAAGGCGCGGCTCGCCGCCGACCTCGAGGAGCAGTACGAGCAGTTCCCGCGCCTCAAGGAGCGCCGGCGTCAGCTCGCCCAGTCGATGAGCGGCGGCGAGCAGCAGATGGCGGCGATCGCGCGCGCGCTCATGTCGCGGCCGCGCCTGCTGCTGCTCGACGAGCCGTCGCTCGGCCTCGCGCCGCTGATCGTGCGCCAGATCATGGAGCAGATCGTGACGCTGCGCCGGCGCGGCTGCACCATCCTCCTGGTCGAGCAGAACGCGCGCGTCGCGCTCGAGATCGCCGATCGCGGCTATGTGCTGGAGACCGGCCGCATCACGCTCGCCGGCCCGGCGTCCGACCTGCTCGACGATCCGGCCGTGCAGGACGCCTATCTCGGCGGCCAGGGCGCGGGCTCGCGCGCCATGGAAGAGCGCATCCGCGCCCGAGCCGAGACCTATCGCGCGTCGGGCGGCGCGGGAACGGCGGGCGACTAGTACCGAGGTTCGCAGGAGCGACCCACAGAGAATCCTCGATGGGACTGCGATTTCTCGGGGACCTTCTGCAGGCGGGCGTGCAGCGGCGCAGGCGCCTTGCCGCCGAGACGCCGGGTGCCGAGCGATATGGTCCCGCCTCCGCCCGGGCCAACCCTCGAAATATTGCCTGTTTATAATTCCTTAGCGGCCGACGGACTAAGACCGGGGGTGGAGAGGCTGCCCTCAAACGACCCGAGGCACGCGTTCATGGCGATGATCCATCCCCGGTCGGCAGTTCCGCCCCTGGCGGCGTCCGGTGTCGCCGCGGCGCTGCCGCTCTTCGTCGCGACGCTGTTCCTGAGCGCTCTGCTCCTGTTCTGGATACAGCCGATGTTCGCGAAGATGGCGCTGCCCCTGCTCGGCGGGTCGCCCGCCGTCTGGAACACGGCGATGCTGTTCTTCCAGGGGGCGCTGCTGGCCGGCTACGGCTATGCCCACCTCGTGACGCGCCGGCTGAACCGGCGCGGCCAGGTATTGTTGCATCTTCTCGTGCTCGCATCGGCCTGCCTCGCCTTGCCGGTCGGCCTCGCGTCCTGGGCGCCGCCGACCGAGACGGCGCCGATCGGCTGGCTGATGGCGCTCATGGCCGCCTCGATCGGCATGCCGTTCTTCGCGCTCGCGGCCAACGCGCCGCTGCTGCAGCGCTGGTTCTGCGCGACCGGGCATCCGTCCGCGGCCGACCCGTATTTCCTCTATGGCGCCAGCAACCTGGGCAGCATGGCGGCGCTGCTCACCTACCCGGTGGTCGTCGAGCCCGTGCTGCGCCTGCCGACGCAAAGCCTGGCCTGGAGCTCGCTTTATCTCGCGCTCGTCTTCCTGATCGCCGGCTGCGGCCTGCTGAGCGGCAGCTCCCAGAAGAGCCCGGCCGCCGCCGACGTCCCGGCCGTTGGCGGACAGGCTCCGGTGACCTGGAAGCGGCGCCTCCACTGGCTGGCGCTGTCCTTCGTGCCGGCCAGCCTGCTGCTCGGCGTCACCACGCACATCACCACGGACATCGCGGCGACGCCGATGTTCTGGGTCGTGCCGCTCGCGCTCTACCTGCTCACCTTCGTACTGACCTTCGCGCGTCGGCCGCCGCTGCGCCACGAATGGATGCTGCGCGCGCAGCCGGTCGTCGTCATCCCGATGCTGCTGCTGATCTGGTTCACGTCGACCACCGTCGCGCCGTCCCTGGCGCTCAACCTGATCGCCTTCTTCGTCGCCGCCATGGTCTGCCACGGCGAACTGGCGCGTCGGCGCCCCGCCGTCGACCGGCTGACCGAGTTCTATCTCTGGATGTCGTTCGGCGGCGTCCTCGGCGGCATCTTCAACGCCCTGCTGGCGCCTGTCCTGTTCCGTTCCGTAATCGAATATCCGGTCGCGGCGGTGCTCGCCTGCCTGTTGCGTCCGTCGCTGCCGGCGCCGGCGCCGAGGCACCGGCTCGCCCGCTGGCTCGCCGCGCATCTGAGCGAGCGCCAGGCGGACGTCTTGATGCCGACCGCGCTGGCCGCCGCGCTCGTCGGCCTGGCGCTCGTCATCGAGGCGACCATGGGCGGCATGCCGATGGCCGGCGTTCTGCTCCTCGCCGTCATTCTGGCCTGCGCGGGCGCGGCGTTCGGCCGCCGGCCGGCGCGCCTCGCGCTCGTCGCCGCGATCAGCCTCGCCTTCATACCGCTCGCCACGCCGGGCCCGGCCGCGCTGGCGCGGGAACGCAGCTTCTTCGGCGTCTATCGCGTGGCGAGCAAGCACTCGGGCGCCTTCCACGTGCTGACCCACGGCACCACCACGCACGGCGCGCAGCGCACGGACCCGGCGCGACGCGACGACCCGCTCACCTACTATCACCGGGGCGGCCCGCTCGGGCAGATGATCGCCGCGCTGGAGCGGCAAGGCAGGCTGCGGCGCATCGGCGTCGTCGGCCTCGGCATCGGCACGGTCGCGTGCTACGCCCGGCCGGGACAGGAATGGACCTTCTTCGAGATCGATCCTGCCGTGACGCGCCTCGCGCGCGACGAGCGGTATTTTCACTATCTGGCGGATTGCGCGCCGGACGCGCCGGTGGTGCACGGCGACGCGCGCCTGTCGCTCAAGAAGTCGCCCGATAGCGGCTTCGATCTCCTGATCCTCGACGCGTTCAGCTCGGATTCGATCCCCGTGCATCTCTTGACGCGCGAGGCCCTGCGTCTCTATCGCGACAAGCTGGCGCCGGGCGGCGTGCTGATGGTCCACATCTCGAACCGGAAGCTCGACCTGGCGCCGGTCCTGGCCAACGGCGCGGCCGCCGCCGGCATGACCGCGATCGTCCAGACCGACATCGTGCCGAGCGAAGGCAGGGCCGAGTACGTCTTTACCTCGCGCTGGGTGGCGTTGGCGGCCGGCGCCGCGGATCTCGACGCCGTCGGTACCGATGCACGCTGGCACCCGTTGCCCCCTCGCCCGGACGCCAGCCTCTGGACGGACGACTACTCGAACATCCTGGGCGCGCTTCGCTGGTAGGCCCCGGCGGCGCCGGGCCTACATCTCCAGCAGCATGCGCTGCGGGTCCTCGATGCACTCCTTGACGCGCACGAGGAAGGTCACGGCCTCGCGGCCGTCGACGATGCGGTGGTCGTAGCTGAGCGCGAGATACATCATCGGCCGGATCTCGACCTTGTCGCCGATCGCCATCGGGCGCGGCTGGATCTTGTGCATGCCGAGGATGCCCGACTGCGGCGGGTTGAGGATCGGCGTCGACATGAGCGAGCCGTAGACGCCGCCGTTCGATATCGTGAAGGTGCCGCCGGTCAGCTCCTCGATGGTCAGCTTGCCGTCGCGCGCCTTGGCGCCCAGCTCGTTGATCTTGGCCTCGATCTCGGCAAAGCCCATCCGGTCGGCGTCGCGCACGACCGGCACGACCAGGCCCTGCTCGGTGCCGACGGCGACGCCGATGTCGTAGTAGTTGCGATAGACGATGTCCTCGCCGTCGATCTCGGCGTTGACCGCGGGCAGCTCCTTGAGCGCCACGAGGCACGCCTTCACGAAGAACGACATGAAGCCGAGCTTGACGCCGTGCTTCTTCTCGAACGGGTCCTTGAGGCGCGCGCGCAGCGCCATCACCGCCGACATGTCGACCTCGTTGAACGTGGTCAGGATCGCGGCGGTGTTCTGCGCCTCCTTGAGCCGCTCGGCGATGCGGCGGCGCAGGCGCGTCATGCGCACGCGCTCCTCGCGCGCTGCCTCGGGACGCGGCGCGGCCGGGCGCGGCGCCGCGGGCGGCGCCTTGGCGGCGGGTGCCGGCGCCGGAGCGGCCGCCGGCTTTTCCATATAGGCGAGCACGTCGCCCTTGGTCAGGCGGCCCTCCTTGCCGGTCGCCGGGATGGCGGCGGGCTGCAGCTCGTTCTCCGCGACCAGGCGGCGGACCGACGGCGCGAGCGGCGCCTCGGCGGCGGGCGCGGCCTTGGGACGCAGCGGCTCGGGTCCGGCTCCGACCGTCTCGGTCGGCGCGGCCTTGGCCGTAGGCGCTGGCGCGGGCTTGGCGGCCGGCGCGGCAGCAGGCTTGGCGGCCGGTGCCGCGGCGGGCTTCGCCGCGGGCGCGGGCTTGGCGGCGCCGTCGCCGATCACGCCGAGGACGGCGCCGACCTCGACCTCGCTGCCCTCCGGGGCGCGGATCTCGGCGAGCGTGCCGGCGGTGGCGGCGTTGACCTCGAGGGTGACCTTGTCGGTTTCCAGCTCGACCAGCGGCTCGTCGGCCGCGACCGCGTCGCCGACGGCCTTGAACCATTTGGCGACCGTCGCCTCGGTCACCGACTCACCCAGGGTGGGAACGACGATATCCAGTGGCATCTTGGCCTCGCTGCCTTGCGCCGGTCAGGCGACGGTGAGCGCTTCGTCGACCAGCGCTTCCTGTTCGAGATTGTGGCGGTGATAGGAGCCGGTGGCGGGCGAGGCCGCCTCGGGCCGGCCGGTATAGATCGGCCGCGTCTTCTTGGCGCCGAGCTCGACCAGCACCTCCTCGAGGCGCGGCGCGACGAAGGACCAGCCGCCCATGTTCTTCGGCTCCTCCTGGCACCACACGACGTCGGCGTTGGGAAAGCGCTTGAGCTCCTCGATCAGCGCCGCGTGCGGGAACGGATAGAGCTGCTCGAGGCGCAGGATGCAGATGTCGGTGATGCCGCGCTTCTGCCGCTCTTCGAACAGGTCGTAGTAGACCTTGCCCGAGCACAGCACGACGCGCCGCACCTTCTGATCGTCGGCCGGCTTGACGTCGTCCCACAGCACGCGGTGGAACGACGTGCCCGGGCCCATCTCGTCGAGCTTCGAGACCGCCAGCTTGTGCCGCAGCAGCGACTTGGGCGTCATGATGATCAGCGGCTTGCGGAACTTGCGCCGCATCTGCCGGCGCAGCACGTGGAAATAGTTGGCCGGCGTCGTGCAGTTGACGACCTGCAGGTTGTCCTCGGCGCAGAGCTGCAGATAGCGCTCGAGGCGCGCCGAGCTGTGCTCCGGCCCCTGGCCCTCGAAGCCGTGCGGCAGCAGCATGACCAGGCCCGACATGCGCAGCCACTTCGATTCGCCCGAGGCGATGAACTGGTCGATGATGACCTGGGCGCCGTTGGCGAAATCGCCGAACTGCGCCTCCCACAGCACGAGCGCGTGCGGCTCGGCGAGGCTGTAGCCGTATTCGAAGCCGAGCACCGACATTTCGGCGAGCGGGCTGTCGATGACCTCGAAGAGGGCCTGGTCGGGCCTGAGCCGGGTCAGCGGGATGAGCTTTTCCTCGCTCTCCTGGTCGACCAGCACGGCGTGGCGCTGGGAGAAGGTGCCGCGGCCGCTGTCCTGGCCGGAGAGCCGTACCGGCGTGCCCTCGACGAGCAGAGTGCCGAAGGCGAGCGCCTCGCCGGTCGCCCAGTCGATGCCGGCGCCGCTCTGGATGCGCTCGCGCCGCGCCTTGAACTGGCGCGCGACCTTGCTGTTGGCCTTGAAGCCGTCGGGGATGGCGGTCATCGCCTCGCCGACCTCGCGCAGCAGGTCGAGGGAAACGGCGGTCTCGCCGCGCCGCGCCTCGCCGCGCGCGGTCTCGAGCCCGGTCCAGGCGCCCTCCAGCCAGTCGGCCTTGTTCGGGCGGTAGGACGAGGACGCCTCGAAATCGCCCTCGAGGCGTTTCTGGAACTCGGCGACCATGGCGGCCGATTCCTCGGCCGGCACCGCGCCCTCCCCGGCCAGCTTCTTGGCGTAGATCTCGCGCGTCGAGGGATGGCTGTTGATCGTCCGGTACATGATCGGCTGGGTGAACGCCGGCTCGTCGCCCTCGTTATGGCCGTGGCGGCGATAGCAGAACATGTCGATGACGACGTCCGACTTGAACTCCTGCCGGTACTCGGTGGCGATGCGCGCGACGTGGACGACAGCCTCGGGATCGTCGCCGTTCACGTGGAAGATCGGCGCCTGCACGATCTTGGCCATGTCCGAGCAATAGGGGCCGGAGCGCGCGTGCACCGGATTGGTCGTGAAGCCGATCTGGTTGTTGACCACGAAGTGGATGGTGCCGCCGACGCGATAGCCGCGCAGCTCGGAGAGATCGAACACCTCGGCGACCAGGCCCTGGCCGACGAACGCCGCGTCGCCGTGCATGAGCAGCGACATGACCTCGTTGCGGCCCTTCTCGAGGCCGCGCTGGGTCTGCTTGGCGCGCGCCTTGCCGAGCACGACCGGGTCGACCGCCTCGAGATGCGACGGGTTGGCGGTCAGCGACAGGTGCACCTTGTTGCCGTCGAACTCGCGGTCCGACGAGGTGCCGAGATGGTATTTGACGTCGCCCGAGCCCTGGACGTCCTCGGGGTTGGCCGAGTTGCCCTGGAACTCCGAGAAGATCGCCTGGTAGGGCTTGCCCAGCATGTTGGCCAGCACGTTGAGCCGGCCGCGATGGGGCATGCCGATGATGATCTCGTTGATGCCGAGCTGGCCGCCGCGCTTGATGATCTGCTCGAGCGCCGGGATCAGCGATTCGCCGCCGTCGAGGCCGAAGCGCTTGGTGCCGGTGTATTTCTTGTCGAGGAAGCGCTCGAAGCTCTCGGCGGCGGTCAGGCGCTCGAGGATCGCCTTCTTGCCCATCAGGGTAAAGTCGGTGCGGTTCTGGATCGTCTCGATGCGCTCCTGGATCCAGGCGCGCTTGGCGGTGTCCTGGATGTGCATGTACTCGACGCCGACGCTGCCGCAATAGGTCTCGTGGCAGCGCTCGACGATCTCGCGCAGGGTCGCCCACTCGCCGAGACCCATCAGCCTGTTGATGAAGATCTTGCGGTCGAGATCGGCGTCGGTGAAGCCGTGCGAGCGGTAGTCGAGCTCGGGATGGTATTTGAGGCCCTCGAGGCCGAGCGGATCGAGCTTGGCCTGCAGATGGCCGCGCACGCGGTAGGAGCGGATCAGCGTGAAGGCGCGGATCGAGTCGAGCGCCGCGGCGCGCACGCCGTCGGCCGTCGCCGGCGCCGCCTCGGCGCGCACCGCCGGCGCGACA
>Ga0335070_10005894_pt1 | contig 14442 bp, 10 predicted proteins | sample Lox_Sample_13_FD_206722 | JGI IMG/M metagenome (GOLD analysis project Ga0335070, IMG submission 206722) | Soil microbial communities from Loxahatchee National Wildlife Refuge, Florida, United States - Lox_Sample_1.3 | ecosystem: Environmental > Terrestrial > Soil > Wetlands | place: USA... | reverse complement strand
AAACCGTCACTATGCCGATCGTCAGCTCCCAGTGTTCCACCCGGGCGAAGCCGGCGGTCTGGAGCGATTCAATCAGGGCCTCGGCATTCGCAAAGGATGATACCGACTTGGGCAGATAACGGTAAGCCCCCGTTCGGTCCCGGCTGATCAAGGTGGCCAGCCACGGGAACACGTGGTGGAAATAGGACAGATACAGCCTGCCCAGGAACCGCGACCGCGGCACCGAAAACTCCAGGATGACCGCCCGACCACCGGGCGCGAGCAGCCGATGGATCTCACGAAACCCGGCCGGCATATCCTGGAAATTGCGCACGCCGAATGCGCAGCTTACCAGGCTGAAGGAGCCGTCCGCAAAAGGAAGGGCGACCGCGTCCGCCTGGCACCAGCGGATCGCCGCTCCATCTCTTCCGGCTGCGAGCCTCAGCATAGGCGTGGAAAAATCGCATCCGACCACGGTCTGCGGCCTGGCCTCCGCGAATGCTCGAGCGAAGTCTCCCGTGCCGCAGGCCAGGTCCAGCACGCGATCATCGGCGGCTGCCTTTGCCAGCCGTACCGCCCGCCGCCGCCAGCGCGTATCGCACCATGCGGAGAGGATATGGTTTACCCGCTCATAAGTTGGAGCAATTCCGTCGAACATGGCCCGCACCCGAACGGCTTTGTCCGGCTGGCCATGTGGGTCCGCGAGCTGTCGCTGGTCCCAGATCGTCCTGCCTGTGTGTTCGGAGGTCATCAGACCTGCATTGTAGCCGGGCCGTCGGCATGACGCGCGGAGCGCGTTACAGCAGAGCCGCGACAAGGCCGAGCGCGGCGGCGAGAAGCCCGATCAGGAGCAGCACGACAGACCAGCGGCGTTGATAGTACAGATTGACGACGGACACGAACGCGAGAAGAGGCACGATCACAATCCATACACCCCAGGTCTTGAGAGACGGGGCGAACTGCAGTGTTCCTGTAAACAGATCTCGCTGGATGCACGGACAGCTCAGGCCGAACGCCAGCAAGGCAATGCCGAAGAGCAGGATCGCCCGGTCGGTTTGCATCCAGCGCCTGTATTCACGCCCGTCCTCAGAAAGATCGAACCCATGTGATCGGGCATCAATCAAGGTGAACGGCTGGCCGCATTCCGGGCACCGCCGCGAGATCAGACCGGTGAGGTTGTAATCGCAGTTCGGGCATGCGTGGAGCGGGTCTTGGGGAACGGGCGGCTCCGGCGGGAATATCACCGGCCACGGTTCACGCTCGATCTTGATCGGCGCGATCGCCAGCGGCTCCAACTCGATCGGTCCTTCCGGCGGCTCGCACTCCATGCCGTGCTCCGCCTCGCCCTGTGGACTGGAATTCGGTTCCGCCATGAGCTGCATGCCTGTGCTAGGTCATCGCAATGAGTGCGCCGACGATGCAGGTGAGAATGCCAATGAGGAGCATAGTCGGCGTCCATCGCCATCCCTTGCGGGCGGCGACGATGGCGATGACCGCATCGACGGGGGCCATCAGAGTGATCACGATCATCATGCGGAAGAGCGTTTTCGCGAAGGGGGCGCACCAGGCCAACCATCCGATCTCACGGGGCGACACGATGTCCATTATCGCAGGACTCAGAACGCCCAATACTGTCAGCGCGATCCCGATCAGAAACAGGGCGCCGCCCAGGGGTTCTCGAAGTGCAAGCCACGCCGGGGATTCTCTTTTCTCAGAGGGTCTTTCGCGCCGCGGGCGGTGTCCGGCCTTGGCCTTGTCGAGGGCATGCGCCCTCGCGGAGGTCAAAGTGAAAAAGCTGCCACATTCCGGGCAGCGGCGTGAGGTGAGCCCCGTCAAATCGTGATCGCACCGCGGACACAGGTGCGCCGGGCGAGCGGGGACCGGCGTTGTCACATCGCCTCGAGGTGCCGACGGCTTCGGCTGGACCGGTTCGCCCCGCTGATTGGCCTGTTCTTTGCCGCCCGACTTGCTCATGACAGGCCGTACTCTCGCCAGCGTTGGTCGACCAATCGCACCACGTCCTCGCTCATCTTCAGCATCGTCGGCCAGTCCCGGACAACACCTTCGCCCTTGAGCTTACGAGTGGCGTCGATGCACATCTTGCTGCCGGCCCCATAAAGCGGCGCGGCGTGGTCGAGGATGTCCATCGGTCCGTCAATGACGAACGTATCCCGCCTCGGATCGACGTTTGCTCCCACCGCGAACATCACGGCCTGCTCGTCGTGGACGTTCACGTCGTCGTCTACCACGATGATGAACTTGCTGAACATCATCTGTCCGGCGCCCCAGATGGCGCTGGCTACTTTTCGGGCCTGCAGCGGGTATTCCTTCCGGATCTTCACGAAACAGATATTGTGAAACGCGCCCCACTGTGGCAGGTGGTAGTCGACGAGATCGGGGACGATCATCTGCAAGAGCGGCAAGAAGACCCGCTCCGTCGCCTTCCCCAGGTAATAGTCCTCCATCGGAGGCGGGCCGACGATGGTCGTCGGGTAGATCGGGTTTTTTCGATGGGTGATCGCCGTGACACGCAGCTTGTGGCACAACTCGGGCAGGCTGTAGAAGCCGGTATGGTCTCCGAACGGTCCCTCGCGGGCGGTCTCCGTGGCGCTTACCCAGCCCTCGATGACGATTTCCGCGTCGGCAGGGACCTCCAGCGGCACAGTCCGGGCCTTGACCACGGGGATGCCGCCGTCATTGAGAAAACCGGCGAAGAGCAACTCGCTGACGCCGGGTGGCAAGGGGCAAGTCGCCGCGTAGGGCAGAACGCTCTCGCCTCCCAGGATCAATGCCACGGGCATGTCGCGGCCCTCGGCGACGTGCCTCCGCAGGTGCCTGGCGCCGTCATGGTGAACGTGGCAATGGAAAAGGGCCGACTGGGGCCCCGTCACCTGGATGCGATACATGCCCAGATTGGGCTCCGATCCGTCCGGTGCGGTGGTCAGAATGCTCGCCAGCGTAATGTATCGCCCTGGCAGGCCCTGCTCGGCAGGGGTCGCGGAGGAGGCCACGCTACCGGCCCCCTCGCTGTGGGCCGGCGGCCGGTCCTCCCTGTTGACGGGCTCGCCAACGATGACATCCCGGTCCGCTCCTCCGTCGTGCGGCCAACATTTGATAATGGGAAATGCCAGCAGGTCCGCGTCCTTCGTGTGCACCACCTCCTGGCAAATGCCGTGCTTCACCGGCTTTGGTGCATATCCGGCGATTTTCACCAGTTCCGGCAGCATCTTCATCTTTTCCACGAGACTCGTCGGCGGCTGAGGCTGAATCAGCCGTTCGATTCGCGCTGCCAACTCCTCGAGTTTCTCGCAACCCAAGGCCATTTGCACGCGGGCATAGCTGCCATAGAGGTTGATTGCCAACGGAACATCGCTGCCTTGGACATTTTCGAACACAAGGGCGTGTCCGCCCCTTGCGCCATGGACCGGATCGGTGGCCGGCGCGCCGCCCAGACCCTCCGGACAGAGGGATTTGCTCACCCGATTGGTGATTTCCGATACTTCCAGATCAGGATTCACCTCAGCCCTGATCCGTTTGAGCTGGCCCCGGCTCTCCAGGGCGTGGACAAATGCCTGCAGATCTGAGAACGACACGCAGACCTCCCATGGGCTGGCACGACCTACCCGATCCTAGTTTATCCGATCACTCGGAGCTATGCGCTGAGAGAAATTCACAGGCCCGGCGGCGCCCGAAACGGTCCATCGCCAGGCTTCGCCGGCGCCGGCGAAATCGCGCAAAGCCGTGGCCGGGGCCCTCTTTTCCGCGTCCATGTTCCTTGCTCTCCGCTGCTCGCTGTTCTATCATCCCGCGTTTTAGCGATGGTTCGTGGGCGCATGCCGGAACCAAGGGGAGCAACAACAAGGAGTGACGCGTGGGTCGCAATGCCAGATCGAGGAAGGGACGACACGTTTTTACTTCCGAATCCGTAAGCATGGGACACCCAGACAAGGTGGCCGACCAGCTTTCTGATACGGTCCTCGACACCCTGATCGCCAGGGACCCTGATGCCCGAGTAGCCGCAGAGACGCTGGTTACGACGGGGATTGTCGTCCTCGCCGGCGAGGTCACGGTTCACAACCGGGAGGCCGAGCTCGCGCTGAGCAAGATCGAGGGTAATGTCCGGGAGACCATCAAGAACATCGGCTACGACGATCCTGCAACCGGTTTTTCGCACCAAAGTTGCGCGGTGGTCCGCATGATTCACAGCCAGTCGCCGGACATCAGTCAGGGCGTCACGGCCGGCAAGAAGAAGGCGCAGGGCGCGGGCGACCAGGGGATCATGTTCGGCTTCGCCTGCCGCGAAACCAGGGCCCTGATGCCTTTGCCGATTTATCTGGCCCATCGCCTCATGGAGCGCCAGGCCCTCCTGCGGCAGCAAGGCGAGATTCCGTGGCTGAGACCCGACGCCAAGAGTCAGGTTACGGTTGAATACGACGATGGCACGCCCGTGCGTCTGGCCGCGGTGGTTTTGTCTACTCAGCATCAGGAGCGTCCGGAGCTGCTGGACCGCAACCGGAACATCAACGATCGCTTCCGGCGCACGATCATAGAGAAAATCATTCGTCCCGTGGTCATGGCCGAATCACCCAAGCTCTGGAACGACCGCATCAAATTCCACATTAATCCCACCGGCCGCTTCGTCATCGGCGGACCGGCGGGCGATACGGGCCTGACCGGCCGCAAAATCATCGTGGATAGCTACGGCGGCCGCGGGGCTCACGGCGGCGGCGCGTTCAGCGGCAAGGATCCTTCCAAGGTCGACCGCTCGGCCACCTACATGGCGCGACATATTGCCAAGAACGTGGTGGCGGCGCGGCTGGCCGGCATCTGCGAAGTGCAGCTCGCTTATGCCATCGGCGTGGCCGAGCCCGTCGGAGTCCTGGTGGATACCCAGGGCACCGGTCGCATCGACGATAAGAAGCTGGAACGCCTGATTCGCGATCACTTCCCGCTGACGCCGGCGGAGATCATCACCTATCTCAGGCTGAAACGCCCGATCTATCGCGAGACGGCTGCCCATGGTGCGTTTGGCCGCACCGGCCCCGGCTTCACCTGGGAGAAGACCAACGTGGCGGGAGCGCTTCGCAAGGCCGCTGCTCGCTGGCTGCGGCATTGATGCAGAGGTCGTCCTGAACTATCTCCCGCGGCATGATCCGCCATGCTCAGTCCCGGGGGCAATTGCCGCTGGAGCCCGGCATCGACCGGGCGGGGGAGTCCCGTCAATGAACTGGTTCCAAACCGTTCCCCCTGGCCAGGGCAGCCTCCAGTTCATGGCGGGCCTTGGAATTGTCGGAGTCGAGTTCCAGTACGGCGCGCAATTCCACGATGGCTTCGGCATCCTTCCCCTGTCTCAGCAGCGCGACAGCCAGGTTGTGGCGGGCCCTGACGAAGTCAGGCTGGACTCTGGTAGCCGCAGCGTAATGTTGAATGGCCTCTCCCAACCGGCCTTGCCTGAAAAGGATGTTTGCGAGGTTGTAGTGGGCCGTCGGGAGATCCGGTCTGTGCTCGAGGACACGTTTCAGGTGCACGATTGCTTCCCCTGATTGTCGATGTCGCACCAGGCAGTTGGCGAGATTCAGATGGGCCTCCGCGTAGTCCGGCCGGATGCGAATGGCCTCCTGGTATTGTTGTATGGCCTCCCGCAGCCGGCCTCGCGAAGCCAGGGCCACTGCCAGATCGAAATGAACCTGCGGCGACCTTGGCTCGCGCCACAGGGCTGTGGTCAAACGGGGCACGAGGTCATCGCCGCGGGGGCGCGGGGCCGTCTGGCCGGGCGTCATCACGATCGAAGGAGCCTGCATCAATGGCAGGCCCAGCCCGCCGCTGCTGTCCCGCACTGCTATCGGCTGAGTTCTGGCATGCCGTGTTGCAGTCCAGGCCGGTCCCCCGCTCTTGGCCAGTCGCAGGGACTGTTCGCACGCATATTTGAGCGCGCTGTTGAGCCAGAACAGCAGAATGACGGCGGCGATTCCGAAGGCGACGAAACCGACGCCGCCCAGGGCGCTCAACATCGCGAAGATCCCTGCAACGAGGGGGTTTTGGTCCGGGCTGCCGTGGATTGCCTTGATGGCGGTTGCCGCACCAGTTGCAGTTCCTGCGATCACCAGACCCCACATGACGCCGGTCGTGGATCTGACCAGCTTGTTGTCGGGAATCCGTCTTGCGAAATCGCGGAAATACGCAAACTCTCCGAAGGTAACAACGAGCGCCGCGGCGAGCCCTGCCACTCCGCACAAGATCAGTGTCCAACCGGAAAGTACGAGCTCACCTACGATGGAGCAAATGGCGCCAATGAGCGCGCCCAGTGCACAAATCCGTATGGCCACCCGCGCCGTGGTCGGGTCTTCGAGCCGGCCTCTCGGTTCCCGGGCCGTCACCAACAGCGCGGCCCACAGGCCCAGGCCGGCCGTGATCGATGTGAAGAGCGTGTCAAGGAGGCCCGACCAACCCCATGCCCGCACGAGGAATGCAGCCGCGAACACCAGAATGCTTATGAGGAGGTACCACTCCGTCAGCAGGATGCCGCGACGTATTCTTCTTAACCAGGCTGGATCAGCGTAACGCAGCAGCTCGCAGTGAAGCGAGCGATGGACTGGCGTGGCGCATGCCGGGCACACCTGCGTTGCCGACAGGCTGCGGATGCTGCCGCCGCACGTGACGCATAGCACGTCACCCTCGATCCCGGCGCGAACGTCACCCTTCTCAATTGTCGTCGCGCTCCATGACATGTCGTGCCCCTCCGGACTCATCAGGGCCGCAATTCAGCGGATCAGCGGCGTTCGGAAATGCCCACCTTTTCCAGTCTGAGCCGCTTTGCACGAATGTGCTTTACTCTACCTGCTTTCATACTACCCCAAGTGACCTGGCCTGACAAGAAAAACATGCTCTGCGGAGGCTTTGCAGGAAATGGTTCGGATCCGCCCCGGCAAGAGGAATGAATGAAGACGAAGCAGATCCTATGGCTCCAAAGCGGGACAGGTCTTTGCGTTTGAGGAGATGCCGGAAGCAGGGGAGAGGCGGCAGCGGTCGGTCATCAGGCGCTTGCCTGATGATTGGCTATCGGGCCAGGGGTTGTTCTTTACTGTCCTCCACGGGGAGGGGATTTTCGAATCCTTTGCGGGCGCAAAGCTCATCAATGACCTCGTCAAATCTGGCGAGGTGGTATTCATCCAGCCGTAACTTCCGCTCCGTGCCGTTGTCGTCGTAGGTCAGGTCCACCCAGCCCTTCTTGGAGAAGCGGCTGATGTCGAGCGCTTGCATATCGTCCCACCGGATCGGCCCGCGCCCCTGATAGCTCAGACCACCTTCGTCGAGGACGAGATGCGTTCGCACGACCCGGAGCATCAGCCACAAGCAATAGATGGAGAGAATGGCAAGGGCGAGAGCCAGGAATTTCTGTCCATAGATCGTGGCCTCGGTCTTCTGCGACGGCGTTCCGATGGGGGTCGACAGTCGGCCATCCTTCAGCGGGATTTTGATGCGGAATGTCGGGCCGAAGTAGTACCACCCGTCGGCGTTCTTCCAGGAGGGTGGGCCTCCCAGGACATCCTTCAGGGCCTGCTCCACCACTGGCGTCGCCCTGTTGCCGACGATCTTGTTAAGGGCGGCGACCACCTTCGGCATTGCTTCCGGCGTCACCGAGGGGTAGATCGGCGCGTCTTTCGCCTTCTCCCGCTCTTCGGGCGTGGGCAATTGCTGGAGATGTTCAGCCCGGTTCTTGGCCGGGTAGCCAATGTATCCGTCGTAGGCGAACCAGGCGCTGAAGCCGGCTACCATGATCAGCAGGAGCAAGGTACGCACTTTCCGTTCGCCGGTCGGTCCGCTCTCGATGCGCATGTTTTCCTCAAGCGGGGCGGTTCAGCTTCCCCTGCGGAAATCCTGTACCTGCTTGGTGAACTTGGCGGCGTCATCCGCCGTTATGACGAAAACGCGATCCGGGGCGGCGGAGGTGCTCGCGTAGCGTTCGGTGCCCTGCGGGCCCTTTGAGGAGATCGAAAGCGTCACCACTTGCCCTGTCTCCATCTCGAACGTCACCTTGATGGCCGGCTTGTCCAGGCCGAACTCAGGCAAGTTCGCTCCGGTGTATTTCACGTACCGCTTCGTCTTGAGGTCCTTCAACGCGGTGAGCACGTTCGTGATCTTGGTCGCGTCGGTCTGGAAACTGGGCTCGCCCGCCAGCAGCCAGTCCTTGCCGGATTTCTCGAACGCGAATGAGGTTTCACCCGCAATCTCGAGCCGTCGGGCTTGAGTGGCATCCAGCCCGATCACTCTGGTGTCGAACAGCTCGGTCTCTAGATCGTCCAACACCTTGGCGTCGACCTCGCAGATCGTCGCGCCGCCTTCGATCATTGCGTACACCTTACCCTCATGCCGCGCGACGAAAATCGTGCTTACCCGCGGCGGCTGGGGAACCATTTCGAATTCCTCGACTGGTTGCGTGGCCGGCGGGGTGGCCATCTCGGCAGGCGACGTTGTTGTCGGCTGGGCAGCGGGCTGCGTGGTGGGCTTTTTCACACGCATCGGGGGCATATCCACCGTGATTCGGGCGGTGACCGCCTGTGCGTCCAGACCGTATTTGCCGGCGTCCGCGGCCAAGGCTACTACCTGCCGCCCGCGCAGGTTCGCCAAGTCGGTCACGATGTTGTTGACCGCGGCAACCTCGGCCTGGCCCTGGATCGGCAGTACGAATTTCCACTCGCCTTGTTCCTTCGCGACTTCGCACGTCTCACTGCCCCGGCCCAGCACTAGCTTGGACGCCATGGAGTTGGTGAAGGTGAGAAGCTGCCGGCTCATGAACGAGGTGGGGCGGACGATCATCGCGTCCGCCGCCTCGACCTTGACGACGGCGATGAACCCCTCGCGCTCGTTGCGGACGTACGCCCCAGTCTTGCTGGAAGTCAGACCGCCGACGATCAGTCGCTCAGGCTCCAACTGTCCTTCGAGCATCAGCTCAATCGTCGCCCGCGGGGAGGCAAATCCAAAAGTTGGCAATTCGGTTGCTTCGAAGCCCGTTGCGGTCAGCTCGCGCAGAGCTTTCAGAAAATCGTCCACTGCCGCCGACTCGGCCGGTACCGGCGTCTCGCCGGCCGCCAAAGTGGTCATTTGCCAATTGCCGTCCGCCTTGGTCAAACGGACCGAGCTGCCGCCGGAGAGGACGGTTATCTGTTGCACGCGGTTGGTCTGGATATTTGTGACCTTCTTGTCTCGGAGCTCATCGAGGGGCGGTACTGCCTGGTTTGCCGAATCTTCCGTGATGGTGAAGACCGCCGGCTTGCCGCCGCTGGCGAGGGCTGAAAAGACCTCCTTCTCCGCGACGCCGCCGAGGACGATCTGAATCGTTCTGGTGGTTACGTCGTATTCAGGAGCCGCAGGAGCGCTGGCAGGTTGGCTTGTGGCCGGTTTGGGCGTCTTGATCTCGGTGGTTACCGCCACCCTGAGACGAGGAGGATCCAGGCCGTAAGGCCGCATGCTCTTGGGCGCATCGTCGACAAACTTCTGGACGCTCAGGCCGGACAGGGCCTTCAACATACTTGAAATCTTGGCGACATCCGCCCGCCCTTTGACCGGCGAGTCTATGGTCCATCTGCCATCGCTCTTGACCAGGGTGTACTGGCGGTCGCCGGTGACCTCGACCCGTACAGCATCGGCCTGATTGAACTCCGCTATGCGTTTGCTGCGGTAGTCGGAGAGGCTCTTGCGCAGGTCGGCTGCCAGGTCTCCGTCAACCAGATAGATCGTGTCGCTGCCCTCGCGCTGCACATAGGTCCTTTTGGAGAGGGCCTGCGTCGCGCCGATTTTGATGACGTAAGACTTGCCGTCCTTATCGGTGAGCTTGACGATCTTGAGCGGCGCCTCCAGCGAAGTCTGCTCATTCGTCGGCCGGTCGGGATCACCCTTGGGATAAGTCTTGACGTAGGTCAGACTCTTGATTTTGGTTGCGTCGTTGTTAACGCCGGCGTCATCGGCAGGCCACTCGATCGGCGCGATGATGCGCCACTTGTTGTCCCTCATTTCGAAAACCACGGCCGGTTCGGCGCCGGTCTTGATCTCAAAGCCGCGCAATTCACCCAGCGGCGGATCAAGGAGCTGCTTGGGCTCCGCCGTCTCGGGGGCACGCTTCGCCGCGGTCTTGGAGGACTGTGCCCACCAGATTCCTGCCACCGCGATTGCCAACGCTATCACCAGAGCGATTGTCGTTTTCGCGTTCATCCCGAATATCCGTGCCTCTCAAGGCTCCGATCGGACCAGTCACGGTCCAAACTCGATTGATGGCCACCCACCGAATGGGACTCGGCCCATCCGCGTGCTAACGACGACGGATGACCCACAACACAATACCGGGCAAGAATACCACCGCCGGCCAAACGCCCCAGACGAAGATGCGCATGGCTGTCAGCTTCGAACGGTCGATCTGCGTGATCCGCGGGACCGGCATGGGCCCCCGGGCGATCCATTCCGGGTGGCCGCTCAGCCAATACAGGGCGTTGACGAACAGGTCCGCGTCCTCCGTCGGGGGCGGATCAAACCGTATCGTCTGGCCCTCGGCCAGGACAGGGTTTTCCAGATAATCATCCCGGTAGCTGCCGCCGAAGCTGACCACGATGATTCGGCCTTTGCTATTATCGCCGTCCTTCCGCTGAGCCGTCACCATGACGTCAAAGGGCCCATACCTGGGCTCGGAGGTCAGCGTCACCCTGCCCTCAGATGACTGCTGCCGGACTTGATCGATGATGTGTATCAATTCCGAGATAGTGGCCCCGATGTAATTCTCTTTGTGTGGAATCTGCAGCACGAGCGACGTGGTCACCCCTGCGGGGAGGTCCTTCTTGATGTCGATCGGGCAGGCGTCGTTGATCAGGAACCGCGTGCCGCGCAGCGGCTTGCCGATCTCCTGGTCGGTGAACCCGCTTGCCGGCATGTGCCCGAACCGGTTGCCTCTCACCATAAAGGTGTTCGGGGCCCGGCGATCGGGCTCGACCCATGTGATGCGCCGGGAGTTGTCGATCCGAATACCCCAGTCCTGGTCCAACAGGGGACCGTAGCCATAGGGAGGCGTCACCGGCGGACCGCCAAACATGCCGCCGCCGCGCACTTCCCACGTCGCCAGGAAAATCACTTTGGCGTCATTGGCGAGCAGGTCGCGAATCATCTGTCGCTGGGCCTCGCCGAACATCTGATCCTGTGGTTGCTGACCGCCGAAAGGATTCGACGACGGCGGGGGGGGAGGCAGGCAGACATAAATCGCCTCAGTCCCTTCTTCAGGCGCAGGTCTCTCCTTGGCCGTGGCCATGTTCCAGTCCACCACCTTGAATCCAGCGCCCTCCAGCCGCTTACGCAATTCGCTGAGGGCCCGGCTCGGGACCCAGCTTTCGGGGGGCGGCGGCATGAAGGGGCTGCGCTGTTGCGGCGGGGGCGGCTCGAAGGACGTCACCACGACCGTGGCGCACGGCTTGTCCCGGGTGATTGCCAGAATCGCCGACGACAGTGCACTGTCGCCGTTGAAGCTCCGCCCCAGCTCCTCGGCATGGCCGGTGGGGCCGGCGATGCTCTCGCGCACCGGGAAAACCTCGGCGAAGGGCACCACCCGTATCTTCCCCTTCGCCTCCACGACGATGACGTTGTCCTCTTTCAACTGATCAGCAAGCGAGCCGAGCTTGAGTTCGGGCAGGCTCTCGATCTGTTTCTCCAAGGCGTCGATCGCAGCCATCTTGTCGCCGAACAGCGTTCCCTGCTTGGCCAGGTCCAGCAGCGCCTTCGAGGCGGGATCCACCTTCGACAGTCGGGCGGCCAGATCGCTCAGCAGTTGCTGGCAGGCGGCCGCATTCTGTTCCAGGATGGTGACGTCGTGACGGGCGTCCGCAAGCTCCTGGCTCAACTGCTCAGACTTGCCGGTGTCGATGACGCCCAGTATCAGCAGCCGCCTGTTTTCCAGTGTCTTACCCGCTTGCCGGAGGACGTCCGCGACCTCGACCTGGGCGGTCAGCGGGCCGATCTTGACCGGCGCCGCCCAGCTGGGATGTTGCTTGACCATCGGGAACTTGCGGGCGAAGCCGTCCACGCGCTTGACCAGTTCCTCCAGTTTTGCGCTGACCTGCACGCCGCGGTCCGCGAAGGCCTTCAGGGCCACGGCCGGATCGCCGGGCAGCGGCGCATCCTCGGGGCCGACCGAGTCGCGAAGCGAGGCCACCAGGGTCTGGGGCTCAACCGCCACTTCGCGGAGCATTTGAATGTTGGCCGAGTCGGGCTTGCTGGCCTCATCGGCCAGGGCAGCCAGCTCGTTCATACGATCGCCGATGGCCTTCAGATGGCCCTTCACCTCGCCCAAGGCCGTTTTCGCCTTGTTGGTGGCGTCGCCGTATTTGGGTATGCCTCCCGCGGGGGTGAGTTCCTTGATTTCATCGCCGGCCTTCTTGAGCGTGTCCACGTCGGCCTTCAATGCAGCGGCGATGTTGGCGAAGAGCGGGAAATCACCCAACCAACTGTCGCCTCCCATCAGGTTCCTGGCCTGGTCCAGGCGATCCTTAAGATCCGCCTCCAATTCGTCGCGCAATTTAGCAAAGGTCTCCAGCGCCTCCTTGTGCTTGGCGGCTTCTCCGCCGAAGGTTCCGCTGATCCGTGAAACCAGCTTCTCTCGCTGGCTCGAGGTGACGACGTACGTCACCTTGATCTTGGAAGAAAAGCGCGTCAGCTCGTCGCAGTAATCCTGGATCCGTTTGACGTATTCCTGTTGTTTGGCGTCTTCCTCGTTGGGCGGGTAGACCGTTGAAATCTGAATATCGCAGTCCGCGGCCTGGATGATCCGTTTGGTGCGATCGCTCAGGCCGAAATTTCCCGCCGCCGCCAGATCCTCGCGGAAGTACTTGATCGAGCAGATCCAGTTCACGGCCACCAACAACGCTGCCGCGACGAGAATCGAAATGGCGACGTTGGCGCCGATGGCAACGCGGCGTCCCGACGACATTGCTTCCGCGCTAGAACCGCTTGAACTCATCGCCATCGCTTCGACTCCATTACCTTGACCGCCAGGAACAGAAAGAACAGTGTTCCGGTCACGAAGAACGCGAGCGCCTTCGTGTCGAAGATGCCTTTGCTGAAATCCTCGAACTGATGCAGGATGTTCACGTAGCTCAGCACGATTCGCCAGGTTCCTCCGCCCCAGGTGGCGAATGCATCGACCACCAGCGTAAACACACTGAGCACGCCCATTCCCAGGATTGCCGCGATCAGTTGGTGCCTGGTCAGGGCGCTGGCGAACACGCCCACCGACACGTACAGCGAGCCGATCAGGATCATCCCGACGTAACCGTACACCACCAGGCCGATGTCATTGGCCCCGTAGCTGAACAGCAGAATCACATGAATGAGCGTTGCCGCCAGCAGGGCGAGGTAGAACACCAGCACACCCAGGTACTTACCGACCACCACCTCGACGTCGGTCACCGGCGCAGTCATCAGGGTCTCGATCGTGCCGCTGGCGAACTCATCCGCCAGAACCCGCATGGTGAGCAGGGGGATGGCGAAGACCAGCAGCCATGCCATGCTGTTGAGCATCGGCCGGATCGAGGCCTCGGCGTCCTCGACCAGGGTATTCGTCATGAACAAGTAACCCACGGCCACCAAGAACACGGCGGCGACGATATAAGCCACCGGCGACAGAAAGTTCGCCGCGAGTTCCCGTTGCGTCAGTGCCGTCACATTTCGCATCACGACCGCACCTCCCGCCTGGTCGCCGGCTGATCCTGCATCTGCCGGGCCGTTATCTGCACGAAGAATTCCTCGAGGCTGCCCACTTCAAGGCGAAGCTCCCGCAAGGACCAGCCTCTGCCCTTGACCAGCTTGAATATGTCCTCCCGCGGGTCGCGGTGCTGCCTGGTTTCGATCGTCAACCGCTGCCACCCGTTGTCCGACTCCGCTTCGACGCCGCTGATGCCATCCAGCTCGGCCACGGCCTTCTTCACGTCCGCGGCCGGACCGGAGACCTCGGCGATGAGACGCGAGCCACCGCGGATGCGTTCCTTCAACTCGCTGGGCGAGCCAGAGGCGACGATCTTGCCGCCAGCGATGATGATCGTCCGCTGACAGGTGGCCTCGACTTCCGGCAGGATGTGGCTGGAGAGCAGCACGGTATGCCGCTTGGCCAGTTCGATGATGAGGTTTCGCGTCTCGCGAATCTGTGCCGGATCCAAACCCACCGTCGGCTCATCCAGGATCAGCACCTTGGGATCGTGCAGCAGTGCATCGGCCAGCCCCACCCGTTGCCGCATGCCCTTGCTGAGCTGCTGGATGGGCCGGTCGATGAAATCGCCCAGCCAGCAGAGATCAGTGACTCGTTTGATCGCCGCTTCGCGCGAGGGTCGATCAAGCCTCCTGATCTTGCCTCGAAAATGCAGGTACTCCCGTGCCCGCATGTGCATGTCCAGCGGCGCATTCTCGGGGAGGTACCCGATTACCCGCCGGACGGCC
>Ga0335070_10005893_pt1 | contig 14442 bp, 14 predicted proteins | sample Lox_Sample_13_FD_206722 | JGI IMG/M metagenome (GOLD analysis project Ga0335070, IMG submission 206722) | Soil microbial communities from Loxahatchee National Wildlife Refuge, Florida, United States - Lox_Sample_1.3 | ecosystem: Environmental > Terrestrial > Soil > Wetlands | place: USA... | reverse complement strand
AGTTCGCGCGTTTCGCTCGAAGGCCTGGCCGAGCAGATGAAGACCGCCGGCATCAAGGAACTCAACGTCATCCTGAAAGCCGACGTGCAAGGCTCGGTCGAAGTGCTCAGCGATCTTTTGGCCAAGCTCTCGAATGAGAAAGTTCGTTTGAAGGTGCTGCACGCGAGCGTGGGAGCGATCACCGAAACTGATGTGTTGCTTGCGTCCGCATCGAACGCCATCATCATCGGGTTCAACGTGCGGCCGGAGCGCAAGGCGCAGGAACTCGCGGAGCAGGACAAGGTCGACATCCGCCTGCACTCGATCATTTACGAACTGCAGGACGAGATCAAGCGAGCCATGACCGGCTTGCTCGAGCCCACCTTCAAAGAGACCTACCAGGGACGCGCCGAGGTACTCGAAACCTTCCGCATCCCGAAGGTGGGCACGGTAGCGGGCTGCCGCGTGATCGATGGCCACATCAAGCGGGACAACGAAGTTCGATTGCTGCGTGACAACGTGGTGGTCTTCAAGGGCAAGATCGGATCGCTGCGCCGCTTCAAAGACGACGCTTCGGAAGTCCGCAACGGCATGGAATGCGGTATCGCCGTTGCAAATTATGGCGACATCAAGGTTGGCGACGTGATCGAAGCTTTCGTGACGGAAAAAATTGCAGCGGAAGTGATTGCCTAAAGCAGCGATTATGTAGCCCTCAGCAGAACTTCACTACGAAGGACACGAAGGAGCACGAAGAAAAATATAGGCGCCGGAGTCATCGACCCGGCGCCTGTTTGCTTCTTGCCAACTCCTGCACTACTGTGACTGGGCGGTGAAGCTTCCGCCAATGTTCACGTTCGCGTCTTCCTGCACCATGACTCCCGTGCTCGGCGAACTCAGATACATCACCAGGCTGCCGGTCACGTTGCTGACCGATACCGTGACCCGGCCATTCGAACCCACCTGGTAGGTGCCATTCGTGCCCAGATTCGTGATGACTCCGATGCCGCTGTTCGGATCGAACGCGTTCGCCGTCTGATTCCAGTTGACGCTCCCCGCGCTCTTAGGCCCGAAAACTCCGACCCGATCTTTGAAGGTGGTGTCGAAGCCGTCCATGACGAACGAAGCCTGTCCGGCGATCGCGGTGAAAGGCGCACCCTGCTGTTGCGTGAAGGTTCCATCCTCGACCGCGGCTGTGCTGTCGACCAGGAAATAAGCGCGCGACCCGTTCACCATCCAGAAGATCTGGGGGTTGATGGTGCCGCCAGTCAGGGTGAGATTGATTTGCCCGCGCCCAGTGCTATCGAGTGTGTAAGTTCCGCCCGAGACCGCAAGATTCGAATTCACGGTCGTGTCCTGCACAAAATCGACCGCGCCTCCGCTCGTGATGTTGCCCGCGCCATCGGTATTGAAGACACCTGCCGAGTGGATTCCGGCGGCGAAGTTCGTCTCACCCGCGCTGCCGAAGACATAAGCATTCCCTGCTGCCAGCGTGGCCAGCGAGAATGTCCCTGACTGCTTCTCCGCCTGGCCAATTTCCAGCGTATTGGCGATGTTCGCCATGAAATGAAACTTGTTCGAATTCACCACGTAGTACTTGAACGACGTGCCATCGTTGAGAGCAAATGTACCCACGCCGTTCGAATTCGGCGTGGTCATCGAGGCGCTGCTGGAAATAGGAGTATTCACCGACAACGCACCAAAATTCAGCAGGTCCTCGTTCCCGCTGATTGCTCCATTTGTGATCGAAACTCCTCCGACGCGGGAAGAAAAACCGAGGTCATGCGCTTTGAAGACGAAAGTGCCCGAAGGCGGTGCCGCGAACGCGGTCGTGTCTTGCTTCTCGCCGAAACCCGAAGCGGTCGCGAAGACGTCTTGCTCAATAACGTTGAAATGGCTGTTGTCGATCATCGTGATTGCGTAATTAGAGCCGTTGAATGACAAAAATCCGGTGCCGTCGCGGCCGATTCCATACGACCCGGTCACGGGGTTGGGCAAGGCAAAAGGACCGCCGGCCTGATCGAAATCATCCACGTTAACCGTGAGGTGCCCGTTTCCATCGGCCGTGAAGATAAATGTCTCCGAAAAGAAATCGAGCCCTTGTGCCTGAGTCACACCAAATCCGGTCTGCGCAACTACGTACTGGCCGTTCAAACTGGAATTCGAGAAATTTCCCTGCAGCGGGGGAACCGGACCGTTGCCGCCGTTTCCACAGCCGGCCGCGAAAGCCGCGAGCGCCACCGCGGCCACAGCTTTGAGCACACGTGCAGAGTTCAGCCAGACAGGCCACGCATTCATGGGCATACTCCTTACCTGATGTCTGATGCGTCAAACCCAAATTCTAGAGTAAAGTTTTTGTCAAATAAGGGCTGAATGACTGGTTACGAGTCATACTTCGCTGGTTTTCGCGGAAGGTGTTACAGCGCCGACGGAAATTCTTTTGCGGAACTCCATCGCCCACACAGCCACGCGGTACAAGAGCAGGGCTGACAAAACAATTGCATACTGAAGAGGCTTGCGCAGATCGGCTTTCACGAGCCAGATGTAGTGCACCACCCCGAGAATCGCCGTCACGTAGATCAGCCGATGCAGCCGCTGCCAGTTCCTGCCGCCGAGGCGGCGTATCCATCCGGCCGTAGAGGTGAGCGCCAACGGAATCAGAAGCGCGAATGCCGTGAAACCCACAGTGATGAATGGCCGCTTGGCAATGTCCTTGACCATCTCGTGCCAGTCGAAGAATTTATCGAGCCAGATGTAGGTGGTGAAATGCAGCGTGCCGTAGAAAAACGCGAAAAGGCCGATTTCGCGCCGGATCCCGATCAGCCAGTACTGCTTCGTGATTCGTCGCAGAGGCGTTATCGAGAGCGTGACCAGGATCAGAATCAGCGTCCAGTCACCGGTCGAGTGCGTGATGACCTCGATCGGGTTCGCCCCCAACCCTTCATGGAAGAACTTCCATACCAGCCGCGCCAGCGGCGCGAGCGCCGCAAGGAAGAGGACGAGTTTGACGAGTCGCAGTCGATTCATGCAATCCAATTGCGGAGGTTCAGAAGTTAGAAGGCAGAGGTAAAATCTCAGAGATCTACTTGTGTTGCTGACTGCGAATGTTTTCGACCTCTTCCCTCTGACCTCGAACCTCTGACCTGGTTGTTCAAAAGTTTTTCTTCAAGTCCATGCCGGAATACAAGCTCGCCACTTGATCATATCCGTTGAACATGAGCGTCGGACGCTTGGTGAACTCGCCCAGGCGCCGCTCGCGGGCCTGGCTCCATCGCGGATGATCCACATTGGGATTGACGTTCGAATAGAAACCATATTCGTTCGGTGCCGACAACTGCCAGCTGTTCATCGGCTGCTTGTCGGTGAATCGGATGCGCACAATCGACTTCGCGCTCTTGAATCCGTACTTCCACGGAATCACGACGCGCAACGGCGCGCCGTCCTGGTTGGGAAGCACCTCGCCGTACATCCCGAAGCACAGTAAGGCGAGAGGATGCATCGCCTCGTCGAGGCGTAGTCCTTCTACGTAGGGCCACTGCAGCACCGGGATGCGCTGGCCCGGCATCTGTTTCGGATCGTACAGAGTCGTGAACTCAACGAACTTCGCCTTGCTTAAAGCCCCGGCTCGCTTGATCAATTCGTTCAAAGAAAATCCCACCCATGGCACAACGATCGACCAGCCCTCAACACAGCGGTGCCGGTAGACGCGCTCCTCGGGCGGCGCCATCTTGATAATCGTGTCCACGTCAAGCACTTGCTTCTTCTGCACTTGGCCGTCGATGGTCACGGTCCAGGGCCGCGTTTTGAAATTCTTCGCAAGCCCGGCGGGCTCGTATTTATCGGTGGAAAACTCGTAGAAGTTGTTGTAGTTGGTAACGTCCTTATACGGCGTCTGCGTTTCGGTCGTGCTGAACGCGCTCTTCTGGATGCCGTCAATCTTCGCGTTTGCGGAAACCACCAGCGAAGGCGCGCGCATGTGATTGAACGCAATCCCAGCCGCAGCCGCAGCCCCGGCCAGTGCAGCACCTGCCAGGAACTTGCGCCGGTTCAGATAGGTGTCTTTGGAAGTGATCTCTGAAGATGGAATCTCTGGTTTCTTAATCAGCATTCTAACCCCGACCGCGGTAGGTCCCCACAACCTGTCCCGGACTCTTTCCTGATGATACGACTATTGGGCGGGCAAAAAGATTCAGGCTGCGGACGCAAGAAGGCTCAGTTTGATCCGGCGCGCAAAACCTCCCGGACTTTCCGGGCTAAGCTCTGGAGAGTAAAGGGCTTCTGAAGGAAGGCGCGACCCGGACCGAGTGCCCCATGGTTCACCACCGCATCTTCGGTATAGCCGGAAAGGAACAGCACTCCGAGATTCGGCCGCATGAGGAGCAGTTTCTTCGCAAGTTCCCGGCCGCCGATGCCGGGCATCACGACGTCTGTGATGAGCAAATCGATGTGGCCTTTGTGACTCTCGGCGACGCGCAGTCCGCTCTCGCCATTTTCGGCTTCGAGCACTTTATAGCCGCGCGACATCAGCGTTTCGCGCACAAGCTCCCGCACGGAATCCTCGTCCTCGACGAGCAACACGGTTTCTGTGCCGCCATTTTCGCGTTCTGGAGACTTTGCGGGGCACGAAGCTTCGGTCGATTCTTCCACCCGGGGCAGGTAGATGTGGAAAGTCGTCCCGACTCCGATGTCGCTCTGCAGAAAGACGTACCCGCCGCTCTGCTTGACGATCCCATACACCGTCGATAGTCCCAGGCCCGTGCCCTTCCCTTTTTCCTTGGTGGTAAAGAAAGGCTCAAAAATGCGCGACTGGGTTTCTTTGTCCATGCCCTGGCCGGTATCGCCCAAGGAAATCACGACGTATCGGCCGGGCTGAATGTAGCGGTGCTCGCGAAAGCCCTGGTGAACGGTGATGTCCGCACTCTGGATCGAGATCCTGCCTCCCTCTGGCATCGCGTCCTTGGCGTTGACAACCAGGTTCATGATGACCTGTTCGAGCTGGCCGGCATCGGCGCGCGTGCGTCCCGCTTCCGGTGAGAGACGAGTAACGAGTTCGATGTTTTCGCCGATCAGCGGGCGTAGCAGGCGCTCCATGTCGCTGATGACGGCGTTCACATCTACGACCTTCAATTCCAATACCTGTTTGCGGCTGAATGCCAGCAGCTGTCGCGTAAGCGTGGCGGCCCGATCCGCAGCCTGCTGGATCGACTGCACTTTCTGGTAAAAGCCGTCGCGCCCATCCAGTTGCTCGAGCAGCACCTCGGTATACCCGTTGATCACCATTAGCAGGTTATTGAAATCGTGGGCGACGCCGCCCGCGAGGCGCCCCACCGCCTCCATCTTCTGCGCCTGGCGAAACTGCTCTTCGAGCTGCCGCCTCTCCGTAATGTCTTCGGCGATCATCTCCAGCACTTCTTCGGGCTCATCGGCGCTGCTCATGGCACGTCCGCTCAAGCGCACGATGATGACCCGGCCGTCTTTGCACTTCCACTGGACCTCGACGCCGTTCACGCTCTTGGTGCGCTGGTACGCCTCCGTCAAACGATCCAGTTCCTCCGGACTAAGAAAGACATCCTGCCGGAGATCGAGGGCCAAAACTTCTTCCACTGAGTTATAGCCCAGCATATTGATGAGAGCCGGATTCACATCGAGGAATTTGCCGCCCACTGTACACCGGTAGATCCCATAGGCCGCGCTCAAGATGAGGGAACGGTAGCGCGCCTCCGAGCGCCGCAGCGCCTCCTCGTAGCGCTTGTGCTCGATGGCGGTGGCGAGTTGCTGCGAGACGAATTTCAGAATTTCGAGATCGCGCTGGCCGAATCGGACATTCGGAGTGTAGCTCTGCACCACCAACGCTCCGAAACAATTGCTGCCGCTCTTCAAGGGCACCCCGAGCCAATCGAGCGAGGGCGCTCCAATCAATTCCACTTCGCCCTTGCGAACAAGCTCGTCGAAAGCAGACGGCGTGGCCAGCAAGGGCTCGCCGGTCCGCAAGACATACTCTGTCAGTCCGTGGCCCAGACGCTTGGGTGTCGGCGTCGGATCTTCTTCGTCCACAAAGTACGGGAAGCTCAACAACTGGGTTACGGGATCATAAAGCGCAATATAGAAATTTCGCGCATACATCAGTTGTCCCACGATGTTGTGGATCGCGGCAAAGAACTGTTGTGGATCTTCGGCGGAGTGGGTGCGTGCAGCAATCGCGTACAGCGCCGAGTTGAGTTCTTCGGTCCGCTTTTGTTCGGTAATGTCCCGGTAAGAGGCGTAAACCGCAACCTTCCGGCCATCGACCATGACGGGCGACACCGAAACGAGCACGTCCACCAGCGAACCATCTTTGCGTTGACGGCGAGTCTCGAGCGAAAGTTTGTGCCCCTTATTGACGCTCTCCGTGATCCAGGCGGTCTCAGCATAGCGGTCCGGAGGTACGATCAGCGCATCGATCTTCTGTCCCACCGCCTCATCGGACGTGTATCCGAACAGCCGAGTGAATTCAGCATTAATGCGCACCACGCGCGCCTCCGGCGCGAACAGACTGATCGCCTCCGGGGCGTTCTCGACGATCTGCTGCAGCTGAATTTTTTCGATGTCAAATGCGGATTCGCTGCCGTTCCTAGGAGGATGTGTTTCTGTGTGTGGGTGACTTAGGGCAGGCGGAGCGCCACGTTCCAGCGAGTCGCGCAGAGCTTTAGCCCGCAGCAGTTCAGCCGACTCCGCTGCAGGGACCACCTTATCCCCCATGGCTGGTGCCTTCCTGTTGGCTGGAACAGATTGATCGTAGCCACGAGGAGAGCCGACAGAAAGTTACGAGGGTAATGAGGGAACGCTTGCAAGCCGTGTCTTTACAAGAAGTTAATACGTGCTGGCCAACATCTCGCAAACCCGGTTCAAGGTGTGGCGCTGCTCTTCCGTCATAATCAGGAATTCGAATCCGCAATGCAATCCCTGGCTGTACCGCACGATCGCTCTTACCTTCACCAGGTAGGGCGAGACGGGAATTGGGAACTCCATCGAGACCACTTCCCCCAGGGTAAGTTCACCAGTCAGGGTTGCTCCAACACCATCCTGCCCAAGTTCACTGGTTCGCCCCCAGAGAGTCACGTTGCCGCCCTCGCGGAAAGCGGCCACCTGAATGTGGACGTCCATGCGATAGCGCGGAAAGCGCCGTAAGCGGCTGTAGGCTTGTGCCGACGCCTGGCCAGATTCGCTCAAGTTTCGATCCTTCCAATCTCGTGCGGGGGAGAGCCGATTTTCAGTTCCCGTGCAGGGGATATCCTGCTTCCAGAGGAAGCCTGCCGCCGATCTTCACCACCGTCACCGCGCCCGTAATGGAGTACACATCCACCAGCCCGACTGTCCCGGGCGCGGACTCCACCCGGTGAATCACTTCTTCGTCAGAACTCACTACGATAATCGCAGGGCGGTTGGCGCGTCCGTGATTTGCGGCCGCAATTAACTCTCGTACTTCATCCGGCGTCGCAGCGTAAATTTTTTCTTCGAGCATCTTCGTGTCCGGTGAACCAGGCTCTCGGATCACGACCGTGACCGGCTTCCCATCAGGCCAGCGCCCCATCTGTCCTTTGCAGGCCTTCACCAGGTCCGCCATGGTGATCGCCGACACTCCGCCATTCTTGTTTGCAACAAGGGCAATATCCTTCGCGCTCGCTGCCGCGCACATCGTTGCCAGCAACCAAGCCAGCACGATCCCTCTCTTCATAAACACTTGCCCTTTCGCCGGTGCAGCCCCGGTCACTCGCCGATTGTGCTTCAACTGTGTACTTTCCTCAACGGCTGAAAGGCCATGTACCAATGAATGGAACACTTTGGCCTGAAACGCCCGTCCCATTTCGGGCATATAGCCACGCACTTTTTTGGATTCCCGCCGGAACTTCCCTCTGCGGCCATCGTACACTCCTGTGACGAAGCAGAGGTGTGCCCATGTTCTGCAATCAATGCGGCGCTGAGATGCAGCCTGCTTACAATGTCTGTCCCCGCTGTGGCAAACCGGCCACTCACATCCTTATCGCCAGACCATCCCGGCTTGCGTACCACCTTCCCACGTTGAGCATTCTCTGGATGATTGTCGGCGGCCTGTGCCTCATCCCGGCAGTCATTCTTCTGTTGCTCAGCAGGATCGTCCACATCGCCGTTCCCCTCACCGAGACCGTCGCTCGCAGTCTTGGACCGTTGATCCTGATGATCCTTGGCGGCACTATTTTTCTGATTGGTGCCGGAGGCTTGCTGATTGGTTGGGGATTGATGCGCCACGAGGCGTGGGCGCGGATTGCTGCCATCGTGCTCGGAATTCTCGCTCTCTTCCACCCACCCCTGCTCACACTTCTGGGCATCTACACGCTCTGGGTGCTTCTGGGTGGGGGTTCCGAGGCCGAGTACGGCCGTCTGGCCAGCGCCAGTTGATGGTCCGCATATCGCAGCGGCAGTCACCCTGGCGGATTGCCTCGAGCACACGCCGTCTCGCAGGCTCATGATTCCCCCGGCCAAGTCGCCTGTAAAGCTGCGTAAATGCCCGTGACACAAGCCTCCGCAGCCTCTACTATCAGCGAAAGGCCTCGAACCGCGACCCTAACCCGGGTTTTGCACCGGACCGCCGGTTCAGGCACTCTAACCTTCTATGTCCTCTCGTTCGAACACTGCTGAGAAATGGTATCTCGAGCCAGGTCAGACGGCCTCGTATTTCGAGCATCAGCTTGAGCTGCTTCCGCCTGAAAGCCTGACGCAGCCCCTCTGGAAGTCTCTGATCCTGGATTTGCGCGATACCTTCGCGCCAGAAAAGCTGCCACCTCTTCAACTTACATCGCGCCCCATCGACCTGGGACTCCCGCTGGGTGAACAGTTGGCGATGCCGTGGTTTCGCACGATCTTTACGAACATCGGCAACGTACTCTCGCCCGAGTCTTTGCCACCGCTCGAATTGGAATCGCGTCCGGTCGACGTCGGCGAACTGATCACCGACCAACTCAGCCACTACTGGTGGACGTCGCTTCTGCGCAACCTCGCCGACCGCATAGCTCCCGAGCACATGCCCGCTCTGGAACTCACTGCCAAGCCGGTCGCGGACATCGTTCCCAGATCGTGGCTGCTGTTGCCGCTCTGGTCCGAGGTCATCAGCACTCCCAAGGTCTTCTACCCCGACAAGCCAAAGACGGCCGAATCCACTCGTCCGCTGGTCTTACGGCCTGTGCCGTTGACCGCTGTAGACACACAGCCAGCCAGTCCTGAGGAAGCCGAGGTCCGACGCGACATCGGCCGCTCAAGGATTCGCCAGCGCATCTGGATCACGCTGGCTGCCGCACAAGCTGTTTATTTGATCGTGATGGCGGTTTGGCGATAACGGATCGTCTACTGGCGGAGTCCCATCCAGCCTTCCGAGATCACCATGGAGTTCCCTGGATTGTGCGGATCGTATTTCACGGAGGTGGGCAGGCCCAGCCGGCATGAATGCAGGTTGATCCACTGCCGCAGATAGGTCACGTCCTGGGACGCCTCGTACGAAACGCCCGCCACGTCGTACTTATAAATCAGCATGGTGGACTCCTGTCTACCGTTGGGCGAGATCTCCTGCACGTCAATTACGGTTCCGTCGGTGATACGGCCGACTTCATTGAGCCAAGTGCGTCGTTCCCGCTCCAGATCTTCCGCGGACTTCGGTTTGCGCCGCAGGAAAGCCCAGCTGGCTAGCGCGACACCTACCGCGCCCAAGACAATCATGTAGAGGCGAACGGGATTCATTTCGTCGGGACCTGGAGCACGGAGTTGAAGTTCAGGATAAGCCGAAAATCTTCCGCCGCCAAGGGCACGCGGCACACGAAAGTTTCGATCTGGAAAGATTAGAGAGCATTTTTGTCCGTGATCCGTGTCTCAGGCGTGAACGGATTTCGCGAAATGCGCCGGCGCTAGGACGGAAAATGAAAATGCACGTCGTGCTTCGACGCGACCGGAATGCCATCCAGAGTGGCCGGTGTAAATCTCCACGTGCGCAGCGTGGAAACTATTTTTTCGTCGATCCCGTGTCCGATTGCCTGCAGAACGCGCAGGTCGACCACGTTGCCCTGCGCATCAATCGTAACCTCGACGACAACATCTCCCTGCAAGCCTCGTGGCAATTCCGAGCGAGCGATCGGAGGGTCCGGAAATACTTTCGGGAACGCCAGCTTCACTTCGTGTCCCTCAACCATGCCGGTAATGGTGGTGCCGAGCGCCGTCCCGGCGTGCGAATTCTTGTCGGCAATTTCTGAGTCGATCGCAGGAGAGATGTCGAGTGGATGCGGGCGAGTGTGGAACTTCTGGTGAGTGCGTGGGCGCGGAGCTGTGAATTTCGTGATGTCAGTCGGCGCGACCTCCTCCCCGCCCGAAGGAGCATAGATCACGCGGTAGTTGCGAAGGCTATCGCCCTGGGCAACCCAGTTGGCGGTGAACTTGACGGCCTCCGGATGCACGGCCAATAGCAACGTCAAGGCGGCCAGGTGGGCTACAATCGAAATTCCCAGAATTCCACGAGTCCTGCCTCGACCTGCTGCCGGTTGTTCGTCTAATAACATCCGCGGAACCCACCCTGGCACTACTTTACCCTATCGTATTCTGACGCGCGGCATCGTCAAAAGTCTCAATCTGGGCTGATCTGTTCGACGCCCGAAAGAACGACACCCGGCGTTGTAAGCTCGTCCAAAGCAGGGCGGCGATGGGGCCCGACGTTCCCTGTCCAATGTGCTGAAAACAAGATAGTTCCTGATTTGACAAGAATGTGACACCGCTTTGACAACTATCTATGCCACGCGCCCTACAGTCACCATTCGCGTCTGCGCCTTCATAAACGCTTGCGTTTACGCATCGTCTTTCCGCTCGGGTTCAGTGAAGGCGTGGGTTCGAAGGCTTCAACGGGCTCAACGCGCCGTGACGACGCGAAGGTCGTGGGGGACATACACGGGGCTGACGCCGCCGTCCTGACGCGTGTGCTCGGGGAACAGGGACCGGACCCACACCCGGTCCCTGATATTTTTTGCGTGAAAGATGGGAAACTACTGCGCCCTACGCCGGTAGTAGATATTGAATTCGAAACCAGGATTTGCCGGGAAAAGTTCAGCGACTTTGCGCAGCCGCTCGGCTAACGGGGCGGGAGCCAGCAGCGGATAATCCCTCTCGCGCAAGTCGTAGTAATCGACATCCAGGTACAACGACAGCAGGTAAATCGAAATCGCATCAGCGAATGTCGCTGCCAAATACTCGTTCTTGTACTTCTCGGTGTCGGGACCGGTTCCGGTCGCCAGCTTCCGCGATTCCCAGGCGTCGAGCGAAGTCTCCCCCCGCACCCGCGATTCCACCTGCTGCCACGCGATATCTGCAAAGGCCTGCGATACGCCGGCGCGCTCCACCAGCGCATGACCCACATTGATGTAGAACTCGAAGGCGACCGAGAACTTGTCGTCCATCAGCCGGGTCGATATGAAGACGCACTGCGCGTCACCCAGATTCAGGTTGCGATGGCAAACCGCGTTTTCGCTGAGCCCGACGTCGTAACGATCGGCAATCAGCGTCTCGTCACCCTGGCTCACGGTAAGCGGTACAAAGTAGTAGGCTTTGCGGGTAAGCGCAGCCGCCGCACTCGAAGGGACCGCGGCAATCATGCGCTCCAGGTCGGATTCGGAGATCGTCACCTCACCCGAGCGCGCGTAACAGATCCCGTTGGGAGCCTGCGACACGGGGCAGGTCCGCACGATATCCGCGGGGCTGCGGGTAATCGCCGATGTGGCTTGCGACATGAAATTCATTGTAAACCACCGGTTTGCCGCGATCTGCGAAGTACTGTCCGCTGGAGCGGCGCGCCGGCGTTGGTGTAGCTTAGAACTATGTCGAAAGCGGATTCCCGCAAGCCGCGCTGGATTGCCATCCCAATCCGCGTGGTCGCTATGACATTCCTGCTGACGCTGCTTTCGTTCGCGGTAGCGCTGCTCGTCAGTATCCTCGGCGCGGTGGTCTACTCGCAGGTGACGCACGTCGCGCCGAACTTGCCCTTTGCCTATCGCCACATCGCGTTTCCTTTCGCGATCACGGTCGGAGCCATCGTCCTGGCTCTTTCCCTCGTGATGGAAATTCGGCATTACCGGCAGCGCAAGACGCTGACCGGAATCGAGCGGGCAAGTTAACGGCATGGCGCCCCGAATCGCAATTCCGATTCCCCACTCCGGCGATCGCGACTACGCTGAGCGCACTCTGCCGGAGTACGAGCAGGCGGTGCGCCAGGCAGGCGGCCAACCGGTGCGCATCGAACTCGATGGCACTCCGGCCGAGATCATGAAGCGGATCGAGCGCTGCGATGCGGTGCTGCTGCCTGGAAGCCGGGCCGATATCGATCCGCAGAAATATGGGGCCGACCGGAACCCCAAAACTGCCGCGGCCGATCCGAAGCGCGACACCGTCGACGAGTTGCTTCTCCAGGACGCCTATAACATGCGCAAGCCCGTCCTCGGCATCTGCTATGGGCTGCAAGCCCTGAACGTCTACCGCTCGGGCACACTCGTGCAGCACATCGAGTCGGAGATCAACCACAGTCCCGGCAAGACAGTTGCGAACGCCCACTCGGTCGAGATCGACGCCGGTTCCCGTCTGGCCGAGATCGTTGGGGCCGCGGGCGAGAACGCAATCGCCGTCAACTCCTCGCACCATCAGTCGGCTGATGCCGTTGGAGACGGCCTGCGGGTGGCCGCTCGTTCGCCCGTGGATGGCGTCATTGAAGCTCTCGAAGGCACGCTTCCCGGACACTTCGTGCTGGCCGTACAGTGGCATCCGGAGCGGTCGGTAAACGAGCCGGCGGAACTTTCCCAATCGGCCAGGGCGATTTTCCGCGCCTTCATCGACGCTGCCTGTGCGCGCCACGCACAATTGGAGGGGGAGTTCGAACAGAGCAGAGGCTAGTCCTAAACCCTCAACCGCCGTTGCGTGCCCCAGGTCTCGCGGTGCTCGAGACCCGGCATTGCCCGTCTTCTCCCCCTTTTGAGATTTTTCCCTGCCCGCTAGCCAATGCTGGCGTCTTCGATCTTTCGAAACTCGGGAATTGCTTCATCACAATTTCAATGTTCACCCCTCACAGACTTCCTACCGTCATGGCGCGATAATCTCTCCGGTATTGGGGCAACGAGTTGGTGTGCGCCTCCTGGAAGGCACGACCCTCCCCGCTGCCCCATTCGTGTCTTCAGCGCTCTTTGACAAGCTAACTCCTTATTTCCGACTATTTTCCATACAAGTCCTTCCCCGAGAGGATTTTGGCGGGAATTGCCTCGTTAAGTTGCTGATTCCAATAGGTCGCGGCGGAGGGGGGAGGGTGGGCATCTTACTGCTTGGCTATTAGCTTTCGAGTAAGATCCCCGGTCCGGGAAACATCTCACACCCGCATCAGCAGCACCGTCACATGTGCGATTGCGGCGTTCTCCGTACCCAAACCTTCCGGCGTCTTCGCCTTTAGCCCGACGCAGTCAGCTGGAATGCCGCACAGTTCCGCGACGCGATCGCGAATCCTGGCCGCATGTGGACCGAGTTTCGGCTTCTCGAAGATCAACGTCGAATCGAGATTGGCCAGCGAATAGCCGGCTTTGTTGACGCGCTTCAGAGCCTCGCGCAGAAAAACGCTGGAATCAGCGCCCTTCCACTGCGGATCCGATGGTGGGAAGAGTGATCCGATGTCGGGTCCGGCGATCGCGCCGAGCAGGGCGTCGGTGATGGCATGCAGCAGAACGTCGCCATCGGAGTGACCGCCGAGCCCTTTTTCGTGCGGTAACTCGACACCGCCGATTTTGAGAGCAATGCCGGATTTGAACTCGTGCGAGTCGAATCCGTAGCCGATGCGGAGAGCGGGTTGTGATGATGATGCAGTCAAGTTTCCGGTTGCTCGTTGCTGGTTTGTAGTTGCATGTTAGCAGTTGCTTGTCGATGGTGGTTCATTGCCGTCACACCGGCAAGCTGAAAACAAGCAAATTGAAACTAGCAACCCCGCTTCAGATAGAACTCCGCCAATTGCATGTCGGCGGGAGTCGTGATCTTGATATTGCGTGGCGATCCCATGACAACCGCGACCGGATGTCCGGCGCGCTCGACGAGTGACGCCTCGTCGGTGCCGACAAAACCGTCGGCGGCAGCCTCGTCGAAGGCTTTCTTCAGGATGCTGTAGCGAAATCCCTGGGGGGTTTGCGCCATCACGATACGCTCGCGCGGAATCGTCGCTGTGATCAATGCCTCCTCGGCGGTGCGTTCGACCTGCTTCACCGTGTCGACCGCCGGCACGCCTGCAATCGCTGCGCCGTGTTTTTCAGCGGCATGGATGACCTCGCCAATGATCTCGGCGGTGACAAAGGGTCGCACGGCATCGTGTACAAGAACGATGTCTTCGGGATCAGCGTTCACCGAAGCCAATGCATTCGCCACCGAATGCTGGCGATGCTCGCCGCCTGCGACGAATTG
>Ga0335070_10005892_pt1 | contig 14442 bp, 11 predicted proteins | sample Lox_Sample_13_FD_206722 | JGI IMG/M metagenome (GOLD analysis project Ga0335070, IMG submission 206722) | Soil microbial communities from Loxahatchee National Wildlife Refuge, Florida, United States - Lox_Sample_1.3 | ecosystem: Environmental > Terrestrial > Soil > Wetlands | place: USA... | reverse complement strand
TTTGTGTGCCGGGCTACGGAGAGATGACTATTCTTCCGGGCGAAGTTCCATTGGTCGAAAAAGGCGACTTGTTGATGACCGTGGGCTCTCCCGTGTTCTGATCGTATGTGTATCCCTGAATGCCGGTAGGGCTGCCGATGTAGAAAAAGCCCCCGACGTTATCGATGATGGCGAAGAGGTTGCCCGCCGTAACGCTGAACGGGGAATTGATGGTCGATGTCAACTGTCCGGTGGTGCCATTTATAGTGAAGGCCCAGACGCTGTAGTTGGATCCGGCCGTGGTGGCGAATAGGAAATTGCCGGTTGTCGCATATACAAGAACCGTGGGTCCGTTACCGGCGATAGAGGTGAAGGGCGAGCCGTTGATGGGCGAGAGCTTGCCATAGTCGGCTCCAGGATTTTGATTGATGTTGTACCCGGAAATATTGCCAACGCTGGTTTGAGGGTTGTTGATGGCGTTGGAGTTGGCCACATAAAGATGAGTTCCGCTGTTGTCAACCGCAAGTCCGGAAGCGCCTGCGCCCGAATAGTAAGTCGAAATCAGCGCAAGCTGCCCGGTCGAACTGGAGAAGGTAAAGGCGGTCACAGTTCCGGTGCCCGAGCAGGTTACATACGCGAGGTCGCCGGAGGGGGGAATCAAAATCTCTCCCGGACCACTCTGGCCAGTCCCTAAGGGGAAGGGGGAGTTTGGAACTTCCGTGAGCGCGCCGCTGCTGGAATCGATGGAGAAGACCGAGACATCGTTGGAGAGACTGTTGGTAACCAGCAAGTACTTTCCGGAAGGATCGATGATCACGGAGTGCGGTCCGCTGCCAGCCTGGGTCGGAGGTGTGTTCTGCGAAAGACTTCCATCCTTGGCGATACTGAACAGCGAAACGGTATTGGCTGCGGAATTGGCTACGTAAAGAGATTTATTTAATAGCGCCAGTCCAAGCGGCGATGTTCCAGCGACTTGCGGCGTCTGCGCGACGGCGGTGATTTCCCCGGTAATCGTGTTGATCTGCATCAGGAGGACGGAGCCCTGGCCAGGCAGCGTGACGTAGACGTTCTGGTGCTGTCCGAACTTGGGAACTGACTTGCTGCCGCCGCAGGACAAGAGAAACGCAGCCACAGAGACGGCAATGATGGAAAAGATGGCGGACAATCCACGACGACCTTGATGACACACCTGCGCGGCGCGCGCCGCCCCCAAAAAGCTCATATTGCTCCTGCGTGCGAGATCGAATGACTGACAGTAGAAATACTATCGTGCACGAGAACCCTTAAAATGCGCAACTATGCCGGCGGCATTTCTGGCCCCCAGGCAATGAGATGCGCGGGCCGGGGAACCTCGGCGGGCATTTGTAGAACGCGGCAATGTAAGCTGAATGTGATCTAATCGAATCATCGTCGCATGATTGACATCCACTGCCACATTTTGCCGGAGGTTGACGACGGGCCGAAATCCTGGGATGTCGCCGTCGAAATGTGCCGCATGGCAGCCGCTGACGGGATCACCCACACCGTCGCTACTCCGCATGCCAACAGTCGCTATCTCTACGAGCGCGATTATCTGGAAGAACTGCTGGACGAACTCCGAAAGCGGGTCGGGCCCGTGCCGGAACTCAGCCTGGGTTGCGACTTTCATCTGTCCTATGAAAATCTGGAGCAAGCGCTCGAAGAGCCGCAAACCTACACGATCGGCCACACCAACTATCTGCTGATTGAGCTAAGCAATTACAGTATTCCGCACAACCTTGTGGAATGCTTCAGCCGACTTGGTGACAAGGGGCTCACGCCGATACTCACCCATCCCGAGCGCAATCCGATCCTTCAGCAGTCTCCGCAACGCGTGTTGGAATATGCGGAGCAGGGCTGCCTGATTCAGGTGACTGCGTCTTCATTGACCGGGTTTTGGGGAGAGCGGCCGGAGATGATCGCACGATGGCTGCTCGACCGGTCCGCAATTCACGTGCTGGCGACCGACGCGCACGAGACGAAACGCCGGGTGCCGGTTTTGTCGGAAGCTCGGGATGTCGCGGCTGGGATTGTTGGCGCCGAATACGCGAACGCACTCGTGGAAGGGAATCCCGGGGCCGTTGTCAAAGGGCACCCGATTCCGTTTGCGCCTCGACCGGTGATGGACTAAGAATGCTCTTGCGGGCGCAAGGGAGTCGTGCTCTGCCCGATACAAGGCAACTCGCTCTAATACCTATTGCTGAGGAGTGTTTTCTGCGGGGGGATCGGCCTTCGGGGCGGACTTCGCGGCGGCAGCCGGCGCGGAGGTCATCGCGCTTTCCGGATTCAGCAGATGGTCGTTTCTCGGTCCTAATCCGAGTTTGATCAGCGCTCGCGAATCGGGCGTCGTCTTCGACTGCCATCCCTGGTCCGCCTGGAAGCGCTGCATGGCTGCCTGCGTCTGGGCGTCCCACGTTCCCGAGGGCTCGCCATTCAGGTAATGCTCGCGAATGAGGGCTTCCTGGATGGCGCGGGCACGATCGTGATCGATTACCTGCTGGCCACGTTTGCGGGAGGTCCGAGCACTCTTGGAACTTTTCTTGCCGCGCAAACCCTTTTTCTTCGATGAGCCGGGCGTAGATGCCTGCTTGTTGGAACCAGAGGTTGTCTTATGAGTGGGACTGGCTTTCGAAGTATGGGTGGTGTGCTTCGATTTGGACGCCGGTTTCTTGTTGGCAGAATCTGCGGTTGCCGTCGCGGGCGTCGCGGCAAAGGCCGCGGCGCCAAGCGCGAGGCAGAGCACGGCACAAGCGCCGAAACGCCACCACTGTGGAATTGGAACGCGACGATTCATTTGCCTTCTGCCGTCACACCACGGCCCCCATCGCTCAAAAAACCGGCGAGACCAGCTTCTTTAACCATCGTCCCTCGGAAAGGGACGGGTTAGCCAGTCTCGCCGTGGGTTCCTCGTTACGGAAGTGTCCCGGCCAGGAAGATGGTTCCATCCTGGGCGCGCGATCCGCGCGGGCGGACGAGGAAGACGACGTCCTGTCCGCTTTTCAGTGACGATTCGATCTTCGAGAAGTCGTCCGGACTGTTCACCGGTTGCTTGTTCACCTCAAGGATGACATCCCCCCGATTCAGCCCAAGATCCTCCGCGAACGATCCCTGCTTTACATCCTGCACCACCACACCCTTGCCCATTGGAATGTTCAGGCGGTCGGCAAGATCGCTCGTGAGGCCGCGGACGCTCATTCCGAGTTTGCTGGCTTTGGGTTCTTCCTCGCCCTGATTTTCGTCTTCTTCACCAAGCCGAGAAGCGAACAACTTCGAACGGTCGGCGATCGTGACCGTCGTTTCCTGCTTCTTGCCATTGCGGACGAATTCGACCTTTGCCTTGCTGCCGGGCTTGCGCGACGCGATATCGGAGACGAGGTCGTCGCCGCTCTTCAGTTCCTTGCCGTCGACCGATGTAATAGTGTCGCCGATCTTAAGCCCAGCTTGTTCCGCGGGGCTGCCCGAGACGACGTTCGATACCGTAACACCCGCGCCGTAGACGCGTGCGATGGCCGGATTCGGCTGCGCCGCGAACTCAATGCCAATCGAGCCACGAGCCACGCGATGATCCGGTCCAATCAGCTGGTTGTAAACCTGTGCCACTGTATTCGACGGCATGGCAAATCCGACGCCGGCATAAGAACTGGTCTCAGTCAGGATCGCCGTGTTGATTCCAATCACTTCGCCGGCCATGTTGACGAGCGGGCCGCCGGAGTTTCCGGGATTGATCGCGGCATCGGTTTGAATGAACGATTGGAATTGCCTGTTGGGAACGATATTGCGGCCCTTAGCGGAGACGATTCCTGCTGTGACAGTCTCCTGCAGTCCGAATGGGCTGCCGATGGCGAGGACCCAGTCGCCAACCTGCATGCTGTCGGAGTTGCCGATTTTGGCAGCAGGGAGCGCGTGGTCAACTTCGATCTTGATAACGGCGAGATCCGTCTCCTGGTCCATTCCGACAAGCTTGGCGTCATGACCTGGAGCGCCTTCCGGTTCGCCGAGCATCTTCACCCGAATGCGGTCGGCTTTCTCGACCACGTGGCGGTTGGTGACGATGTAACCTTTGGGGTCGACAATTACGCCCGAGCCCAGCGAGCGCTGGCGGATGGAACCCGGGTCAGGACCACCCTGGCCACCTTGTCCGCCGAAGAACTTGTCGAAGAAATCCTGGAATGGGCTATCGTCGCCGCCCTGATCGTCGTCGGGATTATTCGGACGCACGCGACCTCGCCGGTGCGGATTCTTGATTGTCGACTCGGTATTGATGTTGACGACGCTGGGCTCGAGCTGCTTGGAAATCTGCGAGAAAGCGTTCGAAAGCTGCTGCGGCGCCGGCACCGAAAGAGGAGTCGCATCTGACGACTTCTGTCCTTCCTTACCCTTTACCCCGTAGGAAATCACCGTACCGATGAGGATTCCGAGGGATAGTGTTACTAAAATCGTAAGCGTGTAGGCCCAGCGGTTCGCTTTTAAGCGGGCCCAAAAGGCGCTTTCGCGCAATTGCATTTGCTCCTCCTGAGGACGACGTGCAAATAAATGACGTAATCCATAATTATACCGTTGGCTGCAAGCAAGATGCCGACCGATCCTTACCCATTAGACGCAGGAAGGGGGCTCGAGGTTAAGTCGATTGTGCCGGTGATGGTGGGAAGACTTCGAGATTCTAATGCATGGTAGAGAGGGCCCATTGGGAGCTTCCACCTCGCTCGAATTGATTCACGCCAAGCGGTCCCGAGCCGGCAGCAAGGGCCGACTTCAGTGTGATCTTCTTTGCCCGGGGATAAGTTTTGTGAAGATTCAATGAGCTTGTGCGAGCGGGCGACGCTCTGGCACTTTGGTGGAATAAACTGGCACCGGTGGGCTATTTCCCAAAAATGTGCACGGTTCTACATTTTCATTGAGCAGTTCTGGGGGAGGGCTGCCCGGGCGCCAGAGATTCGAAAGAGTCTCCGGCGCCCGTTTAATTTTCAAGGTAAAAGCTCAGCGTACTTCACGGACATTCCGCACCCTCCGCATGAGAAGCTCTTTTCCGTAAAGCAGAAAAATTACTCAAGACATCCGTGAGACTCCGCTTGAACCCGCGGGATAAGGAAGTTCCACCTGGTTCGAACTCCTCACCTCCGGAACGTCCCCATCCATTCCGCTTGTCCTAGAATGTGTCCTTTGATGGCCTGTTCCAGATCGGCCTTGCTGGCGCCAGAACCCAAGCTCAATGCCTCATCCAGGGCATACAGCCTGAAAAAATATCGGTGCGGCTTTCCCGGGGGAGGGCAGGGACCGTTGTAGCCGATCTTCGGAAAATCATTCCGGCCCTGACGGGTTCCGTCGGCGAGTTGTTCCCTCTTTTCGACCCCGCCATGAAGTCCATTCGCCGTCGCCGGAATGTTGAAGATGACCCAATGCACCCATGTCCCCCCCGGGGCGTCGGGATCGTCCGCGATCAATGCGAAAGACCTCGTGCCCGCCGGCGGGTCTTTCCACGTAAGCGCGGGCGAACGATCTTCGCCGCCACAGGTGAACTGTTTCGGTATTTCCGCGCCATTGGCAAAGTCGGTGCTGTCCAATGTAAATGCCATAGCAGATACCCCTTTTGCCTGACCGTGCGCGACAGATGCCATGAATGCGGCATTCACAAGAAGCGGAAAGAGGATGGGAAAAATGAAAGGCCAGTTGCCTTTGCGCATAGGAATTTCCGATGATCTTTGTCTTCGACTCGCTTGAATTGCTCGAAGCGCACAACTCGAACCTCGTAGCTAATTCGTCGAGATTGTGAAATTCACGGTAATTCGCGCCTGCGTCTCGACGGGCTGGCCGTTCTGCAGGTACGGTTTGAAATGCCACTGTTTGACCGCCTCGCGGGCTGCGGTTGCCAGAATTTCCGGTCCGCTTAAAATCTGCAACTCCTGAATCGTTCCATCACGCGCGATCAGTGCTTGCAAGCTGACCACGCCCTGTACTTTCATCTGACGCGCGAGCAGCGGGTAATCGGGTGGCACGCTGACCTCCACACTTTGCGCTGCCTGTCGAGAAACGCGCACTCCGCCGCCTGAAAACGCGGGCGCTCCCGGAGGGGCCGTCACCCCCGACGCCGCTCCAGACGCGACGTCTACGTGAATGGCCGGGTTTTTTGCGGGCACGCTTACGCTCCGGTTCCCTGCGACCACCTCCACTTGCAACGGGGGCAGGGCGGCACGTTCGGTGGTCGCGACAAAAGGAACGCTCGCCGGCGTTTCATTCTTCGCTGTCTTATGCTCCTTCGATGCGGGCGCGGGTACAGTTGCGGCGGGATTCTCCGCTAGCGCTTTTGCCTTTCTCAGCGCCACCGCCTCCGGGGTCTCACTCGTGGAAGGGAACCAGAAATCCCAGTCTTTGATGACCACGGCCACAAGCGCAACCAGCAGAATGCCGAGGGCGATCAGCATGCGTTTCCGCTGCGCTTCCAGATCTGCCCCGCTCGCAGCGGTTAGCCCACGAGGGGACGACTCTACGGCGGTGCGCGGAAGGCTTGACCGCTCCAGGTGCATTTCGGTCTGATTTTCGTCGTGAAAGGCGGGCACAGAAAATCCTCAATTGCCGGGTAACTTGGGGACTCCTCTAAGTATGCCCTGAAAGGGCTGTCACTTCCAGCAAATAGAAGCGGCTCGGCGTGCCGACTCGCGCCGGTTACTATCCTGTGATTAACGTCACACCCACCTGTGCCACCTATCACCGCCCGAAGTTAACCGCGGTCGCACACTGATTGCGTGACATTTGTCACATGAACTCGGGCCATCGAGTTCTGCCGTGTCACAAAGGGGTGTGAGATGCTCTCACCGTATGGACTGGACATCATCGAAAGCTGCCTAACCTGCAAGATGCGCGCAGAACGCCTTTTCTGCGATCTGCCGACCGCCGCTCTGCAGTCCTTCGAGAGCATCAAGTACGCAACCGCCTACCCCAAGGGCGCCGTCCTTTTCGTTGAGGGCCAGGCCCCGCGCGGCATCTTTGTGCTGTGCAAGGGACGCGTCAAGCTCTCGATCTGCGCCAGTGATGGCAAGACTCTCATCCTCAAGATCGCCGAGCCGGGCGAAGTTCTCGGCCTGAGTGCCGCCGTCTCCGGCAAGGCCTACGAACTGACCGCCGAAACCATCGATCCTTGCCAAGTCAATTTCGTCAAGCGTGAAGACTTCCTCCGTTTCCTCAAAGAGCACAGCGATGCATGTTTCAAGGTTGCCGAACAACTCAGCGAAAAATACAACGTGGCCTGCCACGAGGTACGTTCGCTTGGCCTCTCGCACTCGGCAGCGGAGAAACTGGCGAAGCTGCTCATCGAGTGGAGTTCGCGCAACGGGGAATCGCAGAAGCAGGAGCCGCGAGTCAAACTCGCGCTGACGCATGAAGAGATCGCGCAGATGATCGGCACTTCGCGCGAGACAGTGACGCGCCTCTTCGCCGACCTCAAGAAGCGCCAGATTCTCCAGACCAAGGGCTCGACGCTGGTGATTCGTAACAAGGCAGCACTTCGCTCCCTGGCCACGACGGGCTAGGTGCGGACGAAGAAGCGGCCATTTAGAAGAAGACGCAAGAAATTCGCGTAAATCCCTGCAATCCGCCGAAGAGAATTTGCATTTTCTGGCCGCCGAATTTCAGCCAAGTAAGTGCCAGCCCCCCACTATTTCCCTGTGCGAAGGGTCACTATTTTGGGTGACTCGAATCACTGTTTCGCCCACAGGAGCGGCGTATCACCACCTAAAGGAGACAATGCATATGTCGCAGAGTTGCATCGACTGCACGCAGCGTTCGGACGGAGTATTTTGCGATCTCGAGCCTGTGGCTCTCCAGCAATTCGACGGGATCAAGTCTCTGGAAACATGGCCTCGTGGCACCTTCCTGTTTCGGGAGGGTCTGACGGCGCGCGGCGTGTTCCTGTTGTGCTCCGGCCGGGTGCGCCTCACGGTGTGTTCTGAAAGCGGGCGGCGCATGACCCTACGTTATGCTTACCCCGGGGAAGTGCTCGGGCTCAGCGCCGCCCTCGCTGGCGGACAATACGAAGTGACTGCCGAGGTAATGGAAGCGGTGCAGGTGGCGCAGATTCGCCGGCGCGAATTGCTACAGTTTCTCCGCGAGCATGGCGACGTCTGCATGCAGATCGTGCATCTGCTGAGCGAAGATCTCCATGTAGCCTACAACCGCGTGCGCTCGGTGGGCCTGGTCCGAACCCGCCACCACGACCACAATCACGGCCACCAGATTTCGGCGCACTGAGCTTCAGACCGCAGTATTTGGTACCCAGGACCCCGCCGGCGGCGGTTCCTTGCCGAGGCTTGTTTGTGCAACCGGATTCTTTTCAGCACTCCCGTGTCCTACGCACATTCTCCCTGTGACACAAATCACGGCCGGGGGTGCGTTGCCTCACTGCCCTTATGTACGTCCTCCCCGCAAGATGTTGTGTTATTCAACACCGATCTATACTTCAGGAGGCTTCGCCCATGGCAGTTTGGCCTAACGGTCGCATGGCAAAGAGGTTGGCCATAGCCGGACTGCTCCTCCTTTGGGCCGCCTCCGGTCCCGCTCCAGCCCCCGCAGCCGACATCTCTAATGATGACTGCCTCGCCTGCCACGGCGATAAAACCCTTACTGGCAGCAAAAACGGAAAAACTGTCTCCCGTTTCGTCGACGGCAAGAAGTTCAAGGTCTCGGTCCACGCGGCGCTCTCCTGCACCAACTGCCATGCCGACCTCGAAGGCAAGGACCTCCCCCACAATACCCCGGTGGCCCCCGTGCAGTGCGGCTCCTGCCACACCGACGAATTCAAGGCGCATTCCAATTCGCTTCATGGCAAAGCCGTCGCGCGCGGCGACAACCTCGCTCCGCGCTGCGTCGATTGCCACGGCAATCACGATATCCTTCCGGTCAAGGACAAGAATTCGGCCGTCGCGCCACTGAAGATTCCATTTGTCTGCGGGCGCTGCCACCGCGAAGGGACGCCCGTTCAGCTCAATCGCAATATCGACCAGCACAACATTCTCGAAAATTACTCGGAGAGCATTCACGGCGAGGCAGTCCTGAAAAAAGGGCTGGTTGTAGCCGCCACGTGCGCTTCCTGCCATACCCCACACAATATTCTCCCCCACACCGATCCAAAGTCTTCCATCAACCGGCGCAACATTGCGGCGACGTGCACGAAGTGTCACGCGGAAATCGAGCAGGTGCACCGCAAGACGATCCGCGGAGAGCTCTGGGAGAAAGAGGCGAACGTCCTGCCGGCCTGCATCGATTGCCACCAGCCGCACAAGGTACGCAATGTTTTCTATACGCAGGGCATGGCGGACGCTGATTGCATGCGCTGCCACGCCGACCAGAAATTGAAAGCGGCGGATGGCCGCCCGATGTTCGTCGCGGCGACGGATGTGGCGGCGTCACGGCACGCGAAAGTCGCTTGCAGCCAGTGCCACTCCGAGGTGAACGCCTCACGCGTCCGTCCCTGCGAGACCATCACGCGCCAGGTTGACTGCAGCAAGTGCCATGAGGAGACCGGCCAGCAATATCAGCGCAGCCGTCACGGCCAACTGCAAGCCGCGGGAGATCACAATGCCCCCAGCTGCAAGGACTGCCATGGCACACACCATATCCGCGGCAAGCACGATCCCGAGTCGGTCACATTCGCGACCAACGTGCCCACGCTCTGCGGCGGATGTCATCGCGAAGGTCAGAAGGCCGCCGTCCGCTATTCCGGTACACAGCACGAGATCATTCAGCACTATACCGAGAGCATCCACGGGAAGGGCCTTACTAAGTCGGGACTGACCGTAACTGCAACCTGCACGAGTTGCCACACGGCACACATGATCCTGCCGCGCAGCGATCCCGATTCCAGCGTGAACCCCAAGAACGTGCCGGCTACTTGCGGCGCTTGCCATCACGGGATTCAGGAGCAGTTCGTGCAGAGCATCCACTCGGCCTCGGTGACCAAAACCGATAAGCCGCTGCCCGTCTGCAACGACTGCCACACCGCTCACCAGATTCGCCGCACCGACGAGGCTGGTTTCATGCTCGACATCATGAATACTTGCGGCCGTTGCCACGGCGAGATCGCCAAGACTTACTTCGAGACTTACCACGGCAAGGTTTCGCGCCTGGGCTACACCGGCACTGCCAAGTGCTATGACTGCCACGGGTCGCACGACATCCTGCCCCCGTCAGATCCGCGTTCGCACCTGAGCCGCGCCAATGTCGTCGTCACCTGCCAGAAATGCCACGCGACCGCGACCCGGCGATTTGCCGGCTATCTGACGCATGCCACCCACCACGACCCGAAGAAATATCCGTTCCTCTTCTGGACGTTCTGGGGGATGACGACGCTGCTGGTTTCGACGTTTGTCTTCGGAGGAATTCACACTTTGCTGTGGCTACCGAAGGCTCTTCAGATGCGGCGCGAGCTACGCGCCGAAGAGGCCGCCGAGCAAGCAAAGGCGTCGGAAGACAACACTGACGCGAAGGATGGAAACCATGGCCACTGATGTCCAAGCCCCGATCCCGGGTTCGCTCACGCTGCCGCCTCGAACGATCATCCGTCCCGAACGCGAGTTTGTCCGTTTCACACGCCTGCAGCGTGCACTGCACGCCAGCATGATCATCAGCTTCATCAGCCTCGCCACGACCGGCATGACGCTCAAGTTTTCCTACACCAGATGGGCGGCCATCGTCTCACGCTTCTTCGGAGGATTCCAGACTGCGGGCTACATCCATCGCACCGCAGCTGTGCTGATGTTCGGCGTTTTCACAACGCACATCTACAGCCTCATCCAGCTCAAGAAGCAGGAGAAAAAAACGTGGCTCCAACTGATCTTCGGTCCGGATTCGATGATGCTCAACCGCACCGACCTCGATCAGTTCATCGCCACCATGAAGTGGTTCTTGGGCATGGGGCCGCGTCCGCAATACGGCCGCTGGACCTACTGGGAAAAATTCGATTACTTCGCTGTGTTCTGGGGAATCGCCGTTATCGGCTCGACTGGACTTACGCTCTGGTTTCCGGTGTTCTTCACGCGCATCTTGCCGGGCCCATTCATTAACGTCGCCACCATCATCCACAGCGATGAGGCGCTGCTCGCGACCGGTTTCATTTTCACGGTGCACTTCTTCAATACGCACCTGCGTCCGGAAAAATTCCCCATGGACACAACCGTGTTTACCGGGCATATGCCGCTCACAGAGCTAAAGCGCGACAAGCCGCTCGAGTACGAAGCGCTCGTGGCCAGCGGAAAACTAGAAGCCAATCTGGAAGAGCCGCAGCCCGAAATCGTGGTCCGTACGATCCGTGGATTTGCCTGGATAGCTCTCAGCATCGGTTTCAGCGTAGTCGTATGGATCATTTACGCCATGCTTTTTGCGTACCGCTAGTAAGTGGAAGAGCGCGACTTGATTCGCGCCGAATGCAGTCAGAAATACTGCGGGGGCCTCAGCCCCCTGGGTCCGGAGGAACTAGTCCGTGAAGACGGCGAAACAAATCGCTCGGCTTTTCCTAATCATTCTTGCGCTTCTCATCTGCAACGCATCGCGACTCTACGCCGCTGACACTGATTGTCTCGCCTGCCATAGCGATCCCGGCATGAAGCAGCGGCACGTGGACCCGGGCAAACACAAGGCCAGTGTTCACGGCGAACTTGGGTGTACGACCTGCCATGAAGGTGTCAAGGAATACCCGCATCCGAAAAACATGAAGATGCCGACCTGCGCCTCGTGCCACGCGGACGAAGTCGCGCAGATCCCGCAAAGTGCCCACTCCATTCTTGGCCAGGAAGCTTGCGCCTCCTGCCACGGCAAAACGCACGAAGTTCAGCAAGCCTCAAAGGTCATTCCCGATCAGTGCAGCTCTTGCCACGACGAAGCCGTTCATCAGTTCCAGGAGGGAGTGCATGCCGTCGCTCGCAAGTCCGGCGACATGAAGACTCCGACCTGCCTCAGTTGCCACGGCAGCCCGCACCAGATTCTTGCCGCGGACGACGTCAAGTCGCCGGTGCATCACAACAACATTCCCGCCACCTGCGCCACCTGCCATTCCAAAAAGCCGGTAATGGAGAGCGTCGGCGAAACCACGCAGCAGTTCTACTCCTACGAGCAGAGCGTGCATGGACAGGCTGTTGCCAACGGCTCGGCGAAGGCCGCGGTCTGCACCGATTGTCACGGCGTCCACGAGATCCGCCGCGCCAGCGACGCCAAGTCTTCCATTTTCAAGTTCAATGTGCCGCTCACCTGCGCCAAGTGCCATGCGTCAGTGAAGTCGGAATTCATGCAGAGCATTCACGGGCAGGCCATCGCCCGCGGCAACTCGCAGGCGCCGGTCTGCACCGATTGCCATGGCATTCACTCCATCAAGTCGCACCTCGACCCCAATTCTCCGGTCAATGGCCAGAACCTGGCCAAGGTCACCTGCGCCCGCTGCCACGAAGGTGTTCGCCTCTCGCAAGAAATTGGCGTCGAAGGCTCCCGCGCTTCCACTTACCTGGCCAGCTATCACGGCCTTGCTTCCAAGCGCGGCTCTGAGGTCGTTGCGAACTGCGCCAGTTGCCACGGCGTCCATAGCATTCTTCCTTCAAGCGATCCGCGTTCTACCATCAATCAAGCCAACCTGGTGAAGACCTGCGGCCAGTGCCATCCCGGCGCGTCCGAAAAATTCACCCAAGGCAAGATTCACGTCGACGCTCCGCTCTCAGCTGACACGGGCAGCAAGGCGATCCGCTTCATCCGCAGCTTTTATCTGATGATGATCTTCAGCGTCATCGGCGGCATGGTGCTGCACAACCTGATCATCTGGCGCCGCAAGGCGATTCTGGCCCGCGACGCTTACCCGCGCACAGTGACCCGCATGAATCCGAACCAGCGCGTGCAGCACCTTACGCTGCTGCTCTCGTTCTTCACGCTTGTCATCACCGGCTTCGCGCTCAAATATCCTGACTCGTTTCTCTCTCTCATTCCCGGCATGGGCGAGCATGTGCGCGGGATAATTCACCGTGTTGCAGGCGTGATCATGATCGGGGCGGGTGTCTACCACCTGCTCTACGCCGTGTTCACGCGCGATGGCCGCAAGCTTGTGCTTGACCTGCTCCCCGAGCCGAAAGATGCCTTCGATGTGCTCGGCACCATGCGCTTTTATCTCGGACTCGGCGGAAAGAAGCCCGAGTTCAAGCGCTTTACCTACGCGGAAAAGGCTGAGTACTGGGCGCTAGTCTGGGGCGTCTTCGTGATGGCGGGCACCGGCATCGCGCTCTGGGCCAAGGTCGCTGTCGGACACCTTTTCGCCCGCTGGTGGCTCGATGTCGCGACTGCCATCCACTTCTATGAGGCGATCCTCGCCACTTTAGCCATCATCGTCTGGCACTTCTACCAGATCTTTCTCGATCCCGACACCTATCCCATGAACTGGGCGTGGTGGGACGGCAGGGTTTCCGAGCATCACTACGAAGAAGAGCACGGGCTCGACAGTGAAACGATCCTCGCCGCGCGCCGCGAAACGGAAGCAATTGCCTACTCGAACAGCAATGGCAATGGCGAGGAAGTCGGGATAGAAGGCGAAGAGTCTGAGCCCATTGCGCATAAATAAAATCCAAACCGCGACCGCGGGCAAGTTGCTCCCGGCGGTCGCATTTCTGTTATAAGTTTGCTTTCCGAATTAACCCTGGAGGACTTGTAATCCATGTCCGAAACTCAGCCGAGCGCTCCTTCCGGCGCCTCTCGCATTCGCGCTCTCATCGCCAACCCCATCTCCCTTATCGGACTCGCGCTGGCCATCGTGGCCCTCGGCAATATTGTTTTCCTTTTTTTCATCGACATGACCTCCGAGCACCCGAGCCCCTACGTCGGCATTCTCGCTTACATGGTCGCTCCGGGATTTCTCGCGCTCGGCCTACTCATCACCGTCTTCGGGGCGCTTTTTTCCCGTCGCAAGCGACTGGGATCGACCAGTGAAGCGGCCTACTTCCGCCTCGATTTCTCCGATCCCTCGCAGCGCGGGGCGGTGGCACTGTTTCTTGCCTTCATCATTGTCTTCGTCGGTTTGAGCGTCGTTGGCAGCTACAAGGCCTACAACTTCACCGACTCAGTCGGATTCTGTGGACAGCTTTGCCACTCGGTCATGGCCCCGGAATTCACCGCATACCAGCAATCCCCGCACGCCCGCGTGGCCTGTGTCGATTGCCACGTCGGCGCCGGAGCGACCTGGTATGTGAAATCCAAGCTCTCCGGAGCGCGCCAGGTCTTCAAAACCGCTCTCAATACTTTCCCGCGTCCAATTCCCACACCGGTCCACAATCTGCGCCCCGCCGCGGAGACGTGCGAGCAGTGCCACTGGCCGAAGAAGTTCTACGGCGCGCAGCTCAAGGTCTTCAATCATTTTGGGAGCGACGAGAAAAATACCCCTCGCCAGATTCGCCTTCTAATTTCGACCGGCGGAGGCGATCCCTCGACCGG
>Ga0335070_10005891_pt1 | contig 14446 bp, 13 predicted proteins | sample Lox_Sample_13_FD_206722 | JGI IMG/M metagenome (GOLD analysis project Ga0335070, IMG submission 206722) | Soil microbial communities from Loxahatchee National Wildlife Refuge, Florida, United States - Lox_Sample_1.3 | ecosystem: Environmental > Terrestrial > Soil > Wetlands | place: USA... | reverse complement strand
ACCTTTCAGGTTCCGAACAAGGTCGGGGTTACGCTGACGACGACGAATGCCGGGGCCGTGGAAGTCGAGCTCGACGGTCAGTCGATGGGATACGCCGGAAAGGGATCGGGCGTCGCGGAAGCCGTTTCTCTCGATCCGCAGGCCATCGTCGACCGCTCGAACAGCAGAGGCACGGGACAATGAGCGTTCGCGCTTATCGGGACATTCATCGCCGCAAGTCGCGGCAGATCATGGTCGGGAGCGTGCCGGTCGGCGGCGACGCGCCGATCAGCGTCCAGACCATGACCAACACCGTCACCGGCGATGCGCGCGCGACCATCGACCAGATCCGCGCCATCGAAGATGCAGGCGCCGATATCGTGCGGGTTTCGTGCCCGGACGAGGACGCCACCAAGGCGATGACGGCCATCACCCGCGCCGCGCGGATCCCGGTCGTTGCCGATATTCACTTCCACTACAAGCGCGCGATCGAAGCCGCCGTCGCCGGCGCGGCGTGCTTGCGCATCAATCCGGGCAATATCGGCTCGGAGGCGCGCGTCCGGGAAGTGGTGAAAGCGGCGCGGGATCACGGTTGCTCGATGCGCATCGGCGTCAATGCCGGCAGCCTCGAGAAGGAACTGCTCGAGAAATATGGCGAGCCGTGCCCGGAAGCGATGGTCGAGAGCGCTCTCAACCACGCCAAGATCCTCGACGATCTCGACTTCCGCGAATACAAGATTTCCGTGAAGGCGTCGGATGCATTCCTCGCCGTCGCCGCCTATCAACAGCTTGCCGACGCGGTCGACTGTCCCATTCATCTCGGCATCACCGAGGCGGGCGGCATGATCTCCGGAACGGTCAAGTCGTCGATCGGCATGGGCATGCTGTTGTGGAGCGGCATCGGCGACACGATCCGCGTCTCGCTCTCGGCCGATCCGGTCGAGGAGGTTCGCGTCGGCTTCGACATCCTGAAGTCGCTCAACCTGCGGCATCGCGGCGTGAACATCGTCTCGTGCCCGAGCTGCGCGCGCCAGGGATTCAACGTCATCGAGACCGTCAAGCTGCTGGAGGACCGTCTCAAGCACATCTCCACGCCGATGTCGCTGTCGATCATCGGCTGCGTCGTCAACGGACCGGGCGAAGCGCGCGAGACAGACATCGGCTTCACCGGCGGCGGTGCCGGCAAGGGCCACGGGCAGATCTATCTCAACGGCAAGCCGTCCTATCGGCTCGAGAACGAGGACCTGGTCGAACACGTCGTCCGGCTCTGCGAGAAGAAAGCCGCCGAAATCGAAGCCTCCCGCGGCAACGTTCTCGAACCCGCCCAGTAGCTCACCATGATTGTCATCCCCGCCCAGCGATGCGATGGCGTCGCGCGAGCCGGGACTCATCTGGACATGTGCTGACAGGTCATCCGAAATGATCCCCGCCGCCAAACTCGAACGACTTCTGGACCGCTTTCACGCGGTAGAGGCCGAGCTTGCCTCCGGCGCCAGCGGGGCGGGCTTCGTGAAGCTCTCCAAGGAACATGCCGAGCTCTCGCCGGTCATCGAGGTCGTGCGCGAATACCGTTCGATTCAGGACCAGCTCGCGGGCGCGGAGAGCCTCATCGCCGATCCCAAGACCGACGCAGAGATGCGCGCGCTGGCCGAGGAGGAGCGGGCCGAGCTCAAGAAGCAATTCGCCGAGATCGAGCGAAAGCTGCAGATTCAATTGCTGCCCAAGGATGCTGCCGACGATTCTTCGGCGATCATCGAGATCCGAGCCGGCACCGGCGGCGACGAGGCGGCGCTGTTCGCCCACGATCTGCTGCAGATGTACACGCGTTACTGCTCGCTCCAGGGCTGGAAGACCGAGCTCATGTCGATCACGGAAAGCGACCTTGGCGGAATAAAAGACGCCGTGCTGGAAGTGAACGGACACGGCGCCTACGCCAGGCTCAAGTTCGAGAGCGGCGTCCACAGGGTTCAGCGCGTGCCGGTTACCGAAGCGAGCGGCCGCATCCATACGTCGGCGGCTACCGTCGCGGTGCTGCCCGAAGCGGAGGATGTGGACATTCAGATCGACGACAAGGACCTGCGCATCGACGTCTATCGCGCACAGGGCGCGGGCGGCCAGCACGTCAACAAGACCGAAAGCGCCGTGCGGATCACGCACATCCCGACGGGAATCGCCGTCGCCCAGCAGACGGAGAAGTCGCAGCACAAGAACAAGGCCCAGGCGATGAAGCTGCTCAAGGCCAAGCTCTTCGAGATCGAGAGAGAGCGCGTCGAAAGCGCCCGCGCCAGCGAACGCAAATCGATGGTGGGTTCGGGCGACCGGTCGGAGCGCATTCGCACCTACAATTTCCCGCAAGGGCGCGTGACCGACCACAGGATCAACCTGACGCTCTACAAACTCGACCGGATCATCTCGGGCGACGAACTCGGCGACATCGTGGACGCGCTGGTGGCGCAGGACCAGGCGGATCGTCTCGCCGAGATGGAATCGGGGAATTGAAAGCGGATCCCGTCGCCGACGCCGCGCGGCGCCTTTCCGCGGCAGGCATGCCGAGCGCGCGCCTCGATGCGCGTCTGCTCTGGGAGTATGCGGCGAAAGTACAGGCCAGCGCTCTGGTGGCGCCGGACCGGGGCCGCAGAGTGCTCTTGTTCGAATCCCTCGTCCGGCGGCGCCTCGCCCACGAGCCCGTCGCCTACATTGTCGGCTGCAAGGAATTCTGGAGCCTCGATATCGCCGTCGGGCCGGGTGCGCTCATTCCGCGTCCCGACAGTGAAACGTTGATCGAAACGCTCCTCGAGACGTTCGCAGACAGGCTGGCGCCGCTTTCCATCCTCGACATGGGAACAGGATCGGCCTGCCTGCTCGTCGCCGCGCTCAGTGAATATCGCAACGCGCACGGCGTCGGCATCGACGAATCCGAGGACGCGCTCGTCTGGGCAAGAAGAAATATCTCGCGCCACAGGATGGAGGCGCGCGCGACCCTGATCCAGACCGGCTGGCTGGAAGAAGCATCGCCGGGCTTCGATGTGCTGCTCTGCAACCCGCCCTATATCCCGACCGCCGATCTCGAGACCCTCGATGCGGACGTACGTCTCTATGAGCCGCATTCCGCGCTGGACGGGGGCGCGGACGGGATGACGGCCTATCGGGACCTGGGGCCGCGAATCGGGGGCCTGTTGAACCCCCGGGGACGGGTGTTCCTTGAGATCGGACGGGGACAGGCGCCTGCGGTTCGTTCCATCCTGGAGGCGGCCGGGCTTGCGGTCCTGCGGGTAGTGCCTGATTTGGCTGGAATTCCGCGCTGCGTGGTGGCCGCACGACCGGGTTGAGGGCGGTAAGCATGCCGCCAGAAAACAGTTGGAAACGCCAGGGCAAGCCGCTAGCTTCCCGCCCCGTGGGGACACAGGACCCTGCCGGCAACGGTCTATTGGACCGGGGGGCGCCGGAGCGGCACGGCCGCGGTTCTTGTACCAAGCGAAAGACCGAGCGCTGAGTGGAATTGCGGCAATCCGGTTGCGTCCGTACAGGCGCACCGCAAACGCATCCGGCAGAGACAAGCTCGTTCTAGAATAGGGGACGAAGTGAAGCGTTCACGCAGAGGCGGCCGCAGGCCGCAACACGCAGGCGGCGGCCACAACAATGGCGGCGGCGGTGGCGGCGGACACAATCCGAACCGCACGTTCGACTCTTCCGGCCCGGAGGTGAAAATCCGCGGCTCGGCAGCGAACGTCTATGAGAAATATCTGCAGCTCGCGCGCGACGCCAACTCTTCCGGCGACCGCGTCATGGCGGAGAATTATCTCCAGCACGCCGAGCACTATTACCGCATCATGGCGGCGCAGGCGCAGGCCCAGCAGCAGTATCAGCAGCAGCAGGCGGCGCAGCAGCAGGCGAACCAGAACCGCGGGCAGGGCGGCGACCAACCTTATCCGCAGCAACAGCAGCCCAACCAGAGCGCGCCTTCCTTCTCGCTGACCGACGGCGGCAATGAGGACGAGGAAGAGGGCGAAGAGGCGGACGCCGCCGAGTAACCTCCGCTCGCCTGCCGGCAACGGCTCCCGTCGTCGCGCGTTTGCGTTTCCGCGCGAACCGAAATAACTTCTTCGCCCCATACCTCCATGCTGGCGCCGCCGGCAGAAAAGGCAGCGCCATGAAGGCTCTCGCTACCTCTTAAGTTCTTCCGTCTCCGTTGCACGGTTGACGGCCAGGAACGGAGCTCCGCTCGACACGAGCGGCGCTTGCGGCGATTTGCATTTTACGCGGAGGATTTTGTGCGGATTTCACTTCCGTCCGGCCTGCTCTGGAAGCACGCCGGCTTCATGCGGCTTTGGGCCGCCCAAACAGTTTCATCGTTCGGCGCTCGCATCACGCGCGAGGGATTGGCGCTCGCGTCGGTCTTGACGATCGATGCGCGCCCCTACCAGCTCGGCATTCTGGCTGCGCTCGTGATGGGGCCGAGCGTCCTCGTCGGTTTTTTCTCCGGCGGCTACGTCGACCGGGCCCGAAAGCGCGCGATCATGATCGGCGCCGATCTCGCGCGCGCCGTCGCGCTGATCACCGTTCCCGCGGCGGCGTGGCTGCACTGGCTCACCATGGAGCAGCTCTACGCCGTTGGAGCGCTCATCGGCGGCACCAGCGTGCTGTTCGACATCGCCGATCATGCCTATCTGCCGCATCTGATCGGCCGGAATGACCTTGTCGAGGGAAACGCCAAGCTGGCCGCGACCGACTCGTTGGCGGAAGTGGGCGGCCCGGCTCTCGCGGGCATTCTGGTTCAAACGCTGACCGCGCCGTTCGCAATCGCGGTCAACGCGGCGACATATCTCGTGTCGGCGTTCTTCCTCACGTCCATCGCGGCGGAGGAACACCCGGCCACCGCGGCCGATCGCCGGTCGACGCTGCTCGGCGACCTGCGGCTCGGCTACGAGACGATGGCGCACGAGCCGGTGCTGCGCCCGTTGATGATCATGTCGTTTTTGTCGCCCCTGTTCGGCGGCACGTTCAGCGCGCTCTACGTTATTTTCGCGATCAGGACGCTCGGCTTGTCGCCTAGTCTGATGGGGGTGACCGTCGCGGTCGGCGGCATCGGCTCCTTGCTGGGAACGGCCCTCTCCGCACCACTCGTGCGCACGTTCGGGCTCGGACGGACCGTCGTCTTCGGCTTTCTGGTGTCGGCGTTGTCTTCGGTCTTCGTGCCGCTCGCCAGCGGACCGCTGGCGCTGAAGATCGCCTCGCTCATGACCGCCCAGCTGGTCGGAGATTCCATGGCGGTCGCCGCAATGATTCCTGCCGCGAGCCTCCGCCAGAGCATCATCCCCCGGGACCGGCTCGGCAGAACCGCCGCCGTGCTCTCGGTGGGAGCCGGGACTAGCGCGGTCGCCGGCGCTTTGATCGGCGGAACGGCGGGAAGCGTGTTCGGCCCGCGTGCAGCGCTGTATGTCGCGGTTGCCGGCCTGATCGCCACGCCGCTGACGGCCTTTGCCTCGCCCCTGCTGCACTTGCGGGAAATTCCAGCCGCAGAGCCAAAAACCGCTGCCGCACCCCCTTGAAATCAAGGACTTTAGACCCAGATACCCTGATGGAAAGGCGCCCATCAGGGGCCTTATTCTAGTTCGATAAGACTTGTCCGGGCGGCCGTTGCAGCGCTCATGGCAAGGGCTTGAGAGGCAAAAATGGATCCGGAGAAATTCACGGAGCGTTCGCGCGGCTTCATGCAGTCCGCGCAGGGCCTGGCGCTTCGTTCAAACCACCAGCAATTCACGCCCGAGCATCTGCTGAAGGTTCTCATCGACGATGAAGAGGGCCTTGCCGCGCGTCTCATCGCAGCCGCCGGCGGAAAGCCGGAACAGGTGCGGGACGGGGTCGAGCGCGCACTCGCCAAGCTGCCGCGCGTCGAAGGATCCGGTTCGGGCCAGGTTTACCTGTCGCCGGACGCCGCGCGTCTCTTCGACAATGCCGAACAGATCGCGAAAAAGGCCGGCGATTCATTCGTCACGGCCGAATATCTGCTGCTGGCGCTTACCATGGCCGGCGGCACCGAAAGCGCGCGAATCCTCAAGGATGCCGGCGTCACCGCGCAAAATCTCAACAAGGCGATCTCCGACCTGCGCAAGGGACGGACCGCCGACAGCGCGACCGCGGAGAATCAGTACGACGCGCTGAAGAAATACGCGCGCGACCTCACGGAACTCGCACGCAGCGGCAAGCTCGATCCGGTGATCGGACGCGACGAAGAAATTCGCCGCACCATCCAGGTCCTCGCGCGGCGCACCAAGAACAATCCGGTTCTCATCGGCGAACCCGGCGTCGGAAAGACCGCCATCGCGGAAGGCCTGGCGCTGCGCATCGTCAACGGCGACGTTCCGGAATCGCTCCGCAACAAGAAGCTGATGGCGCTCGACATGGGCTCGCTCATCGCCGGCGCGAAATTTCGCGGCGAGTTCGAAGAACGCCTCAAGTCCGTGTTGAACGAAGTGACGTCGGCAGAGGGCAACATCATCCTCTTCATCGACGAAATGCACACGCTCGTCGGCGCCGGCAAGGCGGACGGGGCGATGGACGCGTCGAATCTTCTCAAGCCCGCGCTGGCACGCGGCGAACTGCACTGCGTCGGCGCCACCACGCTCGACGAATACCGCAAGCACGTGGAAAAGGACGCCGCGCTGGCCCGCCGGTTCCAACCCGTTTTCGTCAGCGAGCCGACGGTCGAGGACACGATCTCGATCCTGCGCGGCCTGAAGGAAAAGTACGAAGTCCACCACGGCGTTCGCATCACGGACTCCGCCATCGTCGCCGCGGCGCAACTCTCGAACCGCTACATCACCGACCGGTTCCTGCCCGACAAGGCGATCGACCTGATGGACGAGGCGGCGTCGCGCCTGCGCATGCAGGTCGATTCCAAGCCGGAAGAGCTGGACGAACTCGATCGCCGGATTATCCAGCTCAAGATCGAGCAGGCCGCCCTCAAGAAGGAAACGGACAAGGCTTCGCGCGATCGGCTGGTGACGCTCGAACACGATCTCGCCGAACTGGAAGACAAAGCCGGCGTGCTCACCGCCAGGTGGCAGGAAGAGAAGAAATCCGTCCAGGACGTACAGGGCCTGAAGGAAAAGCTGGACAAGGCGCGCATGGACGCCGACGTGGCCCAGCGCAAGGGCGATTTCGCCAGGGCCGGCGAACTGACCTACGGCGTGATCCCGGACCTGGAGCGCAAGCTGAAGGCGATCGAGGACAAGGAAAAGTCCGCGCTCGTCAACGAGGCCGTGACGCCCGAGCACATCGCGCAAGTCGTTTCGCGTTGGACCGGCATTCCGGTCGACAAGATGCTCGAAGGCGAGCGCGAGAAGCTGCTCAAGATGGAGTCTCAGCTCGAGCAACGCGTCGTCGGCCAGCACGAGGCGGTCCGGGCGATCTCGAACGCCGTTCGCCGCGCGCGCGCCGGCCTGCAGGATCCGAACCGGCCCATCGGCTCGTTCCTCTTCCTCGGCCCGACAGGCGTCGGCAAGACCGAGCTCACCAAAGCGCTCGCCGCCTATCTGTTCGACGACGACACTGCGATGGTGCGCATCGACATGAGTGAGTTCATGGAAAAGCATTCCGTCGCCCGCCTCATCGGCGCGCCGCCGGGTTATGTCGGCTATGAGGAAGGCGGCGTGCTCACCGAGGCCGTACGGCGCCGTCCCTATCAGGTCATCCTGTTCGATGAAGTCGAAAAAGCCCACAGCGACGTGTTCAACGTCCTGCTGCAGGTGCTGGACGACGGACGTCTGACGGACGGGCAGGGCCGCACCGTGGACTTCAAGAACACGGTCATCATCCTGACGTCCAATCTCGGCACCGAGCTGCTGTCGACCGGCCAGGACACGCGCGAGGCGCGAGCCGCGGTCATGCAGGCCGTGCGCGCGCACTTCCGGCCGGAGTTCCTCAACCGCCTGGACGAGATCATCCTGTTCCACCGCCTGACGCGCGAGAACATGGACAAGATCGTCGACATCCAGATCGGACGGCTGGAAAAGCTGGTTGCCGACCGCAAAATCGAGATCGCGCTCGACGCCAAGGCGCGCGCGTGGCTGGCGGATGCCGGTTACGATCCGGTCTATGGCGCGCGCCCGCTGAAGCGCGTGATCCAGCGCCGTCTTCAGGATCCGCTCGCCCAGCTCCTGCTGGAAGGCAAGGTCCTGGACGGCTCGAAGGTGAAGGTGAGCGCCGGCAAGAACGGCTTGACGATCAACGGCAACGAGTTCGCTTCGGCCGACGATGACGATCTCGATGTCGAGCATTCGCCGCAAGCCAGCCGTGCGGTCCACTGACCGCCCCGCCGGGACCGTCCGTAGCCTGGACTGTTGCGAACTAGCCGGCGCGGTAGCCTTGCCATAGCCATTCGAGCGCGCCGGGCAGCGTCTGCGCGGCGACGCGCGGATCGACGTGCCGCGCGCCCAGCGAGAGCGTGAAGCGGTAGCGATAGCCCTTGGCGTTCAGGATCGCAGCCATGCGCTTGTTGGCCAGCGGCCAGTTGTGCCAGCTCTCTTCAGGATCGTCGTGATGGAGGTCTTTTTCCCCCACTTCGAGCCAGATGTGCAGCGGCTTCCGCTCCGCCGCGCCGATGAGATGGTCGTGATATTCCCACGCACCGCGCGGCGTCTGCGCGTTCAGCGGCGATTGCTGGTTCACATAAGTGCCCGAATAGGAGAGCACGCGGCGATAGCGCTCCGGGTGGAACCAGGCCATGGTGAAGGCCGCGGCGGCGCCGGAACTCGCACCCATCGTGGCGCGCCCTTCCGGATCGGCGGTTAAACCTACGCCGCATTCCTTCTTCACGCGCGGCAGGACTTCGCTCTCGATGAAATCGCTGTAGAGACCGGACAAGGTGTCGTATTCGAGACCGCGCTGGCTTCCCTGCGCGTCACCGCCGCCCGAGTCCACGAAGATCGCGATCAACGCCGGTATGCGGCGCTGCGCGATCAGATTGTCGAGCACGCGCGGCACGCGGCTGAGATAGCCGTAGCCGTCCTGGATCACGATAAAGGGCGCGTCCGTTCCGCTGACATATTGGCTCGGCACATAGGTCCAGACGGTGCGCGCATAGGGCGCCGGGACCGATTGTTCGGCTTCGGAGGCTGCAATTCGGTTGCCGAACGGATCGCGCCGGCGGGTGATCTCGTTCTCGACGCGCTGGATGCCCGGATAGATCCGGCTGTCACGCGAGTCCATCGTGAAAGCGCGGATGCGGCCAGTCGGGACGCCAGGGAGAAAGGCGCACTCCGTCGCGACCTCATAGTCCGGTCCGATGACGACGTCGCCCGAGGCCATCGGATCGATCGGAGCGGGCATCGGTCGGCGCCGGTCGCTAGCGCGCTTTGGCCTGGCGCAACTCGGTGGCGATGTCCGCGACGCGCGCTTCGAGAGGCGCGGACGCGAGCAGGGCATCGGTGCGCAGGCGCGTTTCCAGGAACGCTGTGCGTTCCTTGCCTTCGAGCTTTCGGCCCTGGGCCACCTTGACGGTCAGCGGGTTCACCTGTTCGCCGTTGACCAGGATTTCGTAGTGCAAGTGCGGGCCGGTCGACAGGCCCGTGTTGCCGCTATAGGCGACGATCTGACCCTGACGTACGCGACTGCCCACGTGAATGCCGGGCGCGAAGCGCGACAGGTGGCCATAAGCCGTGCCGTATCCGTTGCCCATGTCGATGCGCAGGTAGTTGCCGTATCCGCCCATATGACCGGCGAGCTTGACCGTTCCGGTGCCCGCGGCCATCACCGGCGTGCCGACGGGCACGGCGAAATCGATACCCTTGTGCATGCGGGTATAGCCGAGCACGGGATGGAACCGCATGCCGAAGCCCGACGAAATCCGCGCGCCGTCGACCGGCGTCTTCATCAGCATGCCCTTGAGATTTTCGCCGTTCTTGTCGAAGTAATCGGCAGGCTGGTTCGGATCCGGCTGGAAGCGGTAAAGGACGATGTCCTTTCCGCCCGTGTGCATCATGGCGTAGGAAATGTTGCCCTGCTTCGCCGGCTGCCCCTCGGGCGTGTAGTAGTAATCGTAATAGACCTCGAACCTGTCGCCGGGGCGCAGGTCGCGCTGGAAGTCCACCTTGTAGGAGAACATGTGGATCATCTCGACGACGACGTCGGTCGGGATGCCCGCCTGCGTCGCTGCGAGATACAGCGAAGAGTCGATAGTGGCGCCGGCGCGGTGGTGATGCTGGACGAGCTGCTTGACGACGTCATTGGCGTTGAAGCTGCCGTCGGCGGTGCGCGCGATCGTGATGTTGTGTTCGACCGACGGCGAGAAAGCGATCGCCAGCAGCCGGCCCACGGGCGTCGGCGCGGCAGGCGTCACGACGCCGTTCGGATCGGAGTCGTCCTGATCGGGCAGGGGAATGTTGATGACGCCGGGCGTGGTGTCGGGCGGCAGCGGAATGTCTTCCGGGGGAAGCTGGAACGTGAGCTGGAACGTCTGTCCCGCCCTGGCGGCGCGCAGATCGAAAACCTTGGCAAGGGCGGCGACCGCCGCGACCGCGTCCGCGTTGGGTACGCCCGCTTCTTCGAGAGTGCCGGCAAGGGTATCGCCGGATTCAAGCGTCAGCGTCCGCGTTTCGATTCCCGGCGTCGAGTTGCCGTCGTCCGTCGCATCCTCCGCCGCGAGCGCATCGTCGAGGCCGGCGGGCGGCTGATATTGCTGGCGCGTCGGGTCGGAAAAGAGCGTGCCGTTCGCGAGCTTGCTGCCCGCGTGCACGAGCTGCGTGAAGAGCGTGTAGGGCACGTATGCCGTATTGGCTTCCTCCGCGGCGGAATGAATCGGCGGCAAGGCGCCGACCGCGAGCCAGGATACGGCGCCGGCGACCAACGCCGTAATGGAGGTCGAAAGCACGGCCCAACGGCCATCGGTCGTCGCCAGCGCGGCCGTTACCGGTGCGCGGACGTTGGAGACCAGCGTTGTCAGTTGCGCCGATAGCGTTCGACGATCCACGTCGGCTCCTGTCTTTCAGTGTCGATGCGCGCGTGGCGCTTCGACCCCAGCCCAGTGTTATGCCCCCGGTACCTGCCGGCGTGCGGGTGCATGTAGCCCTATGGTGAATATGAGCGTCAACCCTTTCGGGGGTGTTAACAAGGCCTTGTGCGGCCACGATTATCCGCGGTTTTGCTGGAAAAAACCGGGCCCGCAAACGCCTTGTTTGCGGGCCATTCGACGCATACGGACGAGACGTCAGAGCCTGACGAGCAGGCCTTCGGCGATCTTGCCGTGTACCCAGCCGATGAGTCGGGCGACGTGCAGCACGACGAAGAACAGCAGCGTGCCGAGTATGGCGAACACGATGAGCCCCGGCGCCGTGTGCAGCATGTGCTCGACATAGGGCGCGTCGTCGATCTGGATGTGCGACTCGCCGGTGATGAGGCTGTAGATCGAACCGCCGACGCTTCCGAGCGAGATCCCGAGTCCGGCGACGGCGATGACGAAATAGGTCACACCCAGCGGCAGCATCAGAAGCATGTAGCAAAGCGAAGACCAGGTGCGGACGTCGGTGAACGCGTCCTTGATCTTGTTGAGCAGTCCGTCCCTCGCGGGCTCGGACGGCGGTCGCCGCGGCATGCGCACGCCCAGCAGCGCCTCGACGATGCGCCCCTCGACATAGCTCAGCACCCGCACCGACGCGATGAACAGGAGAGCGAACGGAACGCCGATGATGAGGACGGCAAGGCCGACCGTGAGCGAAAGTCCCGTGACGGCCCATGTGAAGTAGAAGATGCCGGTCGCCAGCGACAGGAGCATGTACAGCAGGGCGCCATAAGTGCGCGGATCGGAGACGACGTTGAAGAACCCGAAGCGCCGCTCGTCTGGCGTCTCGCTCTTGGGAAATGGCGTCGAGATCGTTGTTTCCATGTCGCGGTACTCCTCTGCGATTTCCTCGGGCGTGCCGTAGGTTTCGACGACCGAGGCGAGAATCTCGCTTTCCTTCCGTTCGGGGTTCTGCGCGATCTCGTTGTTCAGGTGGTCCTCGCAATCGGCGAGGGCGTCGCTGATCAAGCCGGCCGGAGCGCCTTTCAGCGCCTGGCGAAGCTCCGCCAGGTAGGCGGCGACGGTTTCAGGCGGGCGAGCCGGCATGGCCATCAGGCATCGCTCCTGGAGGAACTGTTCCCGCCTTCAAGGCGTCGTCGACGAATTCGCGCATGTCCCGCCAGGCGTACTGCCATTCGGCGAGCGCTTTGCGTCCGTCGTCGGTGATGTCGTAGTAGCGGCGCGGCGGTCCGAAAGCCGAAGCCTCCACGCGGCTGCTGAGCAGACCTGTCGCGTTGAGCGACCGCAGCACGGGGTAGATCGCGCCCTGTTTGAAGATCAGTCCGCCTTCGCCCTCGGCCTTAACCGCCTTGGCGATTTCGTATCCGTACATTTCCCGCCCGACACGCGCGAGCACGGCCAGCAGGACGAGCGATGAAAGCCCGGCCATGAGTTCTTTACGGAATTTGCGCGTAAACGGGGATTCCTCGGTCACGACGCGCCTTTCTCCGCCTCCCAAGCTATTACGAACTCATATCTAGCATGGAGTTCACACTATGCAAGAGTGAACTGTACTGAAGTTGAAAATAAATCGATTCGGCCTTCTGGACGGTTAATGGCGGTTAAACACGTCGCGCATAGCGGAAAGGCGGGCTTGGCCCCTAAATTGGCTGAATGGACATCGTCGATTATCTGCGCCGGATCGGCCTGAAAACCCGCCCGCAACCGACCCTCGAAGGTCTGCGGGTTCTTCACCACGCCCACCTCGCCGCGATCTCGTACGAGGACATCGACGTCCAGCTCGGGCGCAATGTGACGACCGATCCCGCCCGCGCCTACGACAAGATCGTCAATCGCGGGCGCGGCGGCTGGTGCTACGAGATGAACGGCGTGTTCGGCTGGGCGCTCGGCGAACTCGGCTTCGACGTCACACGCGCGACCGGCGCGGTGGTTCGCTCGCTCAAGGGCGAAACCTCGAACGGCAACCATCTCGTGCTGCAGGTGGTGCTCGACGAGGGCACTTATCTTGCCGACGTCGGCTTCGGCGACGGACCGCTCGACCCGATCCAAGTCGTGCCCGGTCCGATGCGCTCGAACGGCTTTGAGTTCGCGATCGAGCGCATCGACCAGGACTGGTGGCGTCTCAACACCCATCCGCTCGGGAGTGCGCCGAACTTCGACTTCAAGCTCGGACGCGCGGACGAAGATCTGTTGGCGCAGAAGTGCGCGATGCTCCAGACGTCGCCGAAGTCTCCCTTCGTGCAAAACCTGGTCGTGCAACGCCACAAGCCGTATGGCGTGGCTATCCTGCGCGGACGGGTTTTGCGGAAGGTCCGGCCAGGCGCTGCCGAAGACGCGACGCTGGCCGACGCTGGCCAGCTCGTGCGCACGCTGCGCGACGAGTTCGCTCTCGACGTTCCTGAAGCGGAGACGCTTTGGCCGAAGATTTGCGCGCGCCATGAGGAACTGCTGGCGCAGCGCGCGGCCGCCGCCGGTTGAGTTATTTCTTCGGCGGCTTGTCGCTCACGACGGTGACGTAGATATGGCCGTTGTGCGCCCAGGTTGTGTCGCTGGCGACGTCTGAGCCGGTGTTGATGACCACGATGGCGGTGCCGGTCGATATGTAAGTATGCTGAACGGTCTCGTGCAGTTGCTGCAACGATTTGCCCACGGTGGCCGGGTCGGAAGTGACGAGAAGGTAGCTTTCGCCCGGATGGCTGCGGTAGAGCGCCGTGAAGGCGTCACCGCGGAACATGAAGCCGGTGACCGGCAAGTCGCGCACGGGCGTGCCCTGCGCATCGAGAATACTCGCCCTCGGCGCAAAAATAGCGCGTCCGACCGGAACGCTGCCGAGGCTGACGGTATAGGGGCCGCCGTCAGGCAGAGCGAAGACGGCGTAGAGAACCTTGCCGTCTTTGTTATTGAGGCAGTGCGAGCCTATGTCGAGAGTCACTCCGGCGGGTTTCACGTCGTCGCCTTCGACAGTGGCCACCGTGGGGATGGCGCCCGCCAGGTCCGGCACGGAATCGCAATTGCTTTCACTGATGCTGAGCAGCGGCGGTAGATCGGGCGGCGGCGTGGCGCAACCCGCGAGCGACAACGCGGCAATCAGTATCGAACCCTGAACGATCCGTCTCATTTCCCTGGACCAGCGTTCCGACGGCATTCGCGCTCGCGGCGAACGCAGCATTCAAGCCCTTCACGGTCGCCGGCGCATCGGCCATCAGCGCATCGAAGTCCGTGAACTGGTATGCGGGGTCGGGCGAGATCGTGACGACTTTGGAAGCGGGCCCGACGGGATTGTAGACGACGGCGTCTTGCATCAGCACGGCGCCGTCGCTGGCGCGCACCAGCCGGCAACGCGCGGCGAAGAACGGCCGATAGGGCGTCGAGTCCCCGATCCCGGAGGCTACGTAGCCGTAGTTGTAGACGACGATGTCGAGATAGGCGTCCGTTCCGTCTCCGCCCTTC
>Ga0335070_10005890_pt1 | contig 14446 bp, 7 predicted proteins | sample Lox_Sample_13_FD_206722 | JGI IMG/M metagenome (GOLD analysis project Ga0335070, IMG submission 206722) | Soil microbial communities from Loxahatchee National Wildlife Refuge, Florida, United States - Lox_Sample_1.3 | ecosystem: Environmental > Terrestrial > Soil > Wetlands | place: USA: Florida... | reverse complement strand
CGTTTTTGCGCAAGGCACCGGAGGCCGCATCATCGGCCGCGTGGCGGACCCGAGCGGAGCGGTACTGGCAAATGTGAAAGTGACGCTGACCAACGAAGCCACCGGAGTCAGCCACGAAACGAAGACCACGGACAGCGGCGACTACTCTTTTCCGGAGGTTCCGATTGGAACCTACACACTCTCGTTCGATCTGACGGGATTCAAGACGAATGTCCGCAAGGGGATTACAGTCGAACTGAGCCAAGTCGTTACCTTCAATTCGACGTTGCAAATCGGTGAAACGAAGGAAGTCGTGGAGGTTACCTCGGAAGCGCCGCTGGTCGACACAACGAGTACACAACTGGGCGCTATCGTGAACAACAAGTCGGTGAACGAGCTTCCCCTGAACCAGCGCGATGCCTACCAGTTCCTGCAATTGCAGCCTGGAGTGCAGTCGCAATTGGGGTCGAGCGGAAATACTTTTTACGGCAGCGATGCCGCCGGTTCGGTTTCGGTGAATGGAGGCCGAGGGCGGGCGAACAACTTCAACGTCAATGGTGGAGATGCCAACGATCAGTTTGTGAACTCGGCGGCGGTACAACCTTCACCTGACGCGATCGCGGAATTCCGCGTCATCACCAACACCTTCGACGCCGAGTACGGGCGGAACTCCGGCGCTGTCGTCAACGTGGTCACGCAATCGGGTAGCAACGCCATACACGGCGACGTTTACGAGTACTTTCGCAACAAAGTCCTCAACGCTCAGGGATACTTCAATACGGTAAAGCCACAATTCAATCAGAATCAGTTCGGCGCAACGCTGGGTGGCCCAATCAGGAAGGACCGTACATTCTTCTTTGGGTCGTATGAAGGACGGAGGGTGCGGCAAGGGCTCTCCAGCGATCTTGTGCAATTGCCGACACCGCAGGAGGCGGGCGGAGATTTTAGCGCTAACGGCGCGTTCGGGGGTACCATCAATGACCAGTTCGTGGCGGATGCGCTCAATGCCCGAACCGATGGCACCACGACCTGTCAGCAGGCAATTGCGGCCATCCCCGGTAGTACCCCGGCGGCGGCCGGAGTTGACTGGGCTTCTGTTTTTCCCAGCAGCGTGATTCCCACCCAATGCCTGGATCCCGTGGCGGTCAACTTGCTTCAATACTTGCCGGCCGCAAATCTGCCGGGGAGCCAGTACCAGGGAGTGCCGACACAGGCTGACAATCAGGATCAATTCACGTTCCGAGTCGATCACCGGATCAATGACCGCCAGAACCTGAGCATCTACTATTACTTCACCGATGGGAGGACGCACTCCCCGTTTTACAACTTTCAGGCGTCGGGAGCGAATGTCCCTGGTTACGGCACGAGTGTGAAACAGCGGGTTCAGCAATGGAATCCAAGCCATACCTGGACCATTAGCAACAGTCTGGTGAACGAGTTCCGTGTGACTTACTTGCGAGAAGGTCAATTGACCTTCCAACACCCACAGAGCACCGGTGATGTCTCGAGTTTTTGTAACGGCCTGGCCAACGTCCCGGGCTATCAGACGAACGCCTGTTTTACGGGCGTGTCCGACTCCTCAGCGATCAACACCCAGATTGCAAACAACGGTACTCCGCAGACCGGCCAGGGGAGTGCCGGGATCTACACGGGACTGCCCGCAGATCGCACGGGCTTACCGTTCGTAGATGTCGGCGGGGGCTTTAACGTCGGAAACGGCTGGGAGGGAGAACTGCCGCAGGTTGGGAACTCGTTTCAGTTCTCCGACAATCTCAGCTGGGTAAAGGGCGCTCACACGATAAAGTTCGGCGCCGACGTGCGCCGTTCTCGATTCGATCAAACCCTGTATTACAACGTAAGCGGCAATTTCACATTTGACAGCAGCGGCACGAATGCCATCAGTTCCAGCGACAATTATCCGGGTTATTTTCTAGGTCTGGCCGATGTCTATTCTCAGGGCTCGGGGCAGCGCGAAAACATTCGCAGCACCGGCGTGTACCTGTTTGCGCAAGATAGCTGGAAGATCAGGTCCAATCTGACTCTCAACTATGGCTTGCGTTGGGAACTCAATACGCCGCTGACCGATGTTCTTGGGCACGTGCAGACATTCCGTCCCGGGGAGAACAGCACAGCCTATCCCTGCACGATTTCCAGCGAGGATGCACTCGGCAATTCGTCTCCACTCACCTACTGTCCCACGGGGCTCCTGGTTCCGGGAGATCCCGGAGTCCCCGCGGGGCTGACCTCGACCTATTACAAGGCGTTCGCGCCGCGCATCGGGCTCGCGTATAGTCCCAACTTCACCGATGGGCTTTTGGGAAAGCTTTTCGGAAGCAACGGGAAAACCAGCATCCGTACAGGGTGGGGGCTTTTCTACAATCCGATGGAGCAGTTGGTGCTCGAGCAGTTTGGCGCTGAGCCTCCTTTCGGCTCCAGCCCGAGTTTCTATAGCACCTTCTTCAATACGCCGTTTGTTGGGCAGGATGGAAGCATCGCCGCGAATGGATTTAATGGTGTTCTTACGCCTCCGAAGGGGCAGGATCCCGGTTGGGCAAATTATTCTCCAATCCTGATGTATGGAGATTTCCAGCCGCACCTGCGGACGCAGTACACCGCTCAATACAACTTCAGCATCCAACGGGAACTAACGAAAGACTTGTTATGGCAGATCAATTATGTCGGCTCGCAGGGCCACCGCCTGCTTGCTTCTCACGACATCAACCCGGGCAATCCACAAACCTGCATTGATCTGGCGAATTTGGGACAAGGATGCGGTCCGACCGGTGAAGATAGCACCTACCAGTTCATTTTGGATCCAGGGGCAACCCTTACCATGCCCAACGGCCAGGTCATTACAGGAGATGCTGGTGGTACGCCGATCTTCCTGGCGGGGACCCGGCCCTATTCCGCCCCCAATTGCGTTACCAACGGTCCTACTGCGGGCACAAATTGCCCCGCCAATGGTAATCCGATCTTCACGAATATCTTTGCTGAAGACACAATTGCGAATTCTGCCTACAACTCACTGCAAACGATGCTCGAAAAACGCTTTTCCCACGGCGTGCAATTTCAGGCCGCTTATACCTGGAGCAAATCGCTTGACTGGGCTTCGAGCTTCGAAGAAACGCTCAACCCGTTCAATCCCAAGGCAAGCCGGTCGCTTTCGCTCTTCAATTCTGCGCAGCGCTTCGTAATCAACTACGTTTGGGATCTGCCCGTGCCCAGGTACCAGGGCATCAAGGGCAAGGTTCTCGATGATTGGCAAGTTTCGGGCATCACTCAGTTCCAGAGCGGCTTTCCGATCCGTTTGCAGACACAGGATGATACTGAGTTGATTGGCAGTCTCTTCTTCTTTGGCACGGGGGCGCCGCAGCTTCTCGGCCCGCTACAGAAAACCGATCCCAAGCAGGTGCAGACATTCGATACCTATAACTATGGTCCGGTCTCGGGGCACTTTGTCTTCAATGCAGACCAGAGCCATGTGGTCGACCCGGCATCGGGGCAGTTTTCGACAACCGCCCGTTCCGTGTGCTGCGGCCCCGGCGAGAATCAATGGGACCTCACATTTTCAAAAAAGATATCGATCACGGAAGCGCAATACTTCCAATTCCGTGCCGATATTTTCAACCTGTTCAACAAGACGCAGTTTGTCAATCCTGATGGCAACTTCTCGAACTCGACGTTCGGACAGGTGCTGTCGGCGCGCGATCCGCGGCTGGTACAATTTGCTTTGAAGTTTTACTTCTGATTTGTCCGAAGCTTTTTGTCTGAAGCCGGGCGGCTTGCCCGCCCCGGCCCAATCTAATGGCCCGACCTCTACGCGAACGGGCCTGAGTCATTTTGGAGATTACGATGTATCCCGCACTGCAGAAGGAGCTCGAAACATTCGAGCGCCGCACGCCTAAGTCCGCCGAAGCTCACAAGAAAAACCTCAAACGTATTCCGCTTGGCGTCGCTAGCAACTACCGCGCTTACGATCCGTACCCGATCTTTGTGCAGGACGCGAAGGGCAGCCGGTTCCGCGATCTTGATGGCAACGAGTACGTCGATCACAATCTATGTTTCGGCGCGTTGATGGCAGGGCATTGCCATCCCGCGGTCATGAGCGCCGTGCAGAGCCGCCTTTCGACCGGCACGATGTACGGTATGCCGCACAACATGGAGTGGGAACTAGCGGAAGAAATCTGCACGCGCTTCCCGGTCGAGATGTGCAGGTTCGGCAACAGCGGCACCGAAGTGACCATGCACAGCGTGCGCTTGGCTCGCGCTGCCACTGGTCGCGACAAGATCATCAAGTTCGAAGGCGGCTATCACGGGTTGCATGATGCGGCGCTGGTCAGCGTGAAGCCGCATCCGCCGGGAGATGACTTCGGCGACATCAAGAATCCGAAGCCGGTTTCGGGCGGCAAGGGCGTGCCCAAGGCGAGCATTGACAACGTACAGATCGCGACCTTCAACGATCTCGAAACGGTCGAGCGGCGCTTCCGCGAAAACCCGAATCAGATCGCGGCTATCATCCTTGAGCCGATCATGATGAATGTTGGACTCTGCATGCCGCAGAAGGGCTTTCTCGAAGGCCTGCGCGAACTTTGCGACAAGCACGGCGCGCTGCTGATCTTCGATGAGGTGAAGACTGGTGCAAAGCTCGGCTGGGCCGGTGCCTCGGAATATTTCGGCGTCACGCCTGACATGATCTGCCTGGCGAAGTCGATCGGGGGTGGCTTGCCGCTCGCCGCGTTCGGCACGCACAAGCGCGTCATGCAGCTCATTTCCGACCACAAGGTCTTCCATGGCGGCACGTATAACACGAATCCGGTGTCGATGGCGGCAGGCCTTGCGGTCTTTCGCCATGTGCTGACGCGCGAGAATTACGCACACACCGACAAACTCAGCGCGAAGCTGACGGAAGGCTATCGGCGCATCATCGCGAAGTCCGGCCTGCAAGCTTATATCGCCAGCGCGGGCGTAAATGGCGCGTTGATGCTGTACCCGTCGGAGATCAAAAACTACCGCGACTGGCTGGCGATCGACATCGACCTGTGGCGGCATTACTGGTTCGGCATGGTCAACCGCGGCGTGATGGCGCAGCCGTATTGGTGGGACGAGCAGTGGACAATCTCCGTGCAGCACACCGAAGCCGATATCGACCAGCACCTTGCGGCATTCGCTGACGTCGCTGACTCGATGGCCGCTGCACAGCATGAACGTCTGGGAGCGGTGGCGACGCACTAGATTGATTCATTGAGCGATGCAGCTTAACCGTCGCTCAATCTCTCAATGATTCAAGACCCGATGAGTACTGATTCCAACCAGCCTCACCTCAAACGCGTCCTGGGACGCTTCGATCTGGTGTTGCTGTTTGTCGTCGCTGTCTTCAATCTGAATGTCGTCCCGTCGATTGCGGCTAATGGCGGCGTGACAGTCTGGCTCTGGCTGATCTCGCTGCTGCTCTTCTTCTGGCCGCAGGGAATCGCAGTCATCGAACTTGCGCATCGCTATCCTGGTGAGGGCGGAGTCTATCTCTGGGCCAAAGAAGTCTTCGGAGACTTCCACGGATTTCTCTCCGGATGGTGTTACTGGACCAACAACATGCTCTACGTGCCGACGGTGATGCTTTATTTCGTCGGCGTCTCAGTGTTCGCGCTAGGGCCGAGTCATGCCGGGCTTGCGGACAGCAAAATGTTCGCGATGCTGGCGTCCTTTGCGCTCCTAACGTTTCTTACAGTTTTGAATATCGTCGGACTTGGGGTGGGCAAGTGGCTCAATAATCTGGGCGCGATAGGAACATTTGTCGCGGCGATTGTCCTGATAGGTCTCGGCGCGACGGTTTGGTCGCGTTTCGGCAGCACAGTAACTGCCGCCGATTTCCGCATCCCCGCCGATCCGAAATTTGTGCTCAATTCATTCGGCGTGATCTGTTTCGGGCTGGTTGGGCTCGAACTGGCGTCAGTGATGGGCGACGAGATCCAGGATCCGCAAAAGACCTTGCCCGGTGCGGTAGCGTGGGGTGGCGTGTTATCAGGCGCGCTCTATATTGGAGCAACGCTCACGCTGCTGGTCGCGATCGGCAAAAACGACATCAGCGTGCTGCAAGGAATTGTCCAAGGCGTGAGCCATATGGCGGGCCGGGTCGGAGTGGGCTGGATTATCGCACCCTTTGCCGTCATGCTGAGTTTGTCGATCGCGGGCATCGGTTCGGCTTGGATGGGAGGCTCGGCGCGCATTCCATTTGTGGCCGGACTCGACTCCTATATGCCCTCCGCGATGGGTAAGGTGCATCCGAAGTATGCGACTCCTCATGTCGCGTTGATCGTGCAGGGTATTGTCTCGCTCGTGTTGATTGTGCTGAACTTCACGCTCTCCGGCGGCGTGCAGGAGGCGTTTCAGAAGATGCTCTCTGCGGCAGTAGTCCTGCAGCTTATTCCCTTTCTTTACGTGTTCGCGGCGCTTGTCAAGTTTGCCTTGCGGGGAGAGATGCGGGGTGCGCGCTACGGAAAAGGAAGATTATTGTTTGCCGGGAGCGCCGGATTTCTAACAACTATCCTCGGTATTATTCTGGCGTTCTCGCCAGCCAAGCAGATCACGTCGCTGTGGAAGTATGAGGCAGGAATGTTTGGGATCACGTTCGGATTTCTGGCGCTGGGTGCATTTTTCTTTTTCGGATACGGCAGGTTGAAGTCTTCTCAGCCGGCGCCGGTCGAGCAAGGAAGTGTAGGCACGGCTAGGACCACGTAGGGACAGCCGCGCTCGATGTTCAGTTGAAAATGGGAAAGGCTTAGGGTCTTCGCCCCTAAGGTTAGCAGGAGGTCTTCATGCCCGCTGGAGTTCATACCGAAGTCAAAACCTACCAGATGTACATCAACGGCGAATGGGTTTCGAGCAAGTCGAACAAGACGTTTCCGGTTTACGATCCCTCGACGGAAGAAATCATCGCGGAGGTTCCAGACGGCAATGCCGACGATGTGAACCGCGCGGTTGCCGCCGCCCGCGTCGCGTTTGACGAGGGAGAGTGGGGAAGTTCGACCGCTCAGGAGCGGGGTCGCGTCCTCTTCCGATTGGCAGAAAAAGTTCGTCAGAATGCGTCAACGCTTGCCGAACTCGAGTGCCGGAACTCCGGCAAGCCCATCGTCGAAGCCGAGTTCGATATCAATGACGTCGCCACCTGCTTCGAATACTACGGCGGCCTGGCAACGAAAGTTGTCGGCTACGTCAATCCTGTGCCCGACAACGCAATGAGCTTGTCGCTGAAAGAGCCCACGGGCGTGGCGGGGCAGATCGTTCCGTGGAACTATCCGCTGGCGATGGCGGCGTGGAAACTCGCTCCTGCGATCGCCGCCGGTTGCACTTGCGTTTTGAAAACAGCCGAGCAGACACCGCTCACCGCGCTCGAACTCGCAAAATGGTTTGAAGATATTGGACTGCCCAAAGGGGTGGTCAATGTGATTACCGGCTTCGGAGAGAGCTGCGGGTCGCCGCTCGTGAAGCATCCGGATGTGAATAAGATCGCGTTTACCGGCTCGGCTGCAGTTGGCAAGATCATCGTCAAAGAGGCCGCCGACACTGTGAAGCGCGTCACGCTCGAACTCGGGGGGAAGTCGCCAAACATCTTCTTCGCCGACGCCGACTTCGAAGCCGCCATCGATGGCGCGCTCTTTGGCGTCTTCATCAATCAGGGCGAGGTCTGCTCTGCCGGCAGCCGAATTCTCGTGCAGAAGTCGATCTACAAGAAATTCGTTGAAGCCATGGCCGAAAAGGCGAAGAAGATCAAACTTGGCCCGCCACTCGATCGCGATACCAAGATGGGTGCGCTGGTCAGCAGAGAACAGTATGACCGTGTGCTTTCGTATCTCGACATTGGCAAAAAAGAAGCTAAGGTGGCGTCTGGCGGCGCGCGCGCCGAGAAATTTACCAAGGGCTACTATGTGCAGCCGACGATTTTCTACGACGTCGATAACAGCGCGCGAATCGCGCGCGAAGAGATCTTCGGGCCGGTTGCAGCGGTCATTCCGTTTGAAGACGAAAAAGACGCGCTGAAGATCGCCAACGATTCTCCCTTTGGTCTGGCCGCGGCCGTCTGGACTCGTGACATCTTCAAGGCGATGCGCACGGTGAAGTCGTTGCGCGCGGGCATTGTCTGGGTGAACCACATGCAGCCGACCTATGTCGAAGCGCCCTGGGGTGGCTACAAGCAGTCGGGTTTCGGCCGTGAACTCGGGCCGTGGGGGATCGAAGAATATCTCGAGACAAAGCAGGTGTACATCAACCTGAACGAAGCGCCGATCGGCTGGTACTGAAGACAAGTACTCAGGTGCCAGCTAAAGCCCAACGAGATAGTGCTACTGACTGAGTTTCTAGCAAGTAAGAAAAACTGAGAACCGGAAACTGAGAACTCTATGTCCTCCATACAAATTCGTACTTCAATTCCAGGTCCGCGCTCGCAGGCATTGATGAAGCGTCGCGATGCGGCCGTTGTTCGCGCCGCTTATCATGCGACGCCTGTCTTCGTCGCAAAGGCGGAAGGAGCGGTTATCGAGGACGTCGACGGAAACCATCTGATCGACTTCGCTGGCGGAATTGGCTGCCTTAACACCGGCCATCGCGCGCCACGCGTCATCGAGGCACTTCGCCGGCAACTCGATCGCTTCTTGCACACCAGCTTCAACGTACTTCCCTATGAAGGCTATGTCGCAGTGTGCGAGAAGCTAAATGCCATTGCTCCCGGTAAAGGGCCAAAGAAGACGCTCCTTGTTACAACCGGCGCCGAAGCCACTGAGAACGCGGTCAAGATCGCGCGAGCGTATACGAAGCGACCTTCGATTATTGCGTTCGAGGATGCGTTCCACGGTCGAACCTATATGGCGATGGCGATGACGAGCAAGACACATCCTTATAAAGCCGGCTTCGAGCCATTTCCGAGCGACGTCTATCGCATCCCGTATGCATATTGCTATCGTTGCTCGTATTCGCTGACGTATCCATCGTGCGAGGTGTTTTGCGCCAAGCACATCGAGGACACATTCAAGCGCATGGTTGCCGCCGAGAACGTGGCGGCGGTGATCGTCGAGCCCATTCTCGGCGAAGGCGGATTTGTCACTCCTCCGCCAGAATTCTTCCCGACACTCACCGAAATCTGCCGCAGGCATGGAATTCTCGTGATCGCGGATGAAGTGCAGACTGGCTTCGCGCGCACCGGGGCGATGTTTGCCTGCGAGCGGCTAGGACTCGATCCTGATCTCGTCACGATGGCAAAGTCGCTGACTGGTGGATTGCCGATGGCTGCGGTGACCGGACGCGCAGACATTATGGATGTTTCTGGCCCCGGACAACTGGGGGGAACCTTCGGCGGAAATCCTGCCGCCTGCGAGGCTGCGCTCGCCGTGCTTGAGACCATCGAAAGGGAGAATCTCTGCGCGCGGGCAAATGTGCTTGGCGAACGTTTCCGCAAGCGCGCGGCGAAGTGGCAGGAACAATGCAAACTTGTCGGCGAGGTGCGGGGATTGGGCGCGATGCAGGCATTGGAACTCGTACGCTCCAGGCCGACTCGGGAGCCCGCTGACGAAGAGACGAAGCAGGTGGCACAATATTGTTATGAGCATGGGCTGGTAGTCCTTACAGCCGGGTCGTATAGCAACGTGATCCGATTCCTGATGCCGCTGGTCTTGACGGATGGGCAAATGGATGAGGCTCTGGACGTGCTCGAAGCGGCATTCGCAGACGTGGCAGCGAAAAAGCCTGCGCTCAGCGTGCAGACCGTTTGACCCTCGATCTCAGATCGATAAGGTAAACTGCCAAGCTTTGCAAGATGGACAGCCCAGGACGGCTGTCACTACACAGATTATAGAAAGCGAGGAATCATATGACTACTGCGACTGAAGCTCCGACGATGACCGGCAAAGAAATGGTCGAGCTGACCAAAAAATACACACTTTACGAGTGGTCGGCGCAGTCCAAGGTCGATCCGATTCCGGTTGCTCGCGCCAAGGGCGTTTACTTCTGGACGCCGGAGGAAAAGCGCTTCATCGACTTCAATAGCCAGCTCATGTCGGTCAACATCGGACACGGCGACGAGCGCGTAATCAACGCGATCAAAGAACAAGCCGAGACGCTCTGCTATGCGAACCCGTTTATGGCGCACGAACCGCGCGCACGGCTTGGGCAGAAGCTGGCCGAAATTACTCCTGGCGATATTGACACATTCTTCTTCACAAATGGCGGCGCGGAAGCTAACGAGAATGCCATCAAGTTGGCGCGGGCATTCACGGGGCGACACAAGGTCGTCGCGCGATATCGGTCGTATCACGGAGCGACGGCGGGCGCGATGTCGCTGACAGGCGATCCGCGAAGATGGGCCGCGGAACCCGGTATTCCGGGTGTGGTGCGCGTGCTCGACCCGTATCACGGAATTGAGCGCGGATGGGAGTCTGCGGAATCATCGCTGGCTGCGATCGAGGAAACGATTCAGCTCGAAGGTCCGCAAACGATTGCCGCATTTATTTTGGAAACCGTTACTGGAACAAACGGCATTCTCGTTCCTCCCGATGGATACCTCCAGGGCGTGCGTAAGCTTTGCGATAAATATGGAATCCTGATGATCGCCGATGAAGTAATGGCTGGTTTTGGCCGCACCGGCGAATGGTTTGCTGTTGATCACTGGAAGGTTATTCCTGACCTGATTTGCATGGCGAAGGGCCTCACTTCGAGCTACATTGCGCTGGGCGCGGTCGGAATGCGACATCACATTGCTCAGCATTTCCAGGACAAAGTTTTCTTCGGTGGACTGACTTACAATTCGCATCCGATGGGATGTGCAGCTGCCCTCGCGACGATTCGCGTCTATGAAGAAGACAACCTCATCGAAAATGCCCGCAAGATGGGCGCAGTGATGAAAGATCTGGGCGCCGAAATGCAAAAGAAGCATCGCTCGGTTGGCGCGGTGCGTTCGATCGGACTGTTTGGAATTGTTGAGCTTGTGCGCAGTCAGAAGACGAAGCAGCCGATGGCCCCTTTCAATGGAACCTCTGACGAGATGGCAGCGCTGGGGAGGTTTTTCCGCGAGAACGGGCTTTACACGCTGGTGCGCTGGAACACGTTCTTTACGAATCCGCCGCTGTGTATTAACGAGCAGCAACTGCGCGAGGCATTCGCGATCATCGACAAGGGGCTGGAGATTACTGATAGGGCAGTTGTGGACTAGCTTTCACTGGTCAGTGCTCCGTAGTTAGCAGGCAAGCGCCCGCGGAAGACTGCGGGCGCATTTCATTTTCATTGTCTAGATGTAACTCCCGTCTTCAATTCAGTGGTACTAATACACTGCCAACCAGTAGTACTCGCCGGAACCGACTTGCTGGTGAAGGATGTTGTACCAAACGATCTGGAAGGTGTGTGGATCCTCGATCGTCATCCAGGGCGCGGCAAAGTCGCCATAGGCGGTGGCATTCACGAAGCGATCATCGACCTCGAAGCCGAAGTCGACGTGAAAGACGCCCGGCCCCTCTTCTACGAGAGTGAAGCCACAGGGCGGAGTCGTTGCCGCGCTCCCCATCAGAGTTGAGTTAAAACATCTTTGGATGGTGTAGGGGGCCTGGTAAGTATTGACGTAGAGCAGCGCTTTGACCCATCCGCCGCTGGCGCGGTCCTGCTGGACATTACCGGTGGCGGCGAAAGCGAGACCTTGAGGAGTGAGGCTCTTGCCCACGACTCCGATGCCGGTGGAGTTGGTTTCGCCAATCACTCCAACGCCTGTCGCTCCTGTGGCCAGACCAAAGACGCCGCGTCCCTGGTCGGAAGCTGATTGACCAATTACGCCGAAGGTGAAGCCAGCCGCGCCCGAAGCGGTGGCCAGACCTTCGACCGCCCCGACGCCGTTAGCGCTACCGGTCATCGTGCTGTAGACGCCTCCGACTGAGTTATTGGTCGATACCGTGGGTGCAAACATAGAGAGTGACGAGTAGATTTCGCCGGAGGCGGTGACGCCGCCGCTAGTATTTAGACCATTAGCCGCAGTAACAGTTCCACTGGCGCTGATGTTGCCGGTCGCAGTTTCGTTGCCGGCGATCTTCAGTGTGCTGCCGCTTTGCGACAAGATAGAACTGGTGATGGTGGCGTTGCCGCCACTGCTCGCGAAGACTGGAACGAACGCTGTTTTGCAGGCGGTGCCGGATGCGCAGAAGATTTCGTTGGCATCAACCTGCGGCTTCGGTTCGGCTTGCGATCCAGATGCGGGGGCCGCCATGAAGGCTGAGGCCGGCTTGCCTCCGAGCGTCTCGGCGTCGACTGCTTTCATGGCGTATGGAACGCTAACGAGGAGGGTGCGCGGCTGCTCCGGCCCTCCACTCACTTGCACAGCCAACCATCGTGCCTCGCCAGTCATGAAGACATCGGCAGGCAAGCCCTGAGCGTTTGTCGCACCCAGCATGGCTGAGAAACGCCCATTCTTGTCGGCCTGCACGTTCTGAGTTTCCATCCACAGCGGAGCGCCGCCGTTTTCCTCCCTGTAGAGCAGGAAAGTTACGCCCTGCGTGCCGGAGAGAGGCTTGCCGTCGGGGGAGGAGAGTGTGCCGCCGAACCTCACTACGGAAGGCACGATCGGACCGGAGTTCATTTGTTCGCGAACGATGGGTTGCTGCGATAGCAAAGGTACCGCAGAGGCAAGTGCGAGAAAAATCGCAAAATATGTGACGATCCTGGCGAGTGAGACTTTTGACATGAGATCCTCCTCGCCTCTTAACAGCGTAAACGAGTTGCGAAATCGATCATGGTTCTAAGAAATATCTAATGGCGTCCGGGCTACGCCGGTGACTTTTGTACCTGAGAGTAGAGATATTGAACCTGCAGCAGAAATGCTGCGAAGCCGATAACTACCAGTGCACAAACCTCGCGTGAATCCGGGCAGGAAACTGCGTCTTCTGCGCTGGGCACTCCGGTTCTCCCTTCGCGATGTGCACCGGGCGAGTCTAAGGTTGGCACGAAGATACCGAAACGACAGGTTCATCCTTCCGCCAAGCCGCCTTCACGATATCGAGCTCAAGAACACAGTTCCAGGCGTTCATCGGCTCTATACGCTGTCGCATGTCTACGGGTGCGATTTGAGAGCGATGCTTGATTGGTACGGAATACCACGCTCTTAACCGGCATTTGAATCAGGAACATCCCAAGACTCATCTGATAGGTTGCGCGCCGCGACCGACGACCACTGCTCGGCCAATATGTTTGCGCAGTCTTGTCAGGAGGAAACATGTCAACACGACCACCCCTGCCGCCATTTGACGACGCTTCCGCAATACAAAAGGTCCGACTGGCGGAAGATGCATGGAATTCCCGCGATCCAGAAAAAGTGTCTCTTGCCTATACCCCGGATTCGCGCTGGCGCAACCGCGCGGAGTTTATCCGGGGGCGCGAGGAGATCGTGGCGTTTTTGAAACGCAAATGGTCGCGGGAACTCGACTACCGTCTAATCAAAGAGTTATGGGCATTCCGCGACAATCGGATTGCGGTGCGTTTCGCCTATGAATTCCACGACGATTCAGGACAATGGTTCAGGGCCTATGGAAACGAGAATTGGGAGTTCGATGAAAACGGCCTGATGCGCGTGCGACATGCCAGCATTAACGATTTGCCAATTACGGATGCCGGCAGGAAGTATCACTGGCCGCTGGGACGGCGGCCGGATGGACATCCGGGCCTGAGCGAGATGGGGTTTTAGTGTTCTTTGTGGCGCGCTAGAGCCGTTTCTTTTGAAGAGCCGGTCTCAAATGTGCTCCAGCACCGCCTTCAGGTAATTCCAGAAGTTCTGCACGGTAGAAATCTGCACGCGCTCGTTGGGGCTGTGCGGCCCGACAATGGTCGGGCCGAATGAGGCCATCTGCATGCCCGGATATTTTTCGCCGATTACGCCGCACTCCAGGCCGGCGTGCATGGCAATCAGCTTTGCGGGTTGGCCAAAGACTTTTTGGTGCACTTGCTGCAGTTTCTGCACGACCTCGCTATGCGGATCGGGCTTCCAGCCGGGATAGCTGCCGCCCTGCTCGACCTCGAACCCAGCTAGGCGACACACCGTAGCAACCATGGCAGCGGCGGCGTTCTTGCTGGCTTCGATTGCGCTGCGCTGACTAGTGACAATTTCGACCGTGTCGCCTTTTGTGGTAATCACGGCGAGGTTCGTGGAAGTCTGCACAAGGCCGGGAACGTCGGGGCTCATGGCAAGCACGCCATGATGCAGGCTCGAGAGCAAAGCGACTGTCTGCTTAGCATCGGCCGCGTCCATCACCCTGGTGGGAGCCTGAGCCTTCTCCGCCGTAACCTTCAAGTCCGCGTCGAATTCTCCGAGGTCCGCGCGGTATTCCCGTTCTGTCTGCGCAATAAGCGATTTCAACTCCTGCTCGCGGTTCGAATCAGTCAGCACGGTTGCCGAAGCTTCCCGAGGAATCGCGTTCTGAGCGCTCCCACCGCTCACCTCGGCGATCTCGAC
>Ga0335070_10005889_pt1 | contig 14448 bp, 13 predicted proteins | sample Lox_Sample_13_FD_206722 | JGI IMG/M metagenome (GOLD analysis project Ga0335070, IMG submission 206722) | Soil microbial communities from Loxahatchee National Wildlife Refuge, Florida, United States - Lox_Sample_1.3 | ecosystem: Environmental > Terrestrial > Soil > Wetlands | place: USA... | reverse complement strand
TCTTCGTCGACCAGATCCAGTTCAATTGCGGCTTTGACGAGTCCGTCGATGACCCGTCCTTCGGTTCCCGCCTTGATGACGAATGGATGCGAGGCGAGCTTCCCCATGTTCGTGATCGCGGAATCAATCGTGACGACTTGGGCCTTGTACACTCGGATGGCTTCCTTGATCCGCACAGCCGTGAGCGGGTTGGTTTCCGTGATGTTCGACCCTATCAGAATGATGGCCTTCGCCTTGGTTAAATCTTCCCAGTCGTTCGGCGAGCGCCCGATTCCCAGCGCCTGTCGGGATGCATGAACGAAATTCAAGTGGCCGTAGCGCGCACTGCTGTCGAGATTGTTCGTGCGGAATCCGGCCCGCATGAGTTTCTGGAAGAGATACAGCTCTTCGTTCGTGCAGCGAGCCGTAATCAAGCCGGCAATCGCCTCAGCCCCGTGACGTTTATGGATCTCGGAAAATCGCTCGACTACGTGGTGCATCGTCTCAAGCCACGGAGTTTCGACGAGTTGATTCCCCTTGCGGACCAGCGGTTGTTTCAAGCGCGAAGGGCTATCGAGGTATTCGAATCCGAACCGTCCTCGGACGCAGAGCCCGCCATGGCCTTTCGCCGTATCGGCGCGATCACCCCATTTATTCTTCCAGGACAACGGCGACGTGATGCGGATGACCTCGGTGTCTTTCGTTTCGACGTACATCTGGCATCCGTCCCCGCAGTAGTTGCAGGTGGTGGTGGTTTTCTTCATCTGCCAGGGCTTATAAAGATACTTCGAAAACTTGTTCGTGATCGCGCCTACCGGACAGACGGCGAGACAATCTCCGCAGAACTCGCAAGACAACGGCAGATCACCCTTCGCCACGACTTGGTTAAACCCGCCCTTCTTCATGAACTGTAAGGCATCGATCATCAATACGTCTTTACAGACGTTGATGCACTCGGCGCAGGCAATGCAGCGATTCATGTTGAAGTCCAGGACGAGACTCCTGGTGTCTTCAGGAATAAATTTCTGCTTCGCGTTCGCAAGATTCGTGACGCCATGTTGGAAGGCCATGTCTTGGAGTTCGCAGTGGCCGTCGGCGTCACAGACCGGACAATCCAGCGGATGGACGGAGAGATGCTTCTCGACGGCCTTCTTCCTGGCCTGAAAGAGGTCGTCGCCCTCCGTACGAATAATCATTCCGGCAGTCGCCTTGGCCGTACAGGACCGTACCGGCGCCTTCTTGCCCTCCTGCATGACGAGGCACATCCCGCATGAACCAAAGGGATCGAATGTATAGTGGTAGCACATGGCGGGGATGATTTTGCCCGTGCTGGCGATCACGTCGTAAAGCGAGACTCCGTCCTTCGCCGTGACCGTTCTTCCGTCAATCGACAGTTCGATCGTAGCCGCTTCGACTTCAGGATTGGTGGCTGGCTTCAAACCCATAACGCTTCCTCAGTGCGGAGTTCTGAGTTTCGAGTTGAGCGCTCTGACCGCTCACCCTCAACACTCAATACCCAGCACTCAGCACAATTACCTGTCACATTCCCCCATCACGATGTCGTAGGTGCCGAAAATCGTAACTGCGTCAGCGATCATGTAGCCTCTCGACATGTAGTCAAACGCACCCATATGTATGAATGACGGAGCTCGGATCTTCAGGCGGTAGGGTTTCCCTCCCCCTGTGCTCACGATGTAGAACCCCAGTTCGCCCTTGTGAGCTTCAGTTCCACAATAGATTTCTCCCGGAGGGGCGTTAAACCCCTGGGAGAAGAGCTTGAATTGTTGAATCATGGATTCCAGATTCGTGAAGACCCGTTCTTTGGGCGGTAACGTCACACTGGGCACATCGGCCATGATCGGGCCTTCCTGCATTTGCTCCAAACATTGCCGGATAATCTTCACGCTTTCATAGAGCTCCATGACGCGGATCCAATACCGATCATAGGTATCCCCGTTCTTCCCGACAGGGACACTGAACTCGCATTTGGGATAGGCGGCATAGGGTTCGTACTTGCGCAGATCATAGTTCACGCCGGAGCCCCGCAGGGTCGGACCGCTCAAGCCGAAATTCACCGCATCTTCGGCGGAAATCACGGCCACGCCTTTGGTCCGAGCAAGCCAGATTCGGTTCTTCTCGAGGAAGACGACGTATTCGTCGATTTTCGGCGGGAAATAGTCGAGGAACTTCTTCAGCTTTTCCACTAGTGATGGTGTGAGGTCCCGCTCGACGCCGCCGATGCGATACCAACTGGTCGTGAGGCGCGCACCGCAGAGTTCGTCAAACCAATCCAGCAGAATTTCCCGGTCTCGAAAGCAATAGAAGAACACGGTCATGGCGCCGATGTCGAGCGCTTGCGTGCCGAGCCAGAATTGATGGCCGATGATCCGCTGGACCTCCGCGACGATGGTTCGAAGATACTCCGCCCGCTCCGGCACCGTGAGGTCCATGAGTTTTTCGACCGCTCGACAGTAGGCAAAGTTGTTGTACATCGCGCAGATGTAATCCAGTCGGTCGGTATGAGGGATAAATTGATGATAGGTCCCCTCTTCGGCCAGCTTTTCGACGCCGCGGTGGAGGAATCCCATCACTGGCGTCGACTTCACGAGGCGCTCTCCTTCCAATTCGAGGACGACCTTCAAGACCCCATGGGTGCTCGGGTGTTGCGGCCCCATGTTCAGCAGCAGTTCTTCCGTCCGCAGAGTCGGGAGGGTGTCGCTCTCCGGGTGAGCCGGATCAACCTTATAGACAGTTGTTCTTTGGTCTTCGAATGCCATCTCGTGTTCGTCTCGATTAGCGTGTTGTTTCGTCGAGGAACTCGAAGGTATCCCGCCAGCCCTTGCCGCGCAGTGGAAAGTCTTTACGCAGGGGGTAGCCTTCCGTGTAATCGTCCGGCATCAGGATTCTCCGGAGGTCGGGATGGTTTCGGAAACGAATGCCCATCATATCGTAGACTTCGCGTTCCATGAAATCCGCTCCCTTCCACAGATCAGTAAGTGAATCCACAACACAGTCCGATTCCGGCACTCGCGTCTTCAACCGGATTCGGTGCCGCTTCTTCATGGAATAGAACTCATACACCACTTCAAACCGGTCCTCATCGTCTGGCCAATCGACTGAGCTGACGTGGATGATGTAGTCGAAATCCATCGCGGGATCGTCGTGAAGGAATTGTGCGACTTCATGGAGCTTGTCTCGTGTGACTGTGACCGCAAGGTCTCCTCGCCATTCGATCGCTGTGACAAATCCTGCAGAAAAGTTTTCTTGGATCCGGTTGGTGAGATGCTGCAACGTCATCGTGGTCAGCTTAAACCTTGAGGCTCGTTTTGACTTGATCCGGCTGCTTCACAAATACGCGCTTCTGCATGATCCGCTCTTGTAACTTGAGGATACCGTCAAACAGGGCTTCCGGGGTTGGGGGGCAGCCCGGCACATAAATATCGACCGGCACGAAGCGATCCACGCCCTGCACAACACTGTAGCTGTCGTAGATGTTGCCTGATGTGGCGCAGGACCCCATTGCGATCACATATTTGGGTTCCGGCATCTGGTCGTAAATTTTTCGAATCACCGGTGCCATTCGCCGACACACAGTACCGGCTACAATCATCAGGTCCGATTGCCGTGGCGAGGCCCGAAAGACACCGGCCCCGTACCGATCCATGTCATAACGTGAAGACACCGCCGCGATCATTTCGATCGCGCAGCAGGCGAGTCCAAAAGTCATCGGCCACAGCGAACCCTTGCGAGCCCAATTGACCGCCTTTTCAACTGTCGTGGTAATTACATCGGGGGTGCCGTCTTTGTCGTGACGACCGAGCTGGATCAGTCCCATTCCAAAGCCCCCTTCCGCCAGGCGTAGACGTAGGCCACCAAAAACAGCGCGATGAAGATCATCATTTCAATGAGGCCGATCAAGCCAATCTTGTCGAACACGACAGCCCAGGGATACAAGAAGATCACTTCGATGTCGAAGATCACGAATAACATGGCGAAGATGTAGTACCGGACCGGAAAGGGCATTCGGGCGTCTGAAAACGGTTCAGAGCCGCATTCATATGCCGAGAGCTTCTCCGGTTCCGGATACTTCGGCTGGACCAGATAGCTGAGGAGGAGCGTGACCACGCCGAATGCCAAGGCGATGAAAATAAACAACAAGATGGGAAAGTACCTCGTCAGGTATTCAAGGAGCAACTCAAGACCGTTCATCGGTGTGCCTTTCAACACCTTGAAGGTACAAAGAAGAGCGGGAATCTTAGACTCCCGCTGACAGGGATAGCAAGCGCACAAAGGACCTATAGCGACGACCCGAAAGTCCTAGAACCTATTGATATCATTCTTATCGTCCTCGGAAAGGAGGCGATTGGACCGCTCGAGGCATCAGCTCCATGAATCATTGATCAAGAAGCACCCGACCCCGACCTATCGGTCTACTTCGGGCACAGAGGGTTAGTGGCGACTTTTCGTGGACATGTTACCAGGTCGAGACCGGTCCATCCGATTTGATTCCATGCGGAGATGGACTGGCGGGGCAAGGTCTGGTTGGGCCCACTCGGGGAGCAAAGGAGAGTAGGCACGGGCCGTCTTCCGGCGATGGATTTGGGTTTCAATCCGTCGTGGAAGTCTCGATGAAGCGCTTGAATCTTGACGTTGATTAGTCTTCATTTGAAAGAAAAGCACGAGAGCGAGTGTCACCCTACCATCCGCTTACGCTGCCAGTCAACGCTGCCAAGACCGCAATATTCTTGACAATACAAGACAATTTGCTATGGTTTTTCAAGCACCACTTGTCTCACAAAAGGACGATGACCATGACCAACACGCCATTGAAACTCCCACTCTTTCTCTTGGTCTGGGCCCTGCTTGCCGCATTCGTGTCGGCGGCGTGGGCCGATGATCTCGAGAGCATCCGATTCGGCGATAGGGCTCTCGCCTATACCTCTGGTTCGATCCAGCTATCGACCCCCCAGGATGGAGTCGTCAACCTTGTGACTGGAGATAACCAAACGAGTGGCGACCGGATGATTGTGGGACAACGGGAAGCCGTCTACCTCCGCTTACAAAATCCGAATGAGGTGATGGTTGGAGATTACTTCACGATCTATAAACGTGCTCGAAAGGTGTTCCATCCCGCCACGGGTCAGTATCTTGGGTACCTGATTCATCGTCTTGCAATCGTTCAAGTCGTTCAGGCCGATCATCAGTTGACGACAGTCCGGACAATTCGATCCTACGGACCAGTAGAACCTGGGAACCCAGTTATGAAATTTTCGCTTCCGACATCCGGGGAAATGACGACGGATGAGTCGGCGGACAAAGAAGTCCGAGGAATGATCGTGGACTTTCAAGCCGATCGCGAAATGACGCTGGTGGCGCAGCGCAATGTCGTCTATATCGATAAAGGCTGGGAAGACGGTGTGAAACCTGGTGACCGGATGGAAGTCGTCCGCGTAGGGGGAAATCTTCCCCCACGGCTTGTGGGGGAACTCAAGATCCTGTCGACGGAGGCTCGAACAGCATCTGCGCTGGTTGCGAAGTCAACATCTCGAATCCTCAAGGGAGATCGGGTTCGTACGAAGGTCCATGCCCCAGAAGCGACGCCGGTCTCGCAGGAGATGCAACCGATCGCAAGCGAACCCACCGCTGTGTCGAAAGAGCAGCCCATGCCGCGCAAGTTCCAGGTGCAGAACGTGGCGGGAGAGACCAGATTCAACCTCAACGATCTCGCAAAGCAGCTGCGATTCGAATCAGGCGAGGCCACGATCAAACCGGATGGCTATCGAGTGTTGGATCAGGTGGTGGAGTATCTAAATACCGAAGCGGGAGAAAAGCTTATTCGTGTGGAAGGTCATGCGGACAATATGGAGATCGGTCCTTCGCTCAAGTCTCATTATCCGACTAATTGGGACCTGTCCAAAGCGCGAGCCAGTGGGGTGGCTCGCTACATACTTGAGAAGAGCGGTATCGACTCAGCTCGGATGTCGACGGTTGGTTTCGGAGACACGCGACCGATCGTCAGCAATGCCACGGAAGCTGGGCGTCAACAGAATCGTCGCGTTGACGTGGTGCTCTATGCCCCGGAGGCGGCTGAACCGCCATCTGAGCCGGCGACGAAACCAGTGGAGACCACGGACAGCGGGTACAGTTTTTCGAGCCTGGGTTCGCAGGAGGGTGCAGGGCAAGCGAGTCCGCAGGAGAAGCAATCTCCGGCCGTCTCGTCGGTTCCAGCTGAAGGACAGGCTCCTTCAACTCCCGTCCCCTTGACGGATTCCAGTTCGCACCCCTCCGACCAGCCAGGAACGACTCAGAACCCTGGTGCCCCGAACAATTCTCCAGTCCCTCCATCCCCGTGAGGCAGTGGGTCGCGATGGAGAGGGTGGCAGTTTTCCGCCACCCCTTCCACGCAACCACGCGCTCCGATTGATTGCGGTAATCCGAGGTTGTCCCCTTATTTCTCCGACTGCTACAATGCCGCATGGGGAGTTCTCATTCGGCTGTTCCGGGCCCACCCCCCGAAGTCTGTTACGCCAATGTCATCGTCCCTCGACATCTGACCGGCCCTTTCACCTACCGTATTCCTGCGCAGCTTCGAAGCTCGCTACGGATCGGACACCGAGTGCTGGTCCCTTTTGGACCATCGATTCTGGCAGGAGCCGTGACTGCCGTCATGCATACGCTGCCGCGAGGTCTCGACCGCACCAGGCTTAAAGAAATTTGCGGATTGCTCAGAGGAGCCCACTCACCGGAAGTGCCGGTGCCACTGCTCGATCTTTCACGACGCATCGCCGAGGAGTATGTCGCGCCATGGGGACAGTGCTTGAGACTGGTGCTCCCACCGCCGGCTCCGTCGGGAGCTACGGTTCCTCCCAAGAAGGCGAGATCACCGATCGGTTCACGACTCGAGCCACATCTTCCTCTCCATGGACAATCCTCGGCTCTGATTCCTGCCGGGCTCTCTACAACGTGGCGGGATCAACTTGATGGGGAGCTCCAAGAGCATCCATCGTCGCGAGTGCTCATCCATGCCCCATGGCTTTTCCGGTTGGCCCTGCTGCAGCAAATGGTGGGGTTGACTGCCTCGCGTGGCAAAACTCTTCTGATCATCGTCGGAGAGGCCGAGAAAGCCGAAGGGCTTGCCGATTCGCTGCGAGGAACTTCGGAACGCGCGGTCGTCTGCTATCACAGCGGCTTGCCATCCAACGTGAGGGCTCGCATCTGGGAGCAGGTGAGCACCATTGGGGTGGTCGTCGGTACCCGTTCCGCCATTTTCCTTCCAGTCCGAGACTTGGGCTTGGTATGGGTGGATGACGAAGAAGATCCCGCGCTAAAGGAACCGCAGGAGCCCCGTTATCATGCCCGTGATGTTGCCTGGATCAGGGTGCAAAGCGAACAGGCTTTGCTTGTCCTGAGTTCCTCCCATCCGTTGATCGAAACAATCGAACAAGTCAAAGACGAAGGTCGCATACTTCATCAATCTCCTTCCCCCGGATCGAGGCCTTCGATTCAGGTGGTCGATCTCCGTGAAACAACGAAAAGAGCAAGTCTGAGCCAGCCGTTGGTGCGGGCCTTGTGCGCGGCACTGGATCAACAATCTGGCGCGGTATTGTTTCTGAACCGAAAGGGCTATGGTGGGGCATTAGCCTGTCGAGACTGCGGGCTGGTTCCGCGCTGTGAGGCCTGTGGTGTCGCACGAACCTACTCTCGACAGGCTGCTCGCCTCACCTGCTCTTATTGCAGGAGCTCAACCTTTGTACCCGTGATTTGTCCGACCTGTGCGGGGTCGCGACTATCCGTAATCGGCGAGGGGACGGAACGGGTGGAGGAAGAGGTTCGGGGGCTATTTCCTTCGGCAAGGGTTCTGCGAATCGACGGAGATACAATGAAGCGCCCATCGCTGGCGACCATCACCTGGATCCAGGTGCAGAAACGAGAGTGGGATATCATCGTCGGCACCCAACTTCTCTTTCGGCGGAGGGCCATTCCGCTAGTGGGCGTCGTCGGTGTCGTGCAGGCCGACGCTGGGCTGAGCGTCCCGGATTTTCGTGCCTCGGAGCGAACGTATCACAACCTTCTCGATGCCGTCGATCTCGCACTTCCAGCTTCGCTGGGAGGCAGCGTCATCATCCAAACGTATCATCCTGCTCACCACGCCATTCGGGCCGTCGCGGAGCATGACGAGTCCCGATTTGTGTCGACCGAACTCTTGCATCGAACGGCCCTGGGTTACCCTCCCGCCGTTCACCTCATAACCCTTCATGTCTCAGGTGCTCGTCAATCGCTTGTTCAAGATGCCGCGACGACCTGGGTGGTTCGATTGACAGACCGTGTTTCTTCAGGCGATCAGAAGAGAGATCAGGCCACCGATACGTGCGCGTACAGAGGAACCAGCGGCTTCACGGTACTCGGCCCCGTTCCCGCACCAGTGCCGCGGCTCCGCGGGCGATACCGGTGGCAGATCTTGGTCAAGACGACGGATCGAGCGGCGGCGCTGCAGGCTATCCGGTGGTCGGTTGAGGAGATGGAGCGGACATCTCGCCGGCAGTCCGTGAAATTCGACGTCGACGTCGATCCGATCGACATGTGGTAAGTCTCAATGCTTCTTGCGTCGATGTCCAGCTGGCGCGACAGGCTGTGGAGCTAGAACGGTGACAGATTGATCCGAGCGGCTCCGACGGGTCCGTCTGAACAATCCATACGAAAACGAGATCCAGAAGACAGCCGAAATGAGGCCCGCGACGACGGCCGAGAGGATCATGCCCATTTGATCGTCATTGGGTTCCGCTGTCGATTGACGAATCTGATACATCGTCATGAGTGGCCAGGCCAGACTTTCCAGACCCAAGAGAAGCGAAGTCCAGGCCCACGTGTCCCCGATCGTGGATCCTTGCCATGACAAAAAACCCGCTGTAACAACTGCGAGCAGCGCGACCCAACTAAGCGACAGCCCGTCCCAGGCCAACCTCGCTCCGACCGCCACGACCAGGGTAGCAAGCATGATGTGCAGCGGTCGTATCCACCAGCGAGGCGTCATCACGGTTAGGTCTTCCATTAGTTATGCCCCCGATGGGCAACTTAGTGTGAGGTCCGTCGGCCCGGCTGTCAATGGAACGAAGCAGTGACTAGACCGGATGGCGAGATTAGACCAGAAGTTCCGCTGCTACAGCGTCGAGAAGCGCATGCATCTCAAACGGCTTCTGGAGCGTACGGCTTGCGCCTAACATCTTGGCCACATCGAGGGAGTTGAGGATCCCGATCATGTCAGTACCACCCGTGATGGCGATAACCTTCACCTTCGGAAATTCTCGGCGCAAGGTGACGATGCTTTCCAGGCCGTCCTGATCCGGCATGAGGATATCCATAATCACGAGATCGACGTGCTGTTGCCGATACAGCTGGAGCGCTTCTTTCCCGTCTCGGGCTTGTCGCACCTGGTGCCCCGCTTGCTCCAGCGTCTCCTTGATCAATTGGCGAACTTGATCTTCGTCATCGACGACGAGTACAGATGACATGAACTTCCTTAGGACCGTCAGCATTCAACGCGCGAAGGACGCCCGACTCGAACACCATCCTCTCTGCTACGGTAAACCTATCACTAACTTCATCGATAATCGAGCAGGTACACATTATCATCTTGGGATTAGAGAGCTCAGGCGGCTGGGTGGCCGCTGAAGTCTCAAGAGCTGAGGAGCCCCATGCCGAAAGCAGAAAGAGAGAATTCTGCGTGTCCCATGCAGCGGAAAGTCAGATTTGCAGGTTTGGTGCCGAAGGCGGGACTTGAACCCGCACGGCTTGCGCCACACGCCCCTCAAACGTGCGTGTCTGCCATTCCACCACTTCGGCGTATGCGCGGCATTGTCAACAACGAGGGAGGTCGCATTATAGAAGTGGGCCAAAATCCTTGTCAATCAACGGACCGTCCGGTAGAATCGGACCGCTCAGGCTCACCTGATTGCGCCAACATCGTGTACCACCAGCACATGATCAATCCAGTGCTCGATCACCTATCGGATCTTCGATCGTCGACGGCCGTGGCAGCGTTCTTCGATGTCGACAATACCCTGTTGCCCGGGGTGGCCTGTGAGATCAGATTCTTTCGGTTTCTCTGGAGCCGCGGGGTCGTAGGATGGCGTGAACTCGGGGAGAGCATCTGGTGGTTGTTTCGGAAGAGCCGCTCCTTCTCGCTGCATCCATTGCGTGAGCATAAACTCTACTTGGCGGGCAAACGGTCTTCTGAAATCGAGCGGCTTGCCGAGGAGTTTTGCCGGTCGGAAATGATTCCCAAAGTCTCCCCTCAGGGGCTCGAAAGATTGGAGCACCATCGTCGGGCTGGGCATCAGATTATTCTCGTAACGGGCGCACCGGATTTTTTAGTGGCTCCTCTTGCGGCCTTCCTGGGCGTGACGACCGTCTTTTCCGCTAAGCCAATTCAACAAGACTTTGTCTATACAGGGGAGCTCGCTCCGCCTCTACCCTACGGCCAGGGAAAGCAGGCTCTCATCCTTGTCCATGTGCGAGAAAAGGGAATTGATCTTGCGACATCCTTTGCCTACGGAGATAGTCCGGGAGACATTGAGACACTCAAACTGGTCGGCCACCCACTCGTGATCAATCCCATCCGAGGGATGCATCGCCTTGCGCGGCGTCAGGGCTGGGTGATCGAGCGCTGGACCTAAGCATGCGGATCACAGAAATTTTTCATAGTATCCAGGGCGAATCGACCCATGCCGGTCGCCCGTGTGTCTTCGTCAGACTGACCGGCTGCCCGCTGCGTTGTACCTGGTGCGATACAGAGTATGCATTCTATGGAGGCCGGGAACTGACGGACGACGACATTCTGACGAAGATCAGAGCCTTCGACTGTTCGCTCGTGGAGATTACCGGGGGAGAACCGTTGGCTCAATCGGCATGTTTCCCCTTCGTCTCCAAGCTCTGTGACGCTGGATATACGGTTTTGATCGAGACCAGCGGCGCGATCGACATCACGGCCGTGGATCCGCGAGCCCACGTGATCCTGGACGTCAAATGCCCCGGCAGTGGTATGACCGACCGGATGCACTGGTCGAACCTGCAGAAACTGACCGCGAAGGATGAAGCCAAGTTCGTGCTGGCCGATCGTGCCGATTATGACTGGGCGTGCGAGGTAGTGAACCGGTACGACCTCGCAAGCCGTTGTACGGTCTTGTTTAGCTCCGCGTTCGGCACACTCGAGCTTCGCCATTTGGCTGACTGGGTGCTCGCGGATCGGTTACCGATACGAGTGCAGACGCAACTGCACAAACTTATCTGGACGCCGGATATGCGCGGCGTTTGAGATAGCTAGCCATCAGCTCTCAGCCGTCAGCGATCAGTTATGGCTGAACGCTGATAGCTCGTACAAGGAGACAAGGATGACCGTCATGCAAGTAAACGCGAAAGTCGGACGAGCGGAATCGGAACCAGCCGAAGTTCTGGTACTCACCCTTTGTGAAGGAGACGGACTGCCCAAGACGAGTGCAGCCCCATTTGACAAGATGCTGGGTGGAGCGTTGCAGGATCTCATTCGCTCCCAGGAATTCGAGGGGAAGGCAAACGAAGTGCTGCTCTATCACACTCAGGGCCGGGTACCGGCGAAACGACTGGTGCTTGTCGGGCTCGGGAAGAAGAAGGATGTCACGCTCGATAGCCTCCGACAGGCCCTGGGCCATGCGGCCAAGCGGGTCCGCCAAGCCAAAGCCAAGACATTCATTGTAGGGCTACCGGCCGTGATGCCCAAAAGTTCTACATGGGTCGAGGTCGCCCAGGTGATGGTCGAGGGGGCGATACTGGGCAACTATCAGTTCACCGCCTACCGTAGCGAGAAGGGACCGGCCAACGATGTGACCGGCATGACCATTCTGACTCCTCAGAAAAGCCAGCTGCGGCAGCTGACTGAGGGCACCAGGCGGGGTGTGGCCACGTCTGAGGCGACTGTCTTAGTCCGGGATCTTTGCAATCATCCTTCCAACGTCATGACGCCAACGAGAATCGCCAACGAAGCAAAGGCTGTCGCAAAGGAGCCAGGCGTCAGCCTCAAAATTCTGGAACAGAAGGACATGGAGCAGTTGGGGATGGGCGCCCTTCTGGGCGTGGCGCGTGGCAGTCACGAACCGCCCAAATTCATCATCCTCGAGTACAACGGAGTCAAGAGAAAGGACGAACAGCCAGTTGTGCTCGTGGGAAAGACCATTACCTTCGACACAGGTGGGATTTCCTTGAAGCCGGCGGAGAATATGGAACATATGAAGGCGGATATGACCGGCGGGGCCGAGGTCTTGGCATCCATGCGAGCTGCGGCACGGCTCCAGCTCCCACTCCGACTGATCAGCATTCTGCCGGTAGCCGAGAACATGCCGGGCGGTCGAGCGATGAAGCCCGGCGACATCGTGAAGACATTTTCGGGCAAAACCGTCGAGGTTCAGAACACCGACGCCGAAGGCCGCCTCGTCCTGTCCGATGGTCTGGCCTATGCCCAGCGCTACAAACCGGCGGCTTTGATCGATATCGCGACCCTGACCGGGGCCTGCGTCGTGGCGCTCGGCCAGTTTGCCATCGGGATGTTCGGTACCGATGCCAAACTGAAAGATGCCGTGCGGAAGGCAGGTCTGAGAGCCGGGGAGCGTGTCTGGGAGATGCCACTCTGGGACGAATATTTCGAACAGTTGAAGAGCGACGTGGCGGACATGCGGAACATCGGAGGTCGTGGCGGAGGCATGATCACGGCCGCGCTCTTTCTCAGCAAATTCGTGGGAGATTGTCCATGGGTCCATTTGGACATCGCCAGTACGGACTGGAGCGAACGAGAACGGGCGTACATTCCGAAGGGGCCCACCGGAATCGGGACCCGGCTGCTGATCCAATATCTCATCGATAGGAGCCTCTAAGGTGCATGGGCGTTCGTTGAGTTCGCGGGACAAAATCGGTCAACTCTTTATGGTCGGATTTACAGGGACCTCCGTCACATCCGACCTGGCCTCGTTCATCAAGGAGTACAAACCGGGCGGCGTCATTCTTTTCTCGCGGAACCTGGAATGCGTCGACCAAATTGTCGAGCTGACAAACGATCTCCAACGGTGTAGCCCTCATTCCCCGCTTTTGATTGCGATCGATCAAGAAGGCGGTCGAGTGTCTCGACTGCCCAAAGGGTTTACCATTTTCCCGCCCTGCGATGTGCTGGGTCGTTGCAATTCCACAGAACTGGCTTATGCAGCCGCGGCTACGATCGCGAAAGAACTGCGGGTAATCGGGATCAACATGAATATGGCGCCGGTGCTCGACGTCAACAGCAATCCCGACAATCCGGTCATCGGTGATCGAGCCTTTGGTTCCACCCCCGATCTCGTGTCCGAACTGGGATGGGCAACGGTAGTTGGACTCCAAGACCATCAGGTCGTCGCATGCGGGAAGCATTTCCCTGGCCATGGCGACACCAACGTCGATTCTCACAAGGAACTCCCGGTGGTGGAGGCTGCACGCGAGCGATTGGAGACGATCGAACTTCCGCCGTTTCGCCACGCTGTCGCCCAGGGGGTTGCGACGATCATGACCGCACATGTCCTCTACCGCGTTCTCGACGAGAAGCTTCCTGCAACCTTGTCGCCGGCGATCATTACGAATCTGTTGCGCCAGGACATGCGTTATGACGGAGTGGTTCTCACGGATGACCTCGAAATGCATGCGATCATCGACCACTTTGGCATCGAGGATGCCGCAGTCCGTGCGGTCTTAGCCGGCTGCGATGTCCTGTTGATTTGCAAAGATCGTGGCCGGGAAGTCGCTGCGTTCACCGCGATCGAGCAGGCGGTGGCCTCAGGGGTCATTTCAATTGAACGGCTGGACCATTCGGCTATGCGCCTCGCGCGACTCAAAGAGCGATTTGTTATGCCCTACAAGCCGACCTTGATCTCAGATGCGAGATTGATTGTGGGATGCCGGACGCATCAGGCCTTACTCCACTCCATTCAGCAGACGCAGGGCCGATTTGGGCGGACAGAAATGTCGGCGGAGGCATGACGAACCGTTTCCTCTTGTGATCAGGAGCTGCAATGGGTCTGAAAAAAGGCGATTTGATCGACGAACACAAGCGGCATCCGCATTCCTGTGGGCTGGTGGTCAAGGTCATGGGTGGCGGAACCGGTTTTGAAAAAATCCTCTGTTGCGATCACGAGCTGACCGAGGAGGATCTCGTCTCCGAGATGGGGAGAGCTACAGGCCGAAAAAAGGGAGCCTTGCCGATCGCGGTGGTCATTGATGAGAAGCTACTCTATCCGGATTCATGCGGGCTGCGCGTGATGATCATGGATGGAGGCGCGGGATTTAAGGAAATTCGCTGTTGCGGACATTCCCTGACGGCAAGTTCCATAAAAGAACTTAAGTACGCTCAGGTGCGAGTACCTGAGCCACGAGAAATGGGGCCAGCGGGCACAGCCTAACCGCATCGGACGGAGGGATCAA
>Ga0335070_10005887_pt1 | contig 14451 bp, 13 predicted proteins | sample Lox_Sample_13_FD_206722 | JGI IMG/M metagenome (GOLD analysis project Ga0335070, IMG submission 206722) | Soil microbial communities from Loxahatchee National Wildlife Refuge, Florida, United States - Lox_Sample_1.3 | ecosystem: Environmental > Terrestrial > Soil > Wetlands | place: USA... | reverse complement strand
ACCATGCCGTCGCTGGAGCGGATCGCCGCGAAGCTCAGGGTGCGGGTGTCGGAGCCCGCGCCGGAGAGCGGGATGTCGATGCTGACGACGATCGGGTCCTGGCCCGGCGCCACCCGCAGGCCGACGGCGGTGTCGGGGGGCGGCGGGTTCGGGTTGTGGATCGTGATGGCGATCGAGTCCACGTCGCCGGGGAGGGCCAGTCCGGCCCGGCCCTCGAAGACGGGCACGAGCCCGACCCGCGCGACGCGGTGGGGGGCGCCGGGCGCGAGGGCGTCCAGGCAACCCGCGGCCGCTGCGGCGACGGCCAGCGCGCCCGCGGCGAGGAGCTTCCGGCGATTGGTCACAGCGTGGCCCGCAGGCCCACGGACAGGCCCCACCCGGTGAAGCCCACCGTGGCGCCGGTAGAGGCGATGTTGCCGGTGTCGAAGCGTGCGGCCGGCAGGAGCGCGAACCGGTCGGAGAGCGCGAGCTGGTAGCGGGCGCTGACGCTGAGGAGGTGGCCCGCAGTGGAGAACTTCGTGGCGCCCTGCGGCTTCACCGTCTGGAAACGGTACTCGATCTGGGGCCGCAGCACGTTGCGCCCCATCTGGATCGAGCCCAGCAGGCCGCCGGTGAGGACGTTCTGCTTCGCGGTGGTGCTCCCGCCGATCACCAGCGTACCCGCGCCGCGGTACAGGTCCCAGGCGTATAGGGCGAGGCCGAGGTTCCCGACGGGGAAGCTCCAGGAGCCCTGGGTAACGTAGCGGTCGCCGGACTGGAACAGCCGGGACCCGCCGAACTCGTCCTCCGCGAACGAGGAGTAGGTGAACCCGAGGGAGACGCGGCCCTGCCCCACCAGCCGGTCGGCCCCGACGCGCACCCGCACCTCGCCGCCGGGCTTGTAGCTCGAATCGATGGCCGCGAGGGGCGTGTAGCCCGCCGTGAGCCGATAGCTGGCGCCCGCGCCGACGGCCCACCCCGCCACCGGCACCGCGACGGCGAGGCCGGTCGTCACGTTCGCGCCCGAGCCGAAGCTCGCCACCGGGAACGGGATCAGTTCCGACGCGGCGACGCCCGCCGCCAGCAGCTCATCGTCGGTGAGCTTCGTCTTCCCGGTCGGCAGGTTCGCGGCCACCGTGAGGACGACCACGTCGGGGACGACCTGGTAGACGCCCCGCACCTGCGCGTCGGTGAGCCCGGAGAGGGTGGTCGTGCTCCCCCCGCCGGCCTCCGGCTGGCGCGAGACGCTGGCGTAGCGCACGCCGAAGTCGAAGGCGAGGCGTCGCGAGGCCGTCCACATCATCCCGAACGGGACGGCGATCTCGGTGGCGCTCTTGAGCCCCAGCCCGGCGTTGAAGGAGAGCCCGCGCGCGTCGACGCCGGAGAGGAACCGCACGCTCCCCACCGGCACGTCGTTCTGCGCCCGCGCCGCCGGTGCGAGCGCCGCCAGCGCCGCCAGCACCACGGCGGCGCGCCGCGCCGCGGGGTTCACTGGGGCCTCCGGATGATGATGACCACGGTGCCGGTGAGCGGCGCCGGGCCCTGCGTGTTGGTGGTCTCGGCCTGCGGCTGGCGGTTCGGCGCCAGGCTCTGCTGCTGCAGGTCGGAGTTGATCTGGACCGTGAGCGTCGGGGCCACGCTGTTCGAGACCTGCTGGAGCGCGTCGCGCTTCGCGTCCTCGAACACCGCGCCGCCGCCCTCGACGACCTGGTTGGCCTCCACCTGCGCCTCCACCTGCGCGGTGGTCTGCTGGGCCGCCGAGGAGAGGTCCTGCGCGTCGTTGGCGCCCTGCGCCGCCGCCCGGAAGCTCGGGTCGAGCCCGGCCGCCTCGTCGAACGCGGTGCGGGCGCCGTCGTAGTCGCCGCGGTCCTCCGCCTCCAGCCCGCGGCTGTAGGCGAGGAACGCCTGCAGGTTCTGCGTGGGCCGCTGCTCGACGGCCGCGCGCTCCTGGTCGGAGAGCTGGATGCCGAGGTTATTGAAGATGGAGAACACCAGCTGCTTCTCGAGGTCGAAGAGGCGCTGCAGCGCGTCGGTCGCCCCAGCCGACGCCGTCACGCCCGTACTGGCCACGTCCACCACGGCGGCGTCGACATGCAGGTTGTCGCCCTGGGGCGCGAGGCTCCCCTGCACCACCCGCGCGGCCCGCAGCAGCCGGCCGCTGCGCAGCGCCACCCGCGGGTCGGCGCGCCCGGAGTCCGCCAGCTGGATCTCGTCCACGATCGCCTGCATCCGCTCGCGCTCCAGCACCCGGATCTGCCGGCTCTTCGCCAGATCCGTCACCACCAGCTGCGCGAAGCCCCGGGTGAGCGGCTGGATCTGCGGGTCGGTGCCCGAGTACGCGAACGGCATCACCGCCACCGTGTTGGCCTCGGGCGGCTGCTGCGCGAGCTGCGACTCCTGCGCCAGTGCCTGGCGCGCCTGGTACTCCAGCTCGTGGCGCCCTACCAGCCCCAGCCGGCGGCGCGCGGTCTCCCGCAGCTCGCCGCTCCGCGCGATGGCGATGTAGTGCTGGTACGCCGCGCGCGCGGCGGGGAAGTCGCCCACCGCCTCGGTCGCCATGCCGAGGTAGATGGAGGCGATCCCGTTCCGCGGATCCCGCGCCACCGCGCTGTCGAGCACCTGCCGCGCGTCGGCGAACCGGTCGGCCTTGAAGTACGCCACGCCCAGCCGCGCCAGCACGGCCGCGTCCGTGGGATGCTGGGCGCGCTCCTGCTCCAGCGCCGGGACGGATTCGGGCGTGATGTCACCGACGCGGAGCGCGCCGCCGCCGGCGCAGCCGGCCAGCGCCACGAGCAGTACACCACGGCACAGGCCTGCGGCACGGACCACAGCGTCCATAGGGGTCCTACCTCGATAGGGACTTCGTCGCGATGCGTCGACGGTCGAGATGTGCGGAACGCCCTAAGATGGTATCCGCACGGGAGGTCGGCAAGCCGACGCGCCCACCCCCCCGGAAGGCGACTCTACCCGCGCCCGGCGGGGACCGCCGTGACCGCAGTCACGCAGGCGTCCGCCTCAATGCCCGACCCCCGGCACGCTCCGGCGCGAGACCCGGACCTCCGCCTGGGACATCAACTCGCCCAGGACCTTGCGGGTCTTCACGTCCACCGGCAGATCGAAGTGGAGTTCGAGGCGGTAGTCCTCGCGGTCCGCGCCCCGGCCCTCGAGCACGAACCCCGAGGCCGTGGACCGCACCGCGTCGATCGGGATGTCGGCGAGGAGCGCGTACCGCTCGCCCGGGCGGCTCTCGGTCATACGGCACCTCCGCCGGGAGACTTACGCCCCGGCGGAGGTCCGTGCAAGCGGACGGCGGCGGCTACTGCTGCGGAGGGACCTGCGCCGGCGTGGGCTCGCCGTCGTTGATCGTGCTGCCCGGGCCGCCCGGACGGCCGACGATGATCGTGCCCTTCATGCCAAGCGCCTGGTGGGGCAGGCAGAAGAAATCGTACGTCCCCTCGGGCGCCCCGGTGAAGTTCACGGTGTACTTCTGGTGGGGCTGCGTGAAGAACGGGCTCGCCAGGTCCCCCTGGCGCTGCGGCATCGCGCGGTTCAGGAACTCCCGCGCACCCGCCGGGATGCGGTTCGGGTAGAACTGCAGGTTGTGCGGCCCGCCCGAGACGTTCTCGAACTCGATGATGTCGCCCGGCTGGATGCGGATGCCGTTGGGCCGGAACATGTAGCGGCTGCCCTGCTGCAGCATCTCCACGTGCACGGTCCGGCCGGGCCGCGCCGCGTGCTGCTGCCTCGGCGCCGCCGTGAAGGCCGCAGCGCCAAGGGCGAGGGCCGGGACGATCAGGACGCTCCAACGCTTCATCCGAACTCACTCCCTCTACGGTGGAAGTACGGTGGACCTCCGCTGGTCGCGCGTACTACCCCGGGGTCCGACAAAGGTGGCCTGGTCGAGGTGTGAATCCTTTCACAATCTGTCGCAATTGGCAACCGTCTACCGCGCCCGGGTTTGCGCCCGGCGAGGCGCGAGGGTAGCTTAGCCCGGTTCCGGGGCCGGTGCCATCTCGGCCCGCTGCAACCGCTTATCGGGGGAGACGCTACCGCTCGTGGCAGGCGACGCCATTCAGATGATGGGCACCATCACCGAGGTGCTCCCGAACACGACGTTCCGGGTCGAGCTGGAGAACGGCCACGAGATCCTCGCGTACGTCTCCGGCAAGATGCGCAAGAACTACATCCGCATCCTGCAGGGCGACCGGGTGGCCGTCGAGCTCTCGCCGTACGACCTGACCCGGGGCCGGATCACCTACCGGTACAAGTAGCGCCCGGCGGCGCGCCCGCTCCCCGCCCGCCGCCGTCCTGATGCGTCGACAGCTCGCCGTCGTCTTCACCATCGTCTTCATCGACCTGGTCGGGTTCGGCATCGTGCTTCCGCTGATGCCGGCCTTCGCCGCGTCGTACGGCATCGCGCCGGCGGCGATCGGCGTGCTGGTGACCAGCTACTCCCTGCTGCAGCTGCTCGTCTCCCCGCTCTGGGGGGCGGTGTCCGACCGGATCGGGCGGCGGCCGGTGCTGCTGATCGGCCTGGTGGGCTCGACGCTCTCGTACGTGCTGTTCGCGTTCGCGGGCGGCTTCTGGACGTTGCTGGCCTCGCGGGTCGTCGCGGGCACGATGGGGGCGACCGTCGGGGTGGCGCAGGCGTACGTGGCGGACATCACGCCCCCCGAGCGGCGTGCGCAGTCGCTCGGCATCCTCGGCGCGGGCTTCGCCCTCGGGTTCATCCTCGGCCCCGCGCTCGGCGGCATCCTGTACCAGCACGGCCACGCCGCAGCGGGGTGGGTGGCGGCGGCCCTGTGCGGGACGAACGCGCTGGCCGCGTTCCTCTGGCTCCCGGAGACCCCGCAGCACCGCAGCCGCAGGGCAGGCGGCCGGGTGGCGATCCGGACCCTGGCGGCCCCGCTCGCGGCGACCTTCCTCCTCATGACGGCGTTCGCGGTGATCCACGTGTCGCTGCCGATCCTCGCGCAGGAGGAGCTGAAGCTCACCACGCGCCGCATCGGGATGCTGTTCGCCTTCAGCGGGGTGATCTCGGCGCTCGTGCAAGGCGGGCTGGTCGGGCGGATCGCGCCACGGGTAGGCGAGGCGCGCCTCGCCTTCGCGGGCGGGCTGCTGATGGGGGTGGGGCTCGCGCTGATGGCGGGCCACTCGAGCCTCGGCCACCTCTACCTGGCCATCGGGGTCCTCTCGATGGGGTCGGCGGCCGCGAACCCCGCCATCCTGGCGGCCGTCTCGCGGATGACGGGCTCGCACCTGCAGGGCTCGGCCCTCGGGGTGATGCAGACCGCGCAGAACCTCGGGCGCATCGCGGGGCCGCTGGTGGCCGGGGCGCTGTACGGCTCGCTCGGCCACGCCGCCCCGTTCCTCGCCGGCGCCGGCCTGGCGGGCTGCGGCGCGCTCGCGACGCTCCTGTTCCCGCGTCGCACCCCGCAAACGGACTCGGCGCCGGCCTGAGCGCCGGCGCCGAGCGTCATCCCGGTCCGCACGCCGCGATCAGGAGGGGTGCTTGCCGATCCGGCCCCAGCGGATGGCCGTGATGAACGGCAGCACCCTCCACGAGTCGTGGTCGTACGAGTAATAGATGAAGAGCGGGCGCCCACGGATGACGCCGCGGTCCACGAACCCCCAGTAGCGCGAGTCGTACGAGTTGTCGCGGTTGTCCCCCATCACGAAGTACTGGCCCGGTGGCACCACCAGCGGGCCCCACGTGCCCCGCGTCGGCTGGTACGCGGCGGGGTCCACGCCCCGCACCAGGTACCGTACCTGCCAGAGGCGCATCTCCGGATCGGAGGGGTCAGAGCCGGGGTCCACGTGCTCCACGTACGGCTCGACCTGCCGGACGCCGTCGCGGTAGAGGACGTTGTTCCGCATCTGCAGTGTGTCGCCGGGGATCCCGATGACCCGCTTCACGACCTTCACCCCCGCCTCCGTGCGCGAGTCGAACACGACGATGTCGCCGCGCCGCGGCTGGCGCACCGCCGGCAGGTGGGCGTGCAGGAGCGGGACCTCGGCGCCGTACAGCGCCTTGTTCACGAAGAGGAAGTCGCCCACGAGGAGCGTCCGCTCCATCGAGCTGGAGGGGATGCGGAACGCCTCGACGAGGAAGGTGCGCAGCACCAGCCAGATGACGAGGGCGACGGCGATGGACTTGATCCACTCCCACGCCCAGCGCCGGAACGACTTCGGCGGCCGCGGCTCCGGCGCGGGCGGTGCGGCGTCCGCGGGGGCCTCGGGGGGCGTGGCCTTGGCGTCTTGGCGTCTGCTCACGGGCGACTCGTCCCTCACGGCACCCAGTCGGCGATGAAGATGTTGGTCTCGTGCGGCACACGGCCATTACGGTTCGACGCCCACACGAGTTTCCGGCCGTCGGGGGAGAACATCGGGAAGGCGTCGAAGTCCGGGAAGGTCGTCACCTGCTCCAGCCCCGAGCCATCGAGGTTCACGAGGTAGAGGTCGAAGTTGCGGCCGCGCGGGTCGCGGTAGTTGGAGGCGAAGATGATCCGCCGGTCGTCCGGAGTGAAGTACGGCGCGAAGTTCGCCCCGCCCAAGTGGGTGATCTGGCGCTGGTTCCTCCCGTCCGCGTCCATCACCCACAGCTCCATGTGGCTGGGCCGCACGAGGCCCTGCGCCAGGAGCCTCCGGTAGTCCGCCGCCTCGGCGCTCCCCTCCGCGGGATGGTCGGCGCGGTAGACGATGTGCTTCCCGTCGTGCGACCAGAACGCCCCGCCGTCGTAACCCGGCGTGTGGGTGAGTCGGCGCAGGTGCGTGCCGTCGGTGCGCATGGTGTAGATCTCGAGATCACCGTCGCGCACCGACGTGAAGACGATGGTCCGGCCGTCCGGGGACAGCGTCCCCTCGGCGTCGTAGCCGGGGGTGTGCGTGAGGCGCCGGAGGTCGGAGCCGTCGACGCGGACGGTGTAGATGTCGTAGTCGTCGAGGCGCCACACGTAGCCCTGCGAGTAGTCGGGCTGCGGGGGGCACTCCGGGCCGGCCGCGTGGGTGCTGGAGAAGAACACCCGCCGGTCGTGGTCGTAGAAGTAGCCGCAGGTGGTGCGGCCCCGGCCGGTGGAGATGCGGTGCACCCCGCTGCCGTCGACGTTCATCACGTACTGCTGGTCGCAGCCGTGGCCGTCGCGGGTGGACTGGAAGGTGAGGAGCCGCCCGCTCGCGGAGAAGTACGCCTCGGCGTTCTGCCCGCCGAAGGTGAGCTGCCGGATGTTCCGGAGGTGGACCTCGCCCGACTCGGGGGCGAGGGTCGGCGACGGCTCCTGCGCGCAGGCCGGCCGCGGCGCGGCGGCGAGGCCGAGCAGCGCGACGAGCGTGCCCGCGGTGATCAGCGAGGATGTCCCTTGCATCCGTGTAAGGTACTCGGTCGCCGCGACGGCGTTCCACTCCCCGGCCCGCGGCACCGGGGCGCGTGCTCTCAGGTCCCGCAGTCGGGCGCCAGGGGCGAGGGCCGCTCGAGCGCGCCGCCCCGCAGGAGCGGGAGGTACCGCCACCCGGCCGGGAGGGAGTCGGGGGCGGGCTCCAGCGCCCACAGCCGCAGCGCGCAGGCGAGGCCCCCGCGCCCCGGCACGACCGCGGGTGCGTTCGAGTCCGCCGTGTCGAAGCGGTAGCCCGCCCCCGCCGTCTGGATCTCCTCGACGAGGCTGGCCTGCGCGCCGGGCAGGAAGACGGGGTACTCCGCCTCCGCCGAGTCGGCGATCACCCCCAGGAAGTCGGGGATCCCGTCGCCGGTGAGGTCCTCGAACGCCAGCGCCCGCATCGAGGCCACCGACGGCATCAGCTCGCTCCGCGCGACGCGGCGGGGCGTGCCGTCCGTCACCGCCCACAGGTCGGCGACCGCCTGCACCACGCCCTCGACGGCCGACTCGACGTCCACCATCACGTAGATCGTCCCGTCCGGCGCGTCCCACGTCCACGCGGCGCTCGGGCTCACGTCCGCGGTGGTGTAGCGGTCGCGGACCGCGTAGGCGGCCCGCTCCTCCGCGGTGCCGCCGGCGCCCTCCGAGGCGGGGCGGTGCCGGCACGCGGCGAGCGCGAGGAGGCCGAGGGTCAGAACGGCGGCGCGGCGGAGGGCGGCGACGGCCCCGCGTCGTCCGGGGACGCGTAGAGGCGGCGGTACCATTGGTAGCTCGCGTAGACGGTCTTGACGTAGTTGCGCGTCTCCGTGATGGGGATGCGCTCGACGAACAGGTCGGGATCGGCGGCCTCGGGCCAGGCGCGCCAGCGGTCGACCCGCGTCGTGCCGACGTTGTAGGCGGCGATGGCCGCGACCAGGGGGAGCGGCTCGCCGTGGAGCTGTTGGAGGAGGATCCGGACCCCGAGGTGGAGATTGAAGTCGGGGACGAACAGGAGGGACGGATCCCAGCCCAGGCCGAGCCGGCGCGCCAGCACGCGTCCGGTAGGCGGGAACACCTGCGCGAGCCCCTTCGCGCCCGCGCGCGAGACCGCCCACGGCGTGAAACGCGACTCCTGGCGGATGATGGCGGCGAGGAGCCGCGGGTCGATGCACTGCTCGGCGGCCTCCCCCTCGATCATGCCGCGGTAGGGGAACGGCAGCAGGCCGCGCGCCGCCTCCTGCGTGAGTCCGGCGCGGACCCGCGCGGCCTCGCCCAGCATGATGGCCTGCGCGCCCAGCCCCACCTCGCCCGCCGCCGCGGCCGCCGCGGCGAGCACCGCCGCGCCCGCGGTGGCATCGCCCAGCCAGCCGACCGCCTCCTCGCGCGCTTCCTGGTCGAGGCCCACCAGCATCAGCAGGCGGATGCGCGTCGCGGCCCGAGCCGCCGCGTACCGGCCGGCGCCACTGTCCGCGGGCGCGCTGTCGGGCGCGAGGTCCAGCCCCTGGCCGGTGAGGCGGCGGCTGCGCACCCCGTACCAGCTCAGCGGCTCCTGCGCCGCGATGCGCCGCAACGCCACGCGGCCAGCCGTGTCGCCGCGCTCGGCGCGGATCCGCGCGTCCCAGTAGCGGGGCGCGGTGCCCAGCAGGCCAGCGCTGTCGCGGGCCAGGACGTCCGCGACGACCGCCGACGCGGAGTCCCGCCGGCCGATCAGGTAGAGGGCCAGCGCCGTCCGGAACCGCGCCACGTTCGTCGCGGGCGCGCCGGGGAACCGCACCAGCAGCAGCCGGTACCGGTCCGCCTCCCGCTGGGCCCGCTCCTCGAGCCGGTCGCGATCGGCCAGGAGGAGCACCGCGCGCGCCACGGCGGTGTCGCCGGGGAACTCCGCCACCGCCCGGGCAAGCACGCGGTCGGCCGTCTCCCAGTCCCGCACCGCCGCGAGCGCGCCCACGCGCTGGACCGCGACGCGCGCCAGCACGCCCGCCGACGCCCGGGCGCGCCGCGCGTGCCGCTCGGCGCTGTCGGCGGCCGCCAGCGCCCCGCGCCGGTCGCGGCGCGCCGCCAGGATCGACGAGAGCCCCAGCCACAGGTCCACGCTCGTGTCGGCGCGGCTCAGGGCGCGGCGCATCGTCCGCGCCGCCGCGAGCAGGTCGTTCTGGGCCCGGTAGGCGCGGGCGGTCCCGGCCAGCTCCGCCGCGGTGAGCGCCTCGTGCTGCGCGGCGAGCAGGTTCGCCGCGAGCAGCGCCTGCGGTCGCGACGGGTCGGCGAGCAGCACGGAGTCGGCGAGCAGGCGCGCCGCGCGAGCCTCCCCGAGCGCGAAGGCCACCCGCGCCGCGTCCACGGGGCGGTTCCGGCGGAGGTAGATCTCGCGCGCACCGGCGAGGTTCCCCGCATCCTCGCGCCGTTTCGCGATCACGAGGTCCGAGCGGAGGGCCGCCCCCGGCGAGCGCGGCGAGGCGACGGACGAGAAGGCGAGGGTGGTGTCGTGCTCGCGCTCGGCCCGGTGGACGGCGAACCAGTCGGCGACCGCCGGCAGGTCCTGCGCGGCCTCCCGCCACGCGACCGCGGCGGAATCGTCCTCGGCCAGCATGCCGAGCGCGACCGCCCGCCGCACCAGGGCGGTGGCGCGCAGCGGCACCGGGACCGACGGCAGCGCCGCCAGCCGCCGGTAGCGCGCCTCGGCCGCACGCCAGTCCCCGAGGTGCTCCGCGGCGGCCGCCTGCTGCGCGACGACGTCCGGCACGGTATCGCCACCGTCCACGCGCCGGAGCACGTCGGCGGCCTCGCGCCAGCGGCCCAGGCCGGCGGCGATCCGCGCGTGGAGGAGCCCGGCCGCCAGCGGGACCGGCCGCGGCGGGCGCGGCAGCGGGGCCGCCACCCGCCCGGCGTGCCAGACGCGGCCCCGCGCCACCAGCGCCTCCGGGCCGGGCGCAGGCCCGCCGCACCCGGGGTCCTGCGCGGCGAGCGGCCGCGCCAGGAACGGTGCGAGCACGAGGAGGAGGGGTCCGGCGAGCCGGAACGGGCGCTCCGGAGGGCGGATCATGCCGGGCGTGCGGTCAGCGTGCGATCACCCGCACCCCGCGTTCGCCGGCGATCACGGCCGTGCGCGCCATGCCGAGGAACAGGCCGTGCTCCACCACGCCGGGCCGGGAGCGCAGCGCGCGGGCGAGCGCGCGCGGGTCGGCGATGCCGCGGGCGAAGCGGCAGTCTACGACGTAGTGCCCCTCGTCGGTGACGAAGGGACCTCCGTCGGGCCCGCACCGCAGCGCAGGCTCCGCGCCGAGCGCCGCGAAGAACGGCAGGTGCAGGCTCCACCCGAACCGGACCACCTCGACCGGCACCGGCGCGCGGGTGCCGAGCCGGCGCACCCGCTTCGAGGCGTCGGCCACGACGATGAAGTGGCTCGTGGCGCCCACCACCAGCTTCTCGCGCAGCAGCGCGCCACCCAACCCCTTGATGAGGTCGAGCCCGGGGCCGATCTCGTCGGCGCCGTCGATGACCAGTGCGAGCCGCGGGTGCTCCTCGAGGCTCGTGAGCGGGATGCCGAGCGAGCGGCAGCGGGCCGCCGTGTCCTCCGAGGTCGGCACCGCCCCGACCTCCGCGAGTGCGCCGCTGGCGAGACGCTCGGCGAGGGCGTCGAGGAGGGGGCGCACCGTGGAGCCGGTGCCGAGGCCGATCACCGTCCCGCTGGAGACGAAGTCCGCCGCGCGGAGGGCCGCGGCCCGCTTGAGGGCGTCGAGGGAGGGAGCCATGCGCGCCGGGAAAGATGGCCGGTCGTCGGCGGGGACGATAGCGGCCGCCCGGCGGAGCGCGCCGCGGCGCCTACTCGGCCGAGGCCGCGAGCGCCCGCTGGAGGCGCGCCTGCGGCTTGCTCACCAGCAACAGCAGCGGCGTCGCCCCGACGAGGATGATCCCCGAGAGGAGATACAGCTTCGAGAACGCCAGCACGCTCGCCTGCCGCGCCAGCTGCAGCTGCATCACCGCCAACGCCTCGCTCCGCGCCGACGCCGCGTCGGCGCCCCGCCCGATGAACGCCGCGGTCAGCTGGCCGAGGCGCGCCCGGGTGGCCGGGTCGTAGAGCGAGACGTGGGTCGCGAGGACGGAGCGCGCCTCCTGCGTGAAGTGCACCAGCAGCGTCGCCACTAGCGCGATGCCGAGCGAGCCGCCGAGCTGGCGGAAGAAGTTCGAGATCCCGGTGGCCTGCGGCAGCTCGCGGAAGTCGAGCCCCGCCAGGGTGATGGTCGCCAGCGGCACGAACAGGCCGCCCAGGCCGATGCCGCGGAAGACGAGGGGCCAGAAGAAGTCGGCGGCGCCGGCCTCCGCCGTGACGTGCGAGAGCTGCCACATGGAGAGGAAGAAGAAGCCCGCCCCGGTGAGCACCACGAGCCGCGGGTCGACCCAGCGGTCGACGCGGCCGGCCACGAAGGTGCTCACCGCGGTCGCGAGCGCGCCCGGGAGGATGATGAGACCGGTCTGCCACGCGGTCATCTGGAGCGTCCCCTGCAGGAAGACCGGCAGCACGAAGATCGACCCGTAGAGGCCCACGCCCACCAGGATGCCGAGCACCGTGCCGACCCAGGTGTCCTGGTGGCGCAGCACGCGGAAGTCCACTGCGGGCCGCGCGGCGGTCAGCTCCCGCCACAGGAGCAACGCGCTCCCCGCCACCGCCGCGATCGTGAGGCCGATGATGAGCCCGGACTCGAACCAGTCCTCCCGCTGCCCGTGCTCGAGGACGTACTGCAGGGAACCGGCGCTCACGGCCAGCAGCCCGATCCCCAGGTAGTCCACCGACCGGGTGCGCTCCTGGTCGGGGTGGTCGTGGACGTACGCCGCCACCATCGCCGCCGCGAGGATGCCGAACGGGAGGTTGACGTAGAAGATCCAGGGCCAGCTGTAGTTGTCGGTGATCCAGCCCCCGAGCGTGGGTCCGAGGGTGGGGCCTACCATGATCCCCAGCCCGAACAGGCCCATCGCCATGCCGGCCTCCTCGCGGGGGAACGCCTCGAGGAGCACGGCCTGCGACGTGGAGATGAGCGCTCCGCCGCCGAGGCCCTGCACCACCCGCCAGAAGACCAGCGCCTCAAGCGAGCGTGAGGCGCCGCAGAAGAACGAGGCGGTGGTGAAGATCAGGATCGAGGTGACGAAGTAACGCTTGCGGCCGAAGTACGCCGCAAAGAAGCCCGTGAGCGGGATGACGATGACGGCCGCCAGGATGTACCCGGTCGACACCCACGCGATCTCGTCGAGGGACGCCCCGAGGTTCCCCATCATGTGGGGGATCGTGACGTTCACGATCGACGAGTCGATGATCTGCATCGTCGAGGCGAGCACCACTGCGAACGCGATGGCGTACTTGTGGGGCTCGCCCCGACGCCGCAGGGGTCCGGCGGGCACGCTCACGCGGTCGGGCCCCTAGCGCGTGGCCACGTGCACGATGACCGACAGCCCCGGCCGCAGCGGCTGGCCCGCCCCGCAGTCCTTGTCCACCTCGATCCGCACCGGGACGCGCTGCACCACCTTGGTGTAGTTCCCGGTGGCGTTGTCGGGCGGGAGGAGCGCGAACCGCGCGCCGGTGGCGGGGCTCAGGCTCTCGACGTGCCCCGTCGCGGTGCAGCCCGGATACGCGTCCACGCCCACCTCGGCCTTCTGGCCCACCCGCATCCGCTCCAGCTGCGTCTCCTTGAAGTTCGCGGTGACCCAGATCGCGGTGTCGGAGACGACCGCCAGCAGCGGCTGGCCGGGCTGGAGGAGCTGCCCCACCTCGACCGTGCGCCTGGCGACGGTGCCCGAGGCGGGCGCCAGCACACGGGTGTAGGAGAACTGTAGCGCGGCGTTCGCGCGGGCCGCGCGCGCGGCGTCGAGCCGGGCCGAAGCCGCGCGCCGGCTCGCCTGGGCGACCGCGATCGCGCTGGTCGCCGCGGCGGCCTGGCGCTGGGCGGCCTGCAAACTGGCCTCGGTACCGTCCTTCGCCGCCTGCGCGGCGTCGAGTTGCTGGCGGGAGACGACCTGCGTCGCCGCGAGCTGCTGCGCGCGCGACAGGTCGGCGCGCGCCCGGTCGGCGGCGGCCCGCGCCGCGGCCGTCTGCGCCTCGGCGGCGGCCCGCTGCTCGGTGGCGGACTCGAGCGCCGCCTCCGCCTGCGCCACGGCGGCGGCCGCCGCGCCCACGTCGGCGTCGGCCTGCGCGAGCCGGATGGCGTACTCGGTGCTGTCGATGCGGACGAGGAGGTCGCCCTCCTTCACGACCGCGTTGTCCTCCACGGTGACGGCGGAGACGTAGCCGCCCACCCGCGCCAGCACCGGCACGATGTGGCCGTCGATCTGGGCGTCGTCGGTGGATTCGTGGCCGTGCGCGTAGTGCAGCGCACGGACCGCGAGGATCAGGCCCACCAGGACCACCACGGCGCCCAGCACGAGGAGCACCGGGCGGCGGCCCGAGGCGGGAAGGGGGAGCCGGTCCCCCTGCGGGGCCGGGGCGTCGTCGGAGGCGTGGTCGGTCATGGGGCCGTCAGGGGAGGGTGGTGACGGCGCCCTGGGCGCGCGCGAGCGCCACCCGTGCCGTCTGGAGGTTGGCCAGCGCGTCCACCAGCCGGGTGCGCGCGCGGTTGAGCGATTGCGAGGCCTGCACGACGTCCGCGTTCCCGGAGACCCCGGTGCGGAACCGCTCGCGGGCCTCCGCGTACTCCTGGTCCGCCAGCCGGAGCCGCTCCTGCGCCGCCGACACCTGCTCGCGACCCGAGGTCACGTCGAGGAGCGCGGCGCGCACCTCGGCCTCCACCTGCTGCTGCGTGTCGCGCTCACGGGCCTCGGACTCGTGGAGCAGGGCCTCCTGCTCGCCGGCCCGCGCGCTGCGGCGCAGACCGTCGAACACCGGGAGGCTGACCTTCACGCCGTACTGGTAGGTGTGCAGCAGGTGCGACCAGCGCAGGCCGGTGAGGCCGTCGTCACCGAACACCGACACCGAGGGGAAGACCTCGGCGCGGACGGCGGAGAGCCGGTCGCGCGCGGCCCGGCTCCCCTCCGCGGCCGCGCGCACGTCCGGACGCGCCTGCAGCGCGAGCGCCACCGCCGAATCGGCCGCCAGCGGGCTCGTCCGGAACGCCAGGCTGTCGAGCCGGTCGCGCAGCAG
>Ga0335070_10005886_pt1 | contig 14452 bp, 11 predicted proteins | sample Lox_Sample_13_FD_206722 | JGI IMG/M metagenome (GOLD analysis project Ga0335070, IMG submission 206722) | Soil microbial communities from Loxahatchee National Wildlife Refuge, Florida, United States - Lox_Sample_1.3 | ecosystem: Environmental > Terrestrial > Soil > Wetlands | place: USA... | reverse complement strand
CGCTCTCCAGGCCATGCCCCCGGTGCAGCAGACGGTTCTTCCGAGCGGCCTCGTGCTCCTGGTAAGCGAGGAACACACGCTTCCTGTGGTCACCCTCAAGCTTCTCCTGGATGCGGGCTCGCGGCGAGATCCCTCCGGGAAAGAAGGCCTGGCGAATCTCACAGCGAACGGGCTCCTCCTCGGCACGGCCAGACGTTCAGCCGAGGCGTTCAACGAAGAACTGGACTCCATGGGCGCATCTCTCGATGCCGGGGCAGGACGTGACTACGTCACCCTCAGTCTCCAGGTTGTGACCAAGGACCTGGATCACGCCTTCGACCTCTTCATGGAAGCCCTTACCCAGCCGACCTTTCCCGACAAGGAGCTTCGCAAGGAGGTGCAGCAGACCCTCGCCGCCATCCAGGCCGCTGAAGAGCAACCCGAAGAGGTGGCCGAAAAGGCTTTCGATCGGGTGCTCTTTCTGCAGAGCCCCTACGCCCACCCGGTGGAAGGAACCAGGGAATCACTGCCGCGACTTAGCGCCGACGACGTGCGCCGATTCCACCGGACTTACTATCGACCCAACGCGGCCGTCCTCGCCGTCGTCGGGGATGTGACCCCTGAGGTCGTGCAGAGGAAGCTGATCCCCCGTCTCACCGCCTGGCAGGCGGGGAGCCTGCCTCCCGAGCAATTCGCCACCACCTTCGCTGCAGGGCCGAAGCGCGAGGAGATCGATCGCACGGTGACCCAGGCGACCATCGTCCTCGGAGACCGGGGGATCAGCCGGGATAACCCGGACTACTACGCCCTTGCCGTGATGAACTACATCCTGGGAGGAGGAGGCTTCGGTTCGAGGCTCGTGGACGAGATCCGGGTGAAGCGGGGGCTTGCCTACAGCGTGGCGAGCTTCTTCGATGCCGGGAAGTACCCGGGCTCCTTCCAGGTGATGCTCCAGACCAAGAATGCCTCCGCCCGCGAGGCGATCGCCCTCGTCCTCCAGGAGCTGGAGAGGATGCGCACGGAGCCGGTCTCGGAGGACGAACTGAGCCGGGCCAAGAAGTACCTGACGGGAAGTTTCCCGTTACGGCTGGATACTCAGGGAAAACTGGCAGGCTTCCTCACCCTCGTGGAATACTTCGGCCTTGGGCGGGACTACCCCGAGCGTTATCCATCCCTGATCAACGCCGTTACTCGGGATGAGGTGGCCCGGGTGGCGAAAGGCTACCTTCACCCGGAGAAGATGATCCTCGTCGTCGTCGCCAACCTCGAGGAGGCGGGGCTAGAGACCCAGAAGACGAAGGAGTGATGGCCCAGCGCCGTCTGCGGGGCTTCAGCAGGATGCTGAAAAACCCCTCGACCGGGGCTTACTATGTACAGGTATGCACGGCAGATCTGAGCCGGGTCGGTCGGTTCGGCACGGCTGCATAGTCGCACCATGAATAAGGCTGTGGTGGTCCGGCCCGCCTGCAGAGCCGTGGTGCAAGGTTCGGCAGGCCTTCCGACAGGCCAGAGAGATAAGAGGATGCTCCACATGCGCCTTGCTTCAGCGACCAGCCCGGCTCACGTAGCAGTCTCCTCCGACATCATGAAAAAGAGTTTTTCAGCATCCTGCTGGCCATCCCGCCACGAGCGGGAGGGCGGGCGAGAGATCTCGTCACCGGTTACACCCCCGCCATCATCGTCTCCCTCTATTTGTATGCGCCGGACGGAAGGGGGGCCTCGCCGATCCCATACAGCCCCGGAAAATCTGGGATTTGCCGCGCCGTCCTCGGGTAGGCGTCAAAGGCGTCCATGCAGTTCTCCTCGAACTGGCCGAGAAACTCCTGCTGGGCGCTTGATGGCGGGGTGGTACTCCGAGACGGCCCGCACTGGAAAACGGGCCCCGAAACGGCCTCAAGGTAGAAGATCCCGATGAGGTAGCTCCGGGTGGTCGAGTCGGCCGTCACGAAGGACTTCGCCAGAAGACAAGGGGGAAGAGAGTATCCCTGAGGGGTAATGAACTTCGCGACCGGCTCATTCCCGGTGAAGGTGATGAGACTGCTCGCGCACTGGTACTGTCGGTCAGCGAGGGTGCAAGTGCCGAAGTCCAGATCGGCAACGATGTTGCCGAGAAGGTTGCCTGGAAAGCGGAGCAGCTCCGGTATGAGCTTGATGTAAAAGATTCTCTGTACCTGGTCCTGGTTGGTATCTATGAACACATAGGCCTTGCCCTGGGTCTGGTCGCCCAGTTCCGTCGTTGTCGTGAACTCGGCCTCACCGATGTAGCGCAACGGGGGACTCACCGTTACCTTGAGCTGGGGAGTGGTCGAGACAAAGGTGTTGTCCTGTACGTATCGATCTGCCTGAGCTACGGTCACAAACTGAAGAAACGCGAGCCATGTAACCCCCGCAAGCCACCATCTCCTCATATCCTCTCTCCTCGTGGTTCCCTGAATCTCGAGGTGTCATCTCCCCCCGGCCGATCCATCGCCGACAGCCCATAGTCTGTCATTCTAATCCTCGGGCCGTCCGGGGTAAAGCGTCCAGACCTCTTTGCCGCGGTACGACGTCACGACTTGCCGCAAGGCTGCTAGCCCGCCAGATGCCGAAGTCCCCTGTAAGACAAATACCGACAGGAAGAGTGCAGGGATTCTGACACCAAAATCGGACCCAGACCGATACGAGACCTGCCGCGGCCGACCTACACTTTTTGGTAATCCATGGAGGAGTAGAAGAAGATGCTGAAGGTGTACGTCGTCGATGACTCGGAACTTGTTCGGGAGAGGCTCATCGATATGGTGTCTGAAATCGAGGGGGTCGAGGTGGTGGGAGGAGCGAGAGACCTGCGGGGAGCCGAGGCATCCATCCGGCAGCTTAGGCCCGATGCGGTGATCCTTGACATCCGCCTACCCGACGGGAGCGGGATCACCCTCCTCCGCCACATGAAAAGGGAACGCCCGGCCGCTACGGTCATCGTTCTCACCAACTATCCCTATCCCCAATACCGGGAAGAGTGCCTCGATGCCGGCGCCGATTACTTCCTCTACAAGGCGACTGAATTCGACAAGGTCGGGGAGATCCTGAACCGGATGGCCGGCTCGCGGATGCCCCCTTGAGGAGGTTCGGCCCTGCCGGTCTTGGACGGGTACACAGGTGGCACCGAGGATTCATCGCACAAAGGAGAACGATCATGTGGCAGAGGGCGTCGAGAAGAATAGTCATTCTTTCCTTTATCTTTCTACTCCTGGGGTTGACGGAATGTCAGGCAAGGCCCGCGTCTGGGCCCGAGATGGTCACGCCGGCCGCTGCGGCGAGCCAGCAGACGAGCGGCAGGCAGTCTGCCGTTGATCTCAAAACGGCAATCCAGGTCGTAGCCAAGGAGACAATTCCCGCGGTAGTGCATATCGAGGTGACTCAGCGGCAGGAGGTGACCAATCCTTTCCTTCCCTTCGAGAACGACCCCTTCTTTCGGTACTTTTTCAACGTCCCGCATATGCCGCGGAAGTTCAAACGGGAGCTGAAGGGACTCGGCACCGGGATGATCATGGATGCCCAGGGTCACATCCTGACCAACTATCACGTCGTGGGGGGAGCAAGCGAGATCAAGGTGCTACGGGCGGACGGCTCCGAATACACGGGCAAGGTGGTGGGGACGGACCCGAAGACGGACCTCGCCGTGATCCAGATCCCCGCCGACAAACCGCTCCCCCACGTGACCTTTGGCGACTCCGACAAGGTGGAGGTGGGACAGTGGGTCGTGGCCATCGGCCATCCGCGCGGTCTCGATGAGACCGTCACCCAGGGGATCATCAGTGCGAAGCACCGAACGGGCATCATGGATCCCAGCAGCTACCAGGACTATCTCCAGACCGATGCCGCCATCAACCCCGGTAACAGCGGCGGACCTCTCCTGGACCTCGACGGCGAGGTGATCGGGGTCAACGCCGCCATCGCCTCCCAGTCAGGCGGTTTCGAGGGGATCGGCTTTGCAATCCCGAGCAACATGGCCCTTCACATCGCCACCGCCCTCATCGCTCACGGGAAGGTGGAGCGGGGCTGGCTGGGGGTGAGCATCCAGGACCTCACCCCGGAGTTGGCAAAGAAATTCAGCCTTGCGAATACAAAAGGCGCCCTGATTGCTGATGTGCTCAAGGGCAGTCCTGCCGACAAAGGAGGCCTTAAGCGAGGCGACGTGATCCTCTCCTACCGCGGGAAATCGGTGCCCGACTCGGGTGCACTCCGAAACGAGGTCGCCAACAGTCCCCTCGGCGAGGAGGCCCGGCTGACCGTGTGGCGGGACGGAAATCAACAGGACCTTACGGTCAAGGTCGGCAGCCTGGAGGAGGCCGCCAAGATGCTGCTCGGATCGGTCAAGGAGCGGCTCGGCGTGACGGTGCGGCCGGTCACCCCGAAAGAGGCCGACACATACAGCCTCGATACCGACGAGGGTGCCGCGATCAGCTCCGTGGATCCCAAGGGACCGCTTGGCCAGGCCGGGTTCGAGGTTGACGACATCATCCTCGAGATCAACGACAGTCCCGTCGAGGGGGTAGACGGCCTGGCCAACCTGGTGAATGGGCTGCCCCACAATCAGAAGGTGGTCGTCAAGGCCCTCGATCACCGGAGCGGCGAAACCGGCGACGTGGAGGTGACAGTCCGATAGAGGAGGCGCGCCGGTAACGGGAGCCCCTCGCCCCGGGGTGGCCGGGAGAGACCAGCAACCGGGTCTCAGAAGGATCGCCCGCCTGTTGGGCGAGAGGCCATCCAAGCAAGGAGATAACGACCATGCACGATGTGAAACGCATTCTCGTGGTGAGTAGATCGACAAAATATTCCAGCAAGGCAGTTCACTATGGAATCTCGCTGGCGAAAGCCCTGGGCGCCGAGCTCTTCGTCCTCCATGTCTTCGATGATGTCTTCAAGCTGGAGCACTGGCAGCTTCCCATACCCTCTCTGAGAGCCTTTGAGGAAGAGTATCGGGCCATGCAGGAACGGGTGAAAGAAGAGATCGATGAGATGATCCGGAATGAGCATACGAAGGGGTTGCCGATCCAAGTCTTCATGCGGGACGGCAACCCGGAACGGGAGATCCTCCAGGTCGTCGAACAGAACAAGATCGACCTGCTCATCATCATCGCGTACACGGAGGGACGCCTCGAACACTTCCTCTTCGGACGAACCAATGAGGAGCTCCACAGAAAACTCCCGTGTTCCGTTCTCTTTGTGAAGAAGGAGCCGGCAAAGATTCCCTATCGGGAGTGAGGGGAAGTTCGAGCCTGCGGTCGGAGCCCCGGAGCGAGGTCCCTGGGTCGCCGAGCTCCTGAGACCGCCGGAAAGCGCAGAGGCTAAAGAGAGGAAACTGATCCCGGCGGGGCGAGGCCGCGACGGCCCCTCAGAAGGGCGAACGGGGAGAGTCTTGGCCGCCCCCCGTACTCATATGACTGAAGAGCTCAGCTCTCCGCTTGTAACAAGGAGGGATGAAGATGAAGAGTGCGTTACTTGTTGGTCTCGTTGCGTTGTTCATTGGCACCCTGAGCGTTGGCTACGGCGTGGGCAACGCCGAGGCAGCCTTCATCAAGGAAGGAATCAGCCACGGCATCGCCTACATGACCGGAGGTGTCGGGGTGGATGAGCGGGCCGATATGGCGAGGACGGCGAGGGATTTCAACCTGAAGCTCGTCTTCGCGGAGCCCTCAAGACCCTATCTTGCCGACGTCAGGGTTGAGATCAAGGACGGGAGCGGCACCAAGCTCGTTGACACCAGCTCCGACGGGCCGTGGTTCTTTGCCCGCCTTCCCGAGGGTCAGTACCAGGTGATGGTCGACCACGCCGGGAAGAAAGAGGAGAGAACGGTGGACGCGGGATTGACTCTCCAGACGCTGACCTTTTTCTGGAAAGCCTAGGGTGTGCCGCGCAGAACGCTGAAGGTATGAGGCCATGGGGCATCCATTCGGCCGTTCAGGCCGGATGGATGCCCCCCGAGGGATTCTGCCCGCCGCCCCTAGGCACGGTGGTGACACGTTGCCCTGAGAAGGAACGGACGGGAAAGGTGGCCGGCCTACGGGATCCAAGCGGCCGAAAGGAGAAGGGGAATGAAGAATTCCATTTGCAGGACCTGCGGTACCCAGTATACCGCGGTGATGACCCCTGCCGACTCGTGCACGATCTGTGTGGACGAACGTCAGTATGTGGGTTGGAATGGTCAGCAGTGGACCACTCTGGAGGAGATGCGAGCTGAAGGCTTTCGCAATGAAATACGCCCGCTAGAGCCTGGATTGTTCGGCATCGGCATCGAGCCGGCCTTCGCCATTGGCCAGAGATCGCTCCTGGTTGTAACACCAGGGGGAAACGTTCTCTGGGACCCCGTGAGCTATATGGATGAAAGGGCTGTAGCTCAGATCAACGGGCTCGGCGGCATTCAGGCGATCTCGGTCTCGCACCCCCACTTCTACTCCTCCATGGTCGAATGGAGCCATGCCTTCGCGAGGGCGCCCATCTACTTGCCGGCCGCGGACAGGGAGTGGGTGAGGCGACCCGATCCCGCGATCCACTTCTATGAAGGAAGCCTCGCACTTCTTCCGGGCGTCACCTTGATCCAGTGCGGCGGCCACTTCCCGGGAAGTGCGGTGCTCCACTGGGCCAAGGGAGCGGAGGGCCGGGGCGTGCTCCTCACGGGCGATACCATCGCGGTGGTTCAGGACCGTCGCTATGTGAGTTTCATGTACAGCTTCCCGAATCTCATCCCCCTCTCGCCCGACGCGGTCGTCCACATCGTCGAGGCGGTCATGCCGTACCACTTCGACCGCATCTATGGCGGCTGGTGGGAGAAGACGGTTTCGGCCGGGGCGATGGACGCTCTGGTACGATCGGCGAGGCGCTACATCAGGGCGATCGAGGGGAAGCCCTCACTCCTCGGCCAGGCACGAGGCTGGCCGCATCATGGCACCCTTGACCCGGTTCGCCCGGTGGCGGCGGAGGCGTCTCTGGCAGGAACGGGATTTCTGCTGCCTGAGTCGAGCTGAAAGAGCCGCCCCATCGTGTGGCGCCTCGGACGCCGCAGTATCGTGTAACACCCCGCCGGGTTCCAGGCCTATTTCGTTCATGGCCTCAACATCGGTAAGATTCCGGATGAATACAGCAGGAAAACCCCTGCTCTACAGTGTCAGGGTAGGCGGTTGTAAAACCAGGAACTCTCAATAGCGAACATAAGCGGGGCAATCTGGTGGGTGGCGGCCTCCTGCCAGTCCTCGGGGATCACCTGGTTCGCCGCCGGGTCAAAGGTGAGCGGGAGCTTGACCGGTTGACTGCGGTTCATCTGGCTGTCCCCCACGATCAACGTGAGTTCGAACTCATCCCAGTTGAGGTTGAACCCGCCGGGCGTTCTCATGAACAGATAGCCCGAGAATTGCTTGGCGTCCTCCGCCTTGAGCATATTGACTTGCGTTGGGTAGTAGCCCACTCCCGCCTGCCAGAGCAAGGCGGCGATGCTCTTCATATCGCCGCCCGGATCCTCGGCCCGGACGAAGATCATCCACGTCTCTCCTGGCCTGATTACCTTGGCAGCGTACGCGTCCACGATCCGTGGGGGTTGTCCCCTATCTTGAGGTGGGAGAGCTATGTAGGGCTGGGGGGCGGCACAGCCTGCAAGCAAAACAACGAATACCCCGAAAAGCGCCATATTCCTCCGCATCTTGTGATCCTCCTGATCTCGCGTCACCAACCGGTTTTCGCTCCTATAAGCATCCGCCCCGGGGAAGGCAAGGAGCAGGAGGCGATGAGGAGAGGCCGGCACGGTCCAAGGTGAGACGAGGTAGGGTGCCCGAACGGCCTCGCGGAGCGCTCGGCGTCGGCGAGCCTCTCCCTGTCATTCGATCACTCCGGAGAGCACCGTTACCCCGTTCCCATGCTGATCAGCCATCATCGTTACAAGGGTCAGCGCCCTACCACTCAGCCGGGAGTTACACTCCCATCTTTCCCACGATTTTGCCGCCCTGGAGGTGCCTCCAACATGGCGGGATCACCTCGCTCCCTTGGACCGTTACCAATACCCTGCGTAGATCTTATCCACCGATTTCCTAACCTATCTCGCCTGTGCAACCGGCCGGCCGAACCCTGCCTTTCTCCTGGACCGATTTCGAGGCGAGGTCCGCAGTCGGTTTAAATTGAATGGGAAAGATTGACGTTGACCCTCTTGGCGCCGCCGATGTTGATCGCGATGCTTTCCACTCTACGGATGATCTTCTCCTCTTCGGCTAGGGCCGCAACAAAGGTCAAACCAGTGACAATGGTAATAGAGGCCTCTCCCGCCTTAGCTGTTACTTTTACCCTGGGAAATTCTTCAATCAACGCACTTTCCACCTGCGCCGCCAGAGTGAGATCATTCAAAATGTCCTGGGACTCCTGTGTGGTCGCAAAGGCAGGCAGCTTGACCGTCTCGAGAATTAGCTTGACCACATCATCAACTCTCAAAGTCCTGACGTGAAAAACCATGTCGTAAAGACATGGATCCCAGGTATCGATCCCATACAGGCTGAGGCTCCACTTCCGGCGCTCGTCATCGTCTTTCTTCAAGATCTCGCGAGCTTTATCGGCGGAGATATTTTCACGTCTCATCTCCTCTTTTATCCGATCTTCCATATCTGCAATAATCCTGACCTTCAAGACATGGGGGATTCCCTGAAGCAAGAAATGACCAGCCAACCCGTGATACACGACATTGTCTCTCTGAACCTGCCTGAGGAGCGCGGCACGAATATATGCCACATACCGTTCTTTTCCGTAACTGAAGCGATCCAGAAAGGAGGGCGCATCACGAATGGCGCGGACGAGCTTTATTTCCGCTACATTAAACACATCTGACGCCTCAAGAAGCACGTCGCGGGAAATACATTGATAGCCCAGCGCCGCCGCCACCTTTTCAGCGACTTCCTTGCCGCGGCTATAGGATCCCCGGGAAATCGTAATGATTGACATACAAGGCTCCTTTAATAAACCAGAATTGGCAAAGCTCAGCAGGCTCTATGATCTCCCTTTACCCACTCCCTCCCCAGGTCCTGATGACCCGGAGCTATCCGCGACCTTCTTGCCTGCCCTGCCCCGCCCGCCGGACCAGCCCATCTTGGAATACTACTGCAGAAAGCCCCCTCATGCATAGCTCCAAGTGCGCCTAGAAAGGGGCCGAAGGAGATGTCGGCGTGGTTCTGGGAGTCGGGCGCCTCGGGGCAGTCCGGGCGTCCTTGACAGCCTGTTGACCTTTATGCCAGAGTTCGTGGGACTTGTGGCGGCTCCGCCGCGAGAGCGGCGCGGCCGGCAGGAAGGCGAACATCCGGCATGGCGACCATTGGCGACAAGGAACCGAGAGGGGGAGCTCCAGGGGAGCCCGTCAGCGCAGCCCTGCATCTCCCGGGCGCCATTCGCTGCCCCGGGCTCAGCCCGGGCGCGGCCCGCATCCCTGGGCTGGCGGCAGATCTCTCCCAACGGCTCGCCGTCTTTCACTACAAGCAAGGGAGCCCCCATCTCTGGGTGGTATTCCTCGGGGGTACGGGGACCGGAAAATCCACCCTCTTCAACGCCCTCCTAGGGAGCAAGCTGAGCCAGACCGGCGTCGAGCGCCCCAAGACCCGCGGCCCCATCGCCTATGCCCATCGCCGGGCCGCAGTCGAGAAGGGCTTCCCATTCCCCGCGTTCCAGGTGGAGCGGAGCGTGGGGAGCGGTGGCCCGTCCGTCCCGGCGGAGGGCTTTCCGGGCCGCCTTCTTGTGGTCGAACACGAGCGGGAGGAGTACGCTCACCTCGTCTTCGTCGACACTCCGGACCTGGACAGTGTCGAGGCCGACAACCGGCGGCTCGCCGAGCACCTCTACCTCCTCGCCGACGCGGTCCTTTTTGTCACCAGCCAGGAGAAGTACGCGGACGACGTTCCCTACCAGTTTCTGCTCCAGGTCATCCGGGAGCGACGGCCTTACGCTATCCTTCTCAACAAGGTTGGGGAGGACTTGACCTCCGGCGAGGTCATCGACTCATTCAACGCGCACGGCGTCTCCATCCCGGAGCATGGCCTCTGGCTCATCCCCCAAGCTTCCCTTCATCCCTCGCGAACCGTCGCGGTGATGGGCGCATTCAGCGCCTTCCGAGCCGAGCTTCTGGGAAAGCTGGCCCCGGAGGGGCTTGCAACCTTCAGGGACCGTCAGGAAGCGGATCGGGTCGATGATCTCCGACGCCGGATCGGGCAGCTTCAGGAGCTTCTGGGCCAGGAGGCCGAGGCAGCGGCGCAGTGGCTGCAGCGGCTCGAGGATCTCTCGCGAAGGGCTTCCGAGGACCTCCTTGGCCGGTACCGGGAGCGATTCGCCGCGGTCACTAAGGAGCACCTCCAGCGCGAGATCAGGAAACTCTATGCCAAGTACGATGTGCTCGCCAGGCCCCGCCGCTTGGTGAGGGATCTTCTCCTCGCTCCCTTTCGCCTACTCGGCCTGAGGCAGGAGGAGTCCAGGGCCGCTCACGACCAGGCGCTCAGCCGGCTCCGGCGGAAGATGGACCCTGCCGTGCTCGAGACGACCATCGAGCGGCTCAACCGTTCAATTCTCGAACAGCTCTCGCCGGCCGAGCCGACGGCGCCGCTCTTCGGAGCTCTCCGGAAGCCGGGGCTTGCCCTCACCGCGAGCGACATCGAGCAGCGTCTAGACGCACAGCAGGACCGGCTCACCTCCTGGCTCGAGGAGACCTTCGCCAGGCTGGAGCGCGGCATTCCCCCGGAGAAGCGCCTTGGCATCTACTCCACCTCGGTGCTCTGGGGAGTTCTCATCCTCGCCTTCGAAAGCGCCATAGGAGGCGGGCTCACGCTCCTCGATGCGGCGCTCGACACAGTCCTTGCGCCCCTGGTGACCAAGGGCGCGGTGGAGCTCTTCGCTTACTACGAGATTGAGAAGACGGGAAAGCAGCTTGCGGCGCGATACCAGGAAGTCATGACAACCGTGGTCTCCGAGCAGGGCGACCGCTACCGGCGCTGCCTCGACGGGCTCATGACCCCGCCGGAAGCCAGGGAGGCCTTGGGCGCCATCGGCACCAGCCTGGCGGCGCGGAGGGGATGAGCAAATCAGGGGCTTGAGGAGTTTTCACCATGAAACAGGGGACGAGGGGGCTCCATGAAGATCTGCAGAGGATTGTCGCGGTCCTTGACCGGGGCTCCTTTCTTTGTTTCGCTGCCGAGGAGCGGCAGGCGCTCCGGCTCCAGGCGGACGAGTTCTCCCGCCGGCTCACCGCCCTTGAGGGGAGATCCCTCATCATGGGGCTTCTGGGCGGAACCGGAGTTGGGAAGTCTACCGTCATGAATGCCCTGGCCGGAAGCCCCATCGCCTCAACCAGCCACCGCCGCCCCCACACGGACCGGGTGCTCATCTACCGATACGCATCCGTCCAGATCCCCCCGACACTCCTCGAAACCGAGGTGCCTTGGGAGGAGGTAACCCACGGGGCCGAGACGGTCAAGCAGGTGATCCTGTGCGATCTCCCCGACTTCGACAGCCTCCTCGGAGAGCATCGTGAACGGGTCCTGGCCTTCCTCGAGCACCTGGATCTCCTGGTCTGGGTCGCGTCCCCGGAGAAGTATGCCGACGGGAGGTTTTACGAGTTTCTCCGGTTCGTGCCCAAGGCGCCGCAGAACTTCTCGTTTGTTCTCAACAAGGTCGACCTCCTCTTTCAGGGGGAGACTCAAGAGACCGGCTACGAGCGGCTCGCCGGGGTGAGCCGGACCTTCCGCCAGCACCTCGAGAACGAGGGGATCGGCGATCCCCTCCTCTTCGTCGTCTCGTCACAAGAGGCGCTGCCATCGGGGGAGCTCTCCCCGTGGAATCAGTTTCCCGCTTTCCGGCAGCATGTGTTCCAGCAGCGGGAGATCAAGGAGATCACAGCCATCAAGGCGGCCAACCTGGATGTGGAGGTCCAGAACCTCAGCGCCGTGCTCAAGGGAGCGGCGGTCCATCTGGAGCGGGCCGAGGGGCTCATCGAGCGCCTGGACGAGGAGCTCGCCGCCCACCGAACCGCCTGGCGTCTGGCTGCAGAGGAGGTCTTCGCCATCTGGCTGAGATCTCATCTCCGGCACGAGATCCGCATCGGCCAGAGCGATCCGGCACTCCTCGTGGGCCCAGGGCGGGCCCTTGCCCTCCTCTCCAGGGAATGGGAGCGACGCTTCGGTGACGAGGGCAAGAGGTCGGCCGACCACACCCGCTTCTCCCTGCCCGCGGAACTCGGCTCCTCACTTCGCCGACGCGTGGAATGGCTGCAAGAGCGCCTTCTCCACACCATGCATCGGGAGGCCCTGCCCGCAGCACTTCAGAGTCGTCTCGAGACGGCTCTCGATCTCCCCAAGCGTGTCGGGGATCTCGAGGAGCGCCTGTCGCAGACGGTGATGCTGCGGCTCACCACATCCTCCTCTCTTTCGGCGTGGGGGTTCAAGGCGCGCCAGTACCTGACCTACCTCCTTCTCCTCGCCGCTCTTTTCCTCGCCATCGGCGCCGAGACAAGCTGGCGGGAGGTCCTTGCCGAGCCCGGCCCGCGGAGCGCCCTCGGGCTGTTTCTTTCCGCCATCCACACCGTGTTTAGCGGGAAAGGAATCGCAGCGCTCGCAAGCTATGCCTTCCTCAACCTCTTCGTCGCCTTCCGCTTCCATGCGCGCTACCGGAGACTCCTCCACAAACGGGTCGAGAAGACGATCGGAGCCCTGACAACGACCCTCATCGGGATCTGGTCCGAGACGCTGGACGGGATCGATGCGACCGTGAAGGAACTGAGAGCCGAGATCCACGCCGAGATCGCCGCCGTGCAGCCAGGGACTCCCGTCCGAACGAAGGACCCTGAGGGACCGGTGTTCGAGAGCCCTGGAGCCTAGCCGCGACCGATGCGGCCAAAGTCGGTGGTAATGACCTCACCATGTTCAACCCTTTCTCTCGGGGAGAGAGGGGCGGTCCGAGGTTCCGCCGCCGAGCCGCCGGTCCGGGCTGCTCTCGTTAGCCGGCCCTACGGCCGGCGCAGCGTGAGTACGTGGCGTCCTCCACCGCCGCAACAGGGCTTTTACGAGATCTAAGGCAGAAGGGGTCGATTGGGCTTCCTCCCTCCACTACTCCACCGGGTGAAATTGACACGCCCTTGATAACCTGAGAGTCCACGGGCCCGGTTGGGTTTTGCCGATGAGCGCCCGCGTTGGTTGCTTCCTGAGGGGCATACCGTCCTCCCGCAGGCAACTTGACACCGATTCCCCGGTTTGTTACGGTCATCCCAGTCTCCTCTCATGTTGAAGGCTACATATGGTTCCCAGCCGCTTTCTTCTGGGGCGACCCCCGGGCTGGACTATCCAGCAGGCGCCTCATGTGAAGCCCGCCGAGGGATCTGATCCCTCCCTGAAAGCTCTGCACCCTTCAGCCCACTGTTCCTCGTCGCCCTTCGCTCACCCGGATCGGCCCGACATTCCCGTTCCCCTAGGCGTGGAAGCTCCCGAGCTTTTTGGGGAGCAGCTACAGTCCTTTCCGGCTCCAGCCGGCAGGAGTGGAGGAAGGGTGGAGCCTGTCAAGTCCTCTCCCTTGCCCCCTCTGGCCGTCGCCGAGGGCACAGTGGACACTCGCGATCGGCAAGGTCCGTCCGATATCGACGATGGGAGCGAACCTGAGTCCAAGGGAGGTGAGCCATGCACTGTCCGTCCTGTGGAACCCAGAATCCGCCGGAGGCTCAAAGCTGCCAGAGGTGCGGAGCGCTGCTACCCGCCCCTCCGAGCGCCCAGCCTGGGGCAGTGGGAGCGCAGCCCTCCGGCGACCGCCTTGCCGGGGGGTACACCGTCGCCCGGCTCGGCGATCGTTTGATCGCCATTGTCCTTGACACTATCCTCGGCGGCGTCACCTTCGCGGTCACCGGCATGTACGCCGCCGTGCGCCTTGGCGGGGTGACTGAAAGCGGTTTCTCCCTCGAGGGCAAACCGGCGCTCGTCGGGATCGGAGCGGCAGTCGCCGTCGGCTTCCTGTATTACTGGCTGCTGGAGGGCATCTTCGGGGCCACGCTCGGAAAAGCCATCATGGGCCTCAGGGTGCGGGACAAATCGGGCGGTCCCTGCGGTCTCAAGCCCTCCTTGATCCGGAACGTGCTCCGCATCATCGACGGCCTGGGTGTTTACCTTGTGGGTTTCCTCGTAGCGGTTTTCTCCAAGCTGCGTCTGCGCCTAGGCGATCACCTCGCCAAGACCGTGGTGGTGGAGAGCCCGCCGGGTACCGTGGGTCGCGCGGTCATGGTGGTCCTCTGGCTGGCTCTCGTGGGCGGAGGGAGCTGGTTCGCCTATGCCGTTCACCAGGGTGCGCCGAGTGCGGCATTCGCTCCCCCAGGCCCGTCCAAGATCGCTACCACTCCCATGCCGCCCGGCACTTCCCCCACGGCGTCCCGGGCAGGCTCGACCACAGCCATCCCCGTGAGCGGCGAGCTGTCGGTGATCAACGTCTCCTTCCTCCAGGGGAAAGGAGG
>Ga0335070_10005885_pt1 | contig 14453 bp, 10 predicted proteins | sample Lox_Sample_13_FD_206722 | JGI IMG/M metagenome (GOLD analysis project Ga0335070, IMG submission 206722) | Soil microbial communities from Loxahatchee National Wildlife Refuge, Florida, United States - Lox_Sample_1.3 | ecosystem: Environmental > Terrestrial > Soil > Wetlands | place: USA... | reverse complement strand
GCTGCACGGAGCCGGACGGGATCGTGCTCGAGGAAGTAGCGCGGCTGGCGGAGCTGGGGTTCGTGTCGTTCGACGCGCCCGAAGTCAAGGTGCGGGTGGTCACGGACTCGACCGCCGACCTTCCTCAGGAGCTGGCCGACCGATACGACGTGCTGGTGATCCCCGCGTCGGTGATCATCGGCGGCGAAATCTTCAAGGACGGCATCGATCTCCCCTCCGGCGACTTCTTCGCGGCGATGGAGCGGAGCAAGGGGCGGCACACCGAGGCGCTGCCGCCGACCCGAGGGGAGTTCCTCGCCGCGTACCGGGCCGTGGTCGCCCGCAAGGACATCGTCTCGGTTCAACCGTCCGCCAAGCTCTCGAAGTCGTTCGAGCACGCGCGCCAGGCGGTCGAGGAGGGGAGCGAGGACTTCAGGCGCGTGCGCGGCGAGGGCGTGCCGGCGATCGAGGTCGTGGACAGCATGCTGGCGAGCACCCCCCTGGCGCTCCTCGTGACCGTCGCGGCCCGACTGGCGGCGCGCCGGCTGCCCGCGCGCGAGATCCGGACGAGGATCGAGGCGATGCGCCCGCGCGTCCACGCGCTGTTCGCCGTGGACCACCCCGACTACATCGCGCGGAGCGGCAGGGTGAAGGGCGCGAACGCTTTGCTGGGCGGCCTCCTGGGGATCAAGCCGCTCCTCGGTGTCCGCGACGGGGAGATCGTCGGGGTCGAGAAGGTCCGCGGCGAGGCGAACGTCGCCGCGCGCCTGCTCGAGCTCTTGAAGGACGCGATCGAGGCCGAGCGGCCCGTGCTCGTGGGGATCGGTCACGCCGGTGCGCCGCAAGCCGCGATCCGCCTCCGCAGCCTCGTGCAGGAGGAGTTCAACGTCGCCGAGCTGCTCGAGAACGAGATCGGGCCCGCGGTGGGGTTGCACGTCGGTCCGGGGTGTGTCGGCGCGGCGGTGTTCCAGCCCTCGGACGAAGAGCTCGCGCTGATCCGGACGCCGTAGAGCCGGGCGCGCCCCCGGGCCGGCCGGTCAGCCGGCATCGTGCCCGGCCGCGAGCGGGCGCGGGCGCGTCATCGCCTCGGGCGAGAGAAGGCGATCGAGCGTGGCCGCGTCCAGGGCGCCGGTGGCCAGCACGATCTCTCGCACGCTCCGCCCGGTCGCGAGAGCCTCCCTGGCGACGTCGCCGGCCTTCTCGTACCCGAGCGCCGGGACGAGGGCGGTCACGACGCCGATCGACCCCTCGACCATGTCGCGGCAGCGGTCGGCGTTCGCCGTGATGCCGCGGATGCAGCGGGTCGTGAGCGTGTTCACCGCCGCCGTGAGCATCTGGAGCGACTGGAACAGGTTGAAGGCGATGATCGGCTCCATCACGTTGAGCTGGAGCTGGCCCGCCTCAGCGGCGAGGGTGATCGTGAGGTCGTTCCCGATCACCTGGAAGGCGACCTGGTTCACCACCTCGGGGATCACGGGGTTGACCTTCCCCGGCATGATCGACGAGCCGGGTTGGACAGGCGGCAGGTTGATCTCCGACAGCCCGCACCGCGGGCCGGACGACAGCAGGCGGAGGTCGTTGCACAGCTTCGAGAGCTTCACGGCGGCGCGCTTGAGCACCCCCGAGAACATCACGAACGCCCCGGTGTCGGGAGTCGCCTCGACCAGGTTCTCGGCGAGGACGACGTCGAGCCCGGTGATCTCCCGCAGGCGCTCGACGACGAGCAGAGGGTAGCGGGGATCGGCGTTGATCCCGGTCCCGATCGCGGTCCCGCCCAGGTTGACCTCGAGGAACAGGCGCGCGGTCTCGCGCAACCTGGCGATGTCCTCGCCGGTCGTGACGGCGAACGCGGCGAACTCCTGCCCGAGGGTCATCGGCACGGCGTCCTGGAGCTGGGTCCGTCCCATCTTGACGATCGCGGCGAACTCGTCGCCCTTGTCGGCGAGGGCGGCGCGGAGCTGCTCGAGCGCGGCCACCAGCTTCCGCAGGGCGAACACCGTCGCGAGGCGCAGGGCCGTCGGGTAGACGTCGTTCGTGGACTGCGAGAGGTTCACGTGGTTGTTCGGGTGGCAGCGCTCGTACTCGCCCCTCGGACGGCCGAGCAGCTCGAGGGCGCGGTTGGCGATCACCTCGTTCGCGTTCATGTTGGTCGAGGTCCCCGCGCCCCCCTGGACGGCGTCGACCACGAAGTGCCCGTGGTGCCGACCGTCGATGACCTCCTGGCAGGCGCGATCGATCGCGGACGCGACGCCGGCCTCGAGGAGCCCGAGCACGAGGTTGGCCCTCGCGGCGGCCTGCTTCACCATGGCGACGGCGCGCACCAGGGCGGGGAAGTGGAACAGGTGGACGCCTGAGATCGGGAAGTTCTCGACGGCGCGGAGCGTCTGGATGCCGTACAGCGCGTCGGCAGGGACCCGGCGCGAACCCAGGAGGTCGTGCTCGGTCCTCGTCGCGCCCGAGCCGTCGCTCTTCTCACGCCCGATCGGGCTCGAGCTCGCGAACTGCATCCTTCTCGTGATGACGGATGCGACACGGCCGAGAACCTGGACGGCCGCCTCGCCGTGGGCGGCGAGCGCCTCCAGCGTGACGTCGCGCCGCAGCTCGACGGCCCGGACCCGCGTGAGCGCGCGCGCCGTCGTGGTGTGGACGGACGGCTCGAGGAGCGCGCCTTCCGCGACCGCGTCGCCCGGCCCGAGCACGCTCAGCCGTTCGGCCTCGCCGCCGTCCTCCCGGAGGATCTCGACCTGCCCGTCGGTGACGACGTAGCACGCCTCCCGCGTCGAGCCCGGGGTGAAGAGCGTCGCCCCGGCCGGGAACTCCTTCTCGGACGACGAGCCGGCAACGACTTCGACGGCCGCCTCGTCGAGGCCCGCGAACAGGTCGCACGCGCCCAGCAGCGATCGTCTCTCGTCCATGACGCCCCCCTCGCCCCCGCTCGGTGCCCGCGTTCATCGTGGAGGCGCTCCGATTGTACCGGCCCGCCGAGGCGCACCTTGCGCGGCCGGCGCGGCTTCGCGTAGGGTGGCGGCGCGCCGGGCGTGGAAGGAAACCGGAGCAGACGTGCGTTTGCAACCCGGGGAGGTGGAGATTGGAGTCGCGCAGCACATGATTACGAACGAGCTCAATGCGGTCGTGGCGCAGCGGATCGAGCTCGGCCCGGGGCTCCTCATCCTCCGCGTGGCGCCGGTGGGATGGGAGCTCCCTCCGTTCAAGCCGGGGCAGTTCGCCGTGCTGGGTCTCCCGCCCGAGGCCGCGCGGGACCCGTTCTCCGACCCGGCCGACGACCCGCCGCACAAGCCGGGCGCACTGATCCGCCGGTCGTACTCGATCGCGTCCTCGTCGGCCGAGCGCCAGTACCTCGAGTTCTACCTGACGCTCGTCCGCTCCGGGGCGCTGACGCCCCGCCTGTTTGCCCTCAAGGTCGGGGAGAGGCTCTGGCTCGGTCCGAAGCTCACCGGCGTGTTCACCTTCGATCAGGCGCCCGCCGCCGCCAACCTCGTGATGATCGCGACCGGTACGGGCCTCGCGCCCTACATGAGCCAGCTGAGGAGCGACCTCAAGGGCGACCACCCGCGGCGGATCGCGGTGCTACACGGCGCGCGGCACTCGTGGGACCTCGGGTACCGCGCCGAGCTCGTCACGATGGAGCGGCTGTGCCCGAACCTGACGTACATCGCGACGGTGTCCCGGCCCGAGGAGGAGCCGGTCCCCTGGGCCGGACCGACCGGCTACGTCCAGGACCTATGGGCGCGGCGGTGCCTCGACGCTGTGTGGGGGTTCCGGCCGTCCCCGGCCGACTCGCACATCTTCCTGTGCGGGAACCCCGCGATGGTCGACGACATGACCTCGATGCTTGTCGGAGAGGGGTTCAAGGAGCACTCGCGGATGCGGCCGGGCGAGATCCACGTCGAGAAGTTCTGGTGAGAAGGTCAGCGGCGACGATGCGGGCGCCGACGGCCGACCCTGAGGGAGGAGCGGCCGTCCCGTGACCTCCGCCCACGCCGACGGGCGTCCGTCCGATGCGAGGCCGGGCCGGCTGTGGATCGCCCTCGCGCTCGCACTCGTCTACATGGTGGCCGAGGTCGTCGGCGGCCTCGCCGCCAACTCGCTCGCCCTGCTCGCCGACGCCGGACACATGCTCACGGACGTCGCGGCGCTCGGGCTGTCGGTGTTCGCACTCTGGGCGGCGCGAAGGCCGGCGACGGCGAGGAAGACGTACGGCAACCGCCGCGTGGAGATCCTCGCGGCGCTCGCCAACGGCGCGACGCTGCTCGTCCTGTCGGTCCTGATCGTGATCGAGGCGTACCGGCGGTGGAGGCAGCCGTCGGCGGTGAACGGGGGTCTGATGCTGGCCGTCGCGTTCGGCGGGCTCGCCGTCAACCTGGCCTCGCTGGCGGTGCTGAGGGGCGGGAGCCGCGAGAGCCTCAACGTGCGGGGCGCGTGGCTGCATGTCGCCACCGACACGCTCGGGAGCGTGCAGGCGATCGTGGCGGCGGCGCTCATCCGCTGGCTCGGGTGGTCGTGGGCCGACCCCGTGGCGTCCGTGCTCATCGCGGCCCTCGTGGTGATTTCCGCCGGGAGCCTCGTGAAGGAGTCGCTGGACGTCCTGATGGAGGCGGTCCCGAAGGGACTCGATCTCGCCGACGTGGAGAGAGTGATTGCGCACGTGGACGGTGTGGCCGCAGTGCACGACCTGCACGTCTGGACGATCACGAGCGGGTTCGTGGCGCTGTCGGCCCATGTCACGGTGGCGCCGGGGTACGCCGGAGACGTGCTCTGGCGCGTGAGGGCGGCGCTCAAGGAGCGCTTCGGCATCACCCACTCGACGATCCAGGTCGAGCGGCGCCCGGCTCCGCAGGCGATCCAGGCGCGGCCCGACGGGCGCTGAGGCGGGAGCTCGGCTCAGCCCGCGACTGGGAACGAGGTGGTCCCGGCGGTCACCTGGGGGCGACCTGCTCGCCGGGAAGGGCCGCGAGGTAGCGCTCCGGATCGAGCTGGAACTTGGCCGGGCAGCTGTCGCAACAGAACCGGACGGTGCGTCCCTTGTAGCGAACGGTCGGCGTCCCGCCGCGAAGGAGCTTCTCCCCGCTGACGGGACACACGGTCTGGACGTTCTCGAGCTCGACCCCGTCCTTCTCGATCGCGGCGAACGCCTTCTCGGGATCGCGCCGGAACTTCGCGAGCGCGGCGCTCGCGAGGTAGATCCGCTGGCCCTGCCAGTCGACGTGCGGGCTGGCCGCGGGGTCGATCCTCTCACCGGTGACGGGACACTTCGTCTGGTGCCTCGAACCCGGGCCGGCGACGGCCTGCAGGAGCGCCACACCGACGATGAAACCGGCGGCGCCGAGTCCGGCCACTGCGCTCTTCTTCATGGCGGCAGGTCCTTTCCCTCCGGGCGCGGTCGCCGCCGCGCTGCCCGCGGCGTCCGGGCATTGGTTGCGTCAATCGCGCCGGTCACCGCGACGGTCCACCGGAGGCACGCCTCTGCGAACACGCGCGCGCCGCCCGGTGTTTCACCCTCGTGTGATCGGCCGCACCGCCGCTCCCGCCCGCCCCGCGGCGCCGGCGACGGCGTCGGACGCCGGCCCAGACACCGCCCTGGCAGGGGAGACTCGCCTCCGTGTAGACTCGTCGGCGATGGAAACCCTGGTGAGGGTGCTCCTCAGCCTGGCCCCGGTGTTCCTCTTCCTCGTCGCGCTCTTCGCCCTCGACTCGTTCAAGCTCGTCCATCCGGGAACGCTCGTGCGGGCGATCGCGGCGGGAGCCGCGGCGGCCGCGGCGTGCCTCGTCGTCGCGCGCTGGGTCGTGGGCTCCCAGCTCGTCGAGCCGTCGAGGTACTCGCTCGTGGTCGCGCCGGTCGTGGAGGAGGCCGCAAAGGCCGTCCTGATCGTGGCACTCATCAGGATGAAGCGCGTCGGGTTCATGGTTGACGCGGCCATCGTCGGGTTCGCGACGGGCGCGGGGTTTGCAACCGTCGAGAACGTGTACTACCTGCACGCCGTGGACGACGCCAACCTCCTGCTGTGGGCCATCCGCGGATTCGGGACGGCGGTCCTTCACGGCGGGACCACGGCGATCCTCGGCATCATCTCGAAGCTGCTCGCGGAGCTCCACGGGGACGAGGGCGCGGCGATCTTCCTTCCCGGCTTCGGCGCCGCAGTGGTCGCACACGCCTTCTTCAACCGGTTCGTCGTGTGGTTCCCGCCGATCGCGTCCACGCTCGCCCTGCTCGCCGCGTTCCCGGTCGTCGTCCTCGTCGTGTTCGCGCGGAGCGAGAGGGCGCTGCGCGAGTGGCTCGAGGTCGGCTTCGGGTCGGACGTCGAGCTGCTCGAGATGCTGCAATCGGGGGCGATCAAGGACACCAGGGTCGGCGTGTACCTGCGAACTCTCACCGACCGCTTCCCGGGAGCCGTCCTGGCGGACATGCTGTGTTACCTCCAGATGTGGGTGGAGCTCTCGATCAAGGCGAAGGGGCGCCTGTTGCTGCGGGAGGCGGGGATGCAGCCTCCCGCCGATCCGGTCGTCGCCGACCGGCTGAAGGAGCTCGCGTTCCTCGAGCGGAGCATCGGGGTGCTGGGGCGGCTCGCGCTCGCGCCGTTCATCCACGGGGGCAGCCGGGCCGATTGGGAGGTCGAGATGCTGAGGGCGGGCGGGGGGCGGTAGCGCGCTCACTTGCCAACCGGTCGGCCGGGCGGAATAATCGGACAGGCGTCACCGACTGAGTCGTCGAAGATGTGGCGGACCGAGGGTCCGTGCCGGGGACGAGGCGCGCGCGGGTCCGATGTACCGCGCGCAGGGCGCCGGGGGGTGCGAGTGCTGGAACTCACTCAGCGGGAGGAGCGGGGGTGGACGGTGGTGACCGTCAAGGGACGGCTCGACAGCGCGACCGTCGAACGGTTCACCACCCAGTGCGTGACGCTCATCGACGCCGGAAGCGCGAACGTCGTTCTCGACCTCTCGGGGCTCCAGTACGTGTCGAGCGCGGGACTGAGCAGCATCCTCGGAGCCGCCAAGCGGGTGCAAGGGCGGAACGGGCGTCTGGCCGTCGCGGGGCTCACGGGCCTCGTCAAAGAGATCTTCTCCATCTCCGGGTTCGAAACCGTCTTGCCGACGTTCCCCGACGTTGAGACCGCCATCACGACCTCGTGAAGCCGCCGCCGAGCTCGGGCGGCGCAGCTTCCGTTCGACCTCCGAGGAGGTCCCCCGCGCGGTCTCGTTCGTGGTGGGGCTCGCGGGCCGCACCGGAGCGATCGCGGAGCAGGTCTCCCGGCTGGAGCTCGCCGTCGAGGAGTGGGTCGTGAACCTCTGCAGGCACGCGTATCCCGGAGGCGAAGGGCCGATCGACGTCGCGGTGCTGGAGGGCCGGGACAACCTCACGGTCGAGATCGCCGACTACGGACCGCCGTTCGACCCGACCGCGTCGCCCGAGCCGGACGTGAACGCGCCGCTGGCGGAGCGCGAGCCTGGAGGTCTGGGGCTCCTCCTCATGAGGCGGATGACGGACGAGGTCCGGTACCGGCGCGACGGGCCGCGGAACGTCGTCACCCTGAGGGTCGCGTACCGTCAGTCGTAGAACGGTATCTGCAGCGACCCCATGAACTCGTCGGACCGCTTGCCACCGGGCAGGAACGCCTTCGCGTAGCCGAGCGAGATCGTGAACTGGTGGAGCGAGAGCCCGACCAGGCGGATGTCGAGCTGCGCCCCGGCCGTGCCGAAGTTAGCGCGGTCCTGCGACCTGTCGAGGTTCGTCGCGACACCGCCGGCGAACAGCGCGAGGCTGGCCCAGTTGGCGAACAGCGAGGGCGTGCCGACGTGCGTGAACACGACGGGCGGGAGGTTGAGCTCGAGGATCCCCTTCGCGTAGTTGTGGGCGCCGATCTCGTCGATGTCGACGCCCGGGAAGCTCGCGGGCTCCTGGTAGCGCCGGTACGGCTTGTCGTCCACCCAGTTGTTGCCGAACCCTCCGAGGTAGAAGTTCCCGTACGGCAGGGCGCGGTCGCCGGCGGCCGCGCCGGCCGACGTCCGGAGCCAGACTGAGGCGTGGTTGAGCGGGAGGGGCACGCCCGCGCTGAAGTCCAGGCGCAGCGCCGGGAAGCTCGTGCTCACGGCGTAGTTCTCCGACGCGGTCGCCCTCCACTCGACGCCCTTCTCGGGCTCCACCGAGCCGAGGGAGCCGCGAACGTGCTTGTAGCCGATGCTGACCTCGGCGCTGCCGAGGCTCGTCGCCGCAACCGCGACGTTCTGGAAACCCGGCAACGTGTCGAGCCCGCCGTAGCCGGTGACGTCGAGGGTCCAGTCGAGGGTGCGCTTCGGCTGGTCGTAGATCAGGTAGCGCTTGTAGCTCACCCCGAGCGAGTACCCCTTGAACCCCTGCTTGGTCGGGCCGAAGAGGTCGTAGAAGTTGGCGTAGTTGTACGTCCCGACCACCTTCCAGTCGAGGTACGAGTACGCCGCCTTGGCGTGGAACCTCTCGTTCGTCGGGAGCGACGAGCTCGGGGAGTACGAGAGCGACATGTTGAGGCGGTTGTAGCCGACCGAGTCGTCGAGGTTGACGCGCAGCCCGACCGCGGCCGTGTTCTTGAAACCTTCCACAATCGGGTAGAACGACCTCGCCCTCATGGTCGCGAACGGGCTGTAGTCGCCCTCGAACTTCGTGATGGAGGCGAGATCGATGGAGGAGGGGGGAGGGATCTTCCAGTCCTTCACGACGGGGTGGGCGTCCACGATCTCCTGGCCGAGGAACCCGATCGCGTTCACCTTCTCGACCGGCTGCGGCGTGATCACGACGGGCAGGAAGCCCGCGCCCGTGTACCGGAACGCCACGAGGTCTCCGTTCGCGAGCGGCAGCGGCCGGAAGTACCCGGTGTCCGCGTTGGTGATCGCCTGCACGTCCTTGGTCTGGAGGTCCACGCGGTAGAGGTTCGAGACGCCCGAGTAGAACGACGACCCGTACAGGTAGCGTCCGTCGGGGGTGAAGACGAAGTCGGCCGGCGAGGAGTTCTCGAAGTCGGAGAGCGCCGACGGTTCGGCCGTCCCGGCAAGCAGGCCCGGGATGTCGAACGTGACCAACGACTGGGCCCCGCTGGGCCTGGTCATCGCCGCCACGAGCGTCTTCCCGTCAGGGGACACGCTCAGGTCGTAGATGTCGGTCCCATAGTCGAAGGACCGCACCTGCTTCCACTCGGTGTACGGCGGGGGGATGCGGACGAGCGTCGAGATCCCGTTGTACGAGCGCACGCCCCAGAGCGACCGGTCCGCCGGGTCCATCGCGAGGTCCCCGACGCGGGAGGTCTTGATGTACGTCTTCACCCGTCCGGTGTCCACGTTGACGCCGCGCAGGTCCCGCCAGTAGTCGTTGTTCGTGGTGTAGAACAGCGTCCGGGACGCGGGGTCGAACGCCGGCGAGGTCACCGCGAACAGGGTCGGGCCCTTCACCTCGACCAGCTTCCGCATCGCCTTGGTCTTGAGGTCGAGCGCGACGATCCGCGACACCTGGCCGGGGAACTCCACGCCGAAGTAGAGCGTGCCGCCGTCGCGGTCGAGGACCGCGCGTGAGACCGAGCCGAGGGGCCGGTCGGTGAGGGCCCGGTACGGGGTGATCGGGTTCGCCCGCAACCGCTCGAGGTTCTTCCGCTGGAACGCGTGCTCCCAGTCGATCCAGCGCGACCACACGGTCGGCAGCGGCTCGCCGAAGACCGACTTGAACTGCGCGGCGTACCCGGGCTTGCTCCCCTCGTTGCGCTCGACCCACCGGATGACGTGCTCCGGGGTGTAGGCGAGGGCGAGGTAGCTCACGAACCGGGTGCCGTAGAGGTACGCGTTGACGCCCACCTGGAAGTCGAGCTTCGTGGCGGCGGAGGCAAGCCCGACGGTGTCGTAGATCTCGGCGTTGTCCTCGACCTTGGTGCGGAAGACCATCTCGTCGTACGCCCCGAGCGCGCGGCCGAGGCCGCCGGTCCTCCACGTCTCCATGAACACGGCGACCCCTTCGTGGTACCAGCGGGGGGCGTACAGGCGGGGCGTCGTCAGGTACGAGTACACCATCGAGAGCGGGTTCTCGGAAGTCGGCGTCACCTTTCCGCCGAACAGCCGGCGGAACGTCCGGTCCCCGCCGGCGGCCTCGTCCACGGCGAGCACGTGGATGAGCTCGTGGTTCGCCATCCAGTTCATGCGCTCGTTGCCGCGGACGATCTCGAAGACGTACGGGAACGGCGCGATCGTGATCGTGACGTGGTTGACGGGGACGGCCGAGGCTCCGGCGTTGCCCGTGTCCCCGAAATCGTGGAGAAACAACACGACTTTCTCGGAGGGGTTCCAGCCGAAGAGCGTCCGGTCGAAGCGCATGGCGTTCTCGAACGAGCGCGCCACATGCGGGGCAAGGTAGCTTTCGATCGGGAAGTAGACGGTGTTGAAGTTCTCCGTCTCGAGCGACTTGAGCTGAGCCGAGGCCGTCGCCGCGGCGAGCAGCAGTGCAGCGCTCAGGCGCATCCTCATGAGCGGTTGCCCCCTTCTGTCTTGGGCCGATTGTACGCCAGGCGCGGCGTCGGCCAACCCGACTGGCGGGCGGCCGGCCGAGCATCCCGCCCCACGAGACAGAAGCCCGGGGCCGGACTCGACGCCCGGCCCCGGGGAACCTCATCTCACGCCGACGTGCGCCTCAGTTGTTGACCCGCGCCTCGCGGTTGAATGCGCCGCTCTCGAGAGCACGGCAGAACGCCTGGCTCGCGAGGGCCTGCTGCAAGGCGCCGCTCTGCACGGCCGCGTTGAACTCCTGGCTCCTCACCGCGTTGACGAACCTGGCGTCCTGCACCAGCGCGGCGGCCTCCGGGTTCCGCATCGCCTGGACGAACTTCGCATCCTGGACCAGCGCGGCGGACTCGGGGTTCCGCATCGCCTGGACGAACTTCGCGTCCTGGACCAGCGCGGCGGACTCCGGGTTCCTCATCGCCTGGGCGAACTTGGCGTCCTGCACGAGCGCGGCGGACTCGGGGTTGCGCATCGCCTGGGCGAACTTCGCGTCCTGAACCAGCGCGGAGATCTCGGCGTTCCGCATCGCCTGGACGAACTTGGCATCCTGCACGAGCGCGGCGGACTCGGGGTTACGCATCGCCTGCACGAACTTGGCGTCCTGCACCAGCGCGGAGATCTCGGCGTTCCGCATCGCGTTCACGAACGCCTGGCTCAGCGCCGCCTGCTGGAACGACTGGCTGGCGAGCGCTTGCGAGAACGCGTTGTTCGCGAGCGCCTTCTGGAACTCCTTGCTCTTGATGAGGCTCTGGATCTGGTCGTTCTGCAGAAGGGCCTGGACCTCCGGGTGGTTCAGGATCACGTCCTTGTCCGCGACCTGCTCGGCCCGGTACCTCTCGGCCTTCTGCACGCCGCCGATCGTGCCGGCGACGTTGGTGCCGCTCGGGTGCGGGTAGAACAACCCCAGCACCGCCACGATCGCGATGACCACAAGGGCTCCCGCGATCACCCACAGCGTGCTCTGCAGCTTCCTCTGAACGTCGCTCATGACATCCTCCCTTTCCTGCTCTCGACGCCGTCCGACGCCCGGCTGACGGCTCCCGGCGCCGGTCGGAGCGTCCGGTTGACGGGGCCACCCGCTCCGCCGGGCCGCCAGGCGGCGCGTCGGGCGCCCGCCTGTGCGACGGGAAACGGACCCTGGGACCTCGGCGGCAGCGGCTGGACGGTCTTCATTGCGGAGCCTCTGGGCAGAAGGTGGGGTGCAGAGCCCCGGAAGTCCTGGGGTTTACGCGGCCGGGTCCCGGTGTTTTCCCTGGTTTTGCCCGTGGACGTGTACGGACCGGCACCTTCCGGCACGCGGCAATCATCGGGCCCACAAGGGGTTGGTATAATCGCCGCACAGTACGGACCCTGGAGATGACCTCGGCGGAGGAGTTCCGACTCGGCGAATGGCTGGTTCAACCGAGCCTCAACCGCGTCTCGCGCGGCGGCGAGTCGGCGTCGCTGCAGCCGCGGTTCATGGATCTGCTGGTCCACCTCGCCCAGGTTCCCGGCAAGGTCGTGTCGAAGGACGAGATCCTGGAGGCGGTGTGGGCCAAGGAGTTCGTGTCCGAGGGGACGCTGACGCACGCGATCGCCGTGATCCGGCAGACCCTCGGCGACGACGTCCGGAAGCCGGAGTACATCGAGACGATCCCAACGCGCGGGTACCGGCTGATCGCCCCGGTCATCCCGGTCGCAGCTGCGATGCCTGCCGCACCCGCTGAGCCGGCCCCGCCGGCGCGTCCGAGGGTCGGGAACCGCCGCGCCCTCGCGTCCGCCGTGGCGGTGGCGCTCGTCGCGGCGGCGGTGTGGGCGCTGGCGGCTTGGATCAGGGGGCGCCACCCCGGGAGCGAAGGCGGAGGCGCCGTCAAGGTCGTCGTGATGCCGTTCCAGAACCTCGGACCTCTCGCGCGCGAGTACGTGGCGCTCGGGATCACGGACGACATCACGACCAGGCTCGCCTCGGTTCGCGGGATCGTCGTCAGCTCGCGCACGAGCGCGGCGTACTGCGCGAAGGAGGGCCGTTCGTCACGCCAGATCGCCGACGAGCTCGGCGTCAGGTTCATCCTGGAGGGGACCGTCCGGTGGGACGACGACCAGGCCGAGGGATCGGCGCTGCGGGTCAACGCGCAGCTGATCCGGGCCGCCGACGACACGCTGCTGTGGGGCCAGGGGTACCGGTCCGACGTCGTGGACGTCGGCGAGGTCGGCGCGGTGATCGCCAGGCAGGCCGTGGAGGAGCTCGGCGTCCCGCTCCGCGGGGCGGAGCAGACGCGCCTGTCGGCAACGCCCACCGACGACCCGGACGCCTACCAGGCGTACCTGTGCGGCATGCGCTACCACGACCTCGACGGCCGGGAGCAGCTCGGCCTCGCCGCCGCGATGTTCGAGCGCGCGGCGAAGCTCGACCCGGCGTTCGCGCTCGCCTATGCGCAGCTCTCGGTGACCCACTCCCGCATCTACAGCCTCGGCATCGACCCGTCGGCCGAGCGCCTCAAACTCGCCGAAGAGGCCGCACGCCGCGCGCTCGAGCTCCGGCCCTCGCTGCCCGAAGCCCACCTCGCGTTCGGCGCCGTGGAGCACCTCGGCCGGCGCGACTTCGAGAGCGCGCTCGCCGAGTACCGGATCGCCGGGCGCGACCTCCCGAACGACAGCGAGCTCGTCTCGCTCGTCGCGGATGTGCATCGCCGCCAGGCGAGGTGGGCCGAGGCGCGCCGCGAGATCGAGCGGGTCGTCGAGGCCGACCCCGGCAACTACGGGGCGCTTCTCGCCCTCGGCGACACCCTGCTGCGGATGCGGGCGTACCGGGAGGCCGACCGGGCGTTCCAGCGGGCGACGAACGTGGCCCCCGACCGCATCGAGCCGTACCTCCGGCGTTTCTGGAACTACCTGTGCTGGGACGGCGGGACCGACCGCGCGGAGCGGGTGCTGACCGATGCGCCGCTTCCGGACAGCCCGCAGATCGCGGTCTGCCGCTCGTACTTGCGGTACCTGGCCCGCGACTACTCCGGCGCGGCGACATCGCTGGCGCAGGTTCCGTCGCGCGCCCAGATCGGACCGTTCCGGCCGTCTTCGAAGGAGCTGCTCGAGTGCATCTACCTCGACGCAGCGAAGGACCGCGCGGGCGCCGATCGCGCCTGCGCGACCGCCGTCGCCGCTCTCGAGCGGCAGGGAGCGCGAGACCCCGCCGACCCGTGGGTCCAGCTCGGAATCGCACGGGCCCAGGCGGTGCTGGGGCGAAGCGCGGAGGCGGTTCGAGCCGCGAACGCGGCCGCCGGCCTCTGCCCGATCTCGAAGGACGCCGTCGACGGCGCGACGTGCATGGTCGAACAGAGCGAGGCGCTCGCGCGGGCCGGGCAGGGCGCGCAGGCGGCGTCGCTCGTGGTGCGCCTGCTGACGATCCCGAGCCCGTTGTCCGTCCCGTGGCTCCGGCTCGACCCCGCGTGGGATCCGATCCGGAACGACCCCCGCCTCACGGCGCTCCTGGCCGCTCCCGCTCACAGCTGACAACCACCTCGTCCCAGGGCCGCGTGCCGCCCGTCGGTGTCGCCCTTCGAGGTGGATTCGCGCCGTCGGCGGGCTCTCACCCGTGCCTCGCTTCAGGGGCCCGCGGCCCGGCCTTCCAGAGCTTGTAGATCGCCGGGTAGACGAGCAGCTCCAGCAGGAACGAGGTCACAAGGCCGCCGATCATCGGCGCGGCGATCCGCTTCATCACGTCGGCGCCCGCCGAGGTGGACCACATGATCGGCAGAAGCCCGGTGAACGCCGCTGCGACCGTCATCATTTTGGGTCGTACGCGCTTGACGGCGCCGTGGACGATCGCCTCGTCGAGCCCTCCCGGCGCCGCGAGCAGCCCCCGCCGCGTGTAGTCCTCGTAGGAAAGGTCGAGGAAGAGGAGCATGAATACGCCCGTCTCGGCGTCGAGGCCGAGGAGTGCGATCATCCCCACCCACGCCGCGATCGAG
>Ga0335070_10005884_pt1 | contig 14454 bp, 13 predicted proteins | sample Lox_Sample_13_FD_206722 | JGI IMG/M metagenome (GOLD analysis project Ga0335070, IMG submission 206722) | Soil microbial communities from Loxahatchee National Wildlife Refuge, Florida, United States - Lox_Sample_1.3 | ecosystem: Environmental > Terrestrial > Soil > Wetlands | place: USA... | reverse complement strand
CGAGCATGTGAGGCGCAACTGGGTACTCTCTCCGGTAATCAAGGACCATTTCGTGGCAGTGGTTCCACCCCAGATGCGGATGGGCCCTGAATGGTTCCAGGGAACTGCTGACGCGGTCTTTCAGAATATCAACCTTATCAGGGAACACCATCCCGGCCTCGTTGCGGTCTTTGGCGCAGACCACATCTACAGGATGGATATCCGTCAGATGATCGATTTTCACCTCTCAAAGAACGCATGTGTAACAGTTGCCGCACGGCCGGTTCCCATAGACCAGGCCTCATCCTTCGGAGTTATTATGACCGACAGGGACAAAAGGATTGTGGGGTTCCAGGAAAAGCCGAAAAGTCCGACGCCCATGGCCGACGACCCGAATCGTGCCTATGTGTCGATGGGGAATTACATATTCAACAGGGATGTGCTCCTGGACTCGCTGGCAAAGGCCCAGAGGAAGAACCAGCATGATTTCGGTGCCCATGTGATACCTGATCTTGTGGAAACAGGGAAGGTATTTGCCTATGACTTTGCCACCAATGTCATCCCCGGCACAAAGCCCTATGAGGAGAAAGGATACTGGAGGGATGTGGGAACCATTGCCGCGTTCTTTGAGGCCCATATGGACATGCTGAGAAATCTTCCCCTCTTCGACCTCCACAACCGTTTGTGGCCCATCCACCCTTCGAGCCATGAGCACCCTGCCACAAAAATACTCGGAGGGGATATACAATGCAGTCTTATCGCTGAAGGGACCATAATCCATAACGCGAAGATACGCAATTCAGTGATCCGGAGCGACGTGGTGATTGAAGATGACGTGAACGTGGAGGATTCCCTCATTATGGACCATTCGGTGCTAAGGCGTGGCTGCCGCCTCAAAAGAGCTATCGTGGATAAACACAATGTGGTGAAAGCGGGTGAGGAGATCGGCTTCAATCCCGGCGCGGACCGTCTCTCGTGCCATATCGATGTATCAGGGATCGCCATAGTCCCGCGGGGGGGGAGACCCTCAAAGGACGTCCGGTAATGGAAAACGATATCCTGAGCAAGGTGATCGAGGTCGAGAAGGAAATTCAGGAGAGGCTCAGGGAGGAGAAGGAAAAGGCCCATGAGTGGCTGGTAGGAGTAAAGAAGGAAATTGAAAGGGACATTTCTCTGCAGGAAGAACAGTTAAGGGAGTCATATACCAGGGGCAGGGAAGACGCGAAGACCGAAGCAGAAAAAGAAGCGGAAAGAATAGTAAAGGATGCAGCTACGCTCGCTGAGCGATACCGCCAGATAAGCGATGAAACATTGGAGAAGATCGTGAAGAAGCATCTGGTCAAAATACTCCCCGCGCACAGTACTACATCCCCTTCCGCGGAAGAATCTTCAGGGACAATTCCATGATTGTACGGATGTCAAAGATCGAGATCGTGGGGCCCAAGGGCCTTCTGGAAGACGTACTTTCCCTTTTAAAGGCCCTCGGCATATTCCAGATCGAACCAGCCACCCTTGGATTTATCGAAAAGGGGTGCGAAGAACATGTCAGGTCCTTTCTTCCGGAAGAACGGGCACTCTCGGAAATGATTTTTTTTGAGAATCTCAGGGCGAGGATTGGAGAACTCCTCCTCTATCTCCCCTCCGTTGAGGTGAGGATAAGCTACATCGAACCGCTGCCCATCATAGAAACGGTGAGCAAGACGATTCAGAAACATATTGGCATATGCAAAGACCTGTACCTGCGGAGGGATAACCTCACAAAAGAGGTGAATGAGCTCAGCCGCTATACAATATTCCTCTCAACCCTCTCAACCCTTATCGAGAGCGCGAAAGAGACCCCTGATCTGGACTTTGTGGGTCTCACCATAAAAGAACCCGCAATGGTGGGCCGTCTCAGGGACCTGCTTTCACGGCTCACCGATTTCAGGTTTGAGCTCCTGACAGAGACCGCAGAAGACGGAACGCTCGTGGGACTCATTACCATAGAGAAAGACTTCTCGGAAAAGGTGAAGCGCTCTCTCACCGATGAACGTATCCCTGAACTGAGCTTCCCCCAATCCATAAGCAATCTCACCTTCTCAGAGAAGTGCGCATACGTCAGGAAAAGGGTTCTCGATCTCAATGCAGAGATTGCCTCCATCACCCGGGAACTGGAGAGGTTTTCACGGCGGTGGCTGCCTATCTATAACAGGGTGAAGGAATGGCTGGACGAGAAGCTCTCTCTGCTCAAGACCTCTGCCTCGGTCTTTGAGACGAGAATGTGTTTCTTCATCAACGGATGGATTGCTTCCAGGAATATGGAGCCGCTGAGAGGGCGGTTGACAGAGGCGTTTAAGGGAAGGGTAACACTGGAGGAGAAGGGGATGCATGAAGAGGACCTGGAGAGGGTACCCATCATCCTCAAGAATCCGGCCTATTTTCAGCCTTTTGAGCTCCTTGTGAAATTACTCCCCTTGCCAAAATATACCTCCTATGACCCGACCCCCTTCATAGGGATTTTTTTCCCCATCTTTTTCGGGATGATCCTGGGCGATGCAGGGTATGGGGTGCTCCTCCTTGCGCTCTCCCTCATTATGATGAGACGCTGGAAAAGGAGATGCGACCTGAGGGATGGGTGTAAAATCCTGTCTGTCGCATCCCTCTATACCATCTTCTTCGGTATCCTCTATGGTGAATATTTCGGTGAACTCGGCAATGAACTTCTTGGTATCGAGCCCCTGTTCATGGATAGGCGAACTGCCATTATCCCGATACTCCTTTTTTCACTCAGCGTGGGCGTCATGCATGTCACCCTGGGACTCTTCCTGGGATTCCTGTCTGCAATGAGGCAAAAGATCCGGAAGGAGGCTGCGTTTAAGCTTCTCAGCATTGTGGTGATCTTCTGTGTCGTCATCCTGATCGTGTCCCTGTTCAAGCCCTTTCCCTGGCTGGTCACGAGGCCGCTCATTATAGGAATACTCATCCTTACCCCTCTCCTCCTTTTCACGGGAGGGCTCCTCGCACCTCTGGAGCTTCTCAAAAGTATCGGCAATATCGTCTCCTATGCGAGGATTATGGCCATCGGGCTCGCATCAGTGCTTCTCGCCTATGTGGCGAACAGAATGGCAGGAATGATGGGTGATGTCGTGGTCGGCATTATTGCCGCGGTACTGCTCCATATTATCAACATCGTGCTCGGCGTCTTCTCTCCCACTATTCACTCCATGAGGCTCCATTACGTGGAATTTTTCAGTAAGTTCGTGGAGCACGGAGGCAGGAGATTTGAACCGTTCAAAAAGGGGAATTGAATGTGGAGAATAAATGCGGAGGAAGAATTCAGAATTCAGAGGAATGGGTGAGAGTGACGTTTGCCCGTGAGATATGCTCCTGAATTCTTGGTATAAACCATTTTTTCTGATAAGGAGGGAAAAAGGTATGGAAAAAGTATTGGTGGCCTTTGCCGCGGCCCTGGCAATCGGACTTTCCGCCATTGCCACTGCATGGGCGCAGTCAAGGATCGGGGCAGCTGGTGCAGGGACCCTTGCGGAAAAGCCGGAAATGAGCGGCACGATCATTATCCTTTTGGCGATTCCTGAAACCATGGTGATCCTTGGCTTTGTGATCGCGACCATGATACTCTTTACGGTCAAGTAAAATGAGTTATAGAGAACTCATTGATGCCCTCCAGAGGGAATGCGAGGAGAAAATCCGGAAGATCTGGCAGGAAGCAGAGGGTGAGGCTGCAAGGGCCAAGGCCGATGCAGCAAAAAGGATTGGGGAAGTAAGGGAAGGCCGCGAAAGGAATCAATCAGCTGCCTTAAAGGTCCTGACCGAAACAATTCTTTCAGAAGCAGAGGGGAGGGCCAGGGTGAGCAGGCTCTTGGCCGAGAAAGAGTTGTCGGATCGCCTGTATAGGATCGCCCTCAATTCCCTCCATCACTTGAGGGGTGAGGGATATAAGGATATTTTTTCTGCGCTGGTCAATGAACTTCCTCAGTGCAACTGGGGAATGGTAAAGGTAAATCCCCAGGACAGGGTATTTGCAGAGACCCTCTTCCCTAATGATGAGGTGGTATCGGACCCTGCAGTCACAGGAGGCCTTGAGGTGAACGAGAAAGAGGGCAGTCTGCGGGTCGTCAACACCCTTGACAAGAGACTGGAGAGAATATGGTCAGAGATACTGCCTGAAATGACAGAGGAAGTGAGATCCATGATGGAAAAAGAAAAGCAATCATTAACCGTGTAATATATCCGGGCGAGGAATATGCAACTCCTTCAGGAGATTGAGGACAGGGGATATCCCACAGAATACCTCCTTTCGAGAATAAGGGGGAGGAGGGTCTCCCTTATCTCCGACTGGGAACCCCTCCTCCTGGGAGCCGCCACCGCGGCGTCCATTCCATTGCATCATAGGGACTTTGCTCCTGATACCTCTTCCCAGGGCGAATGGAGACACCTTTTGAGGGAATTCAGGTGGGTGTATTTTCAAATGAATAAGAGACTCGGGCAGATCTTCTCTCCTTTTTTTCTGTATGCCGAGCTCAGGACCCTTTTCTTCTTCCTCAGATACAGGACGACCAATGAACAGACCAAGTGGGAGCAGCTCCTTTCCGTGAGTCTCCTCTCGAAGCGGTCTAAGATGCGTTTGAAAAGGAGTGAAGACATTCAAGATGCGATGAGTATGGTGGAAGAGCTCCTTGTGTCCTACTCATCAATATTCAGGGGGATGGGGGAAACCTTTATCAAGGAGGGATTAAGAGGGATGGAGCGGTGGCTGACCAATAGATATCTTGAGCATGCGGTGACGCTAAGTCTCCATCCTGTAATAAAGAAGTTCTTTGTCCGCACTATCGACTCAAGGAATCTCCTCACCCTTTACAAACGGCTTCGGTGGGATCTGAAGGGTGAAGCGGATTTTGTAAAGGGCGGCAGTATCACTGTACATAAACTGAGGGCAGCTGATGATAGAGGGGATATGTTCAATGCGTTAAGAATGATTCAGGCATTCACGGGAGTGACTGTGCAAAACCCCGATGCCACAAGTGTCGAAAAAGCCGTCTATACGGCCACGACACACACGGTGAGAAGGGAAGGGAGAGAGCCTTCAGGGGTTGCCCTTATCCTTGATTATCTTTGGAGATGCTCCATGGAGATCAGAAATCTGGGTGTCGTGATTCACGGGGAAGGGATTGACAGGGACATCCTGAGGACAGAACTGATACTATGAAAAAGATCGTCTGTCTCACTCCGCGGGGGGAAGAGTATGGATTCAGCCTTGCGGGAACGAATCATTATACAATCGGAGCAGAAGAACTGGAGGATACGCTGAAGACCCTGATGCTTGATGCAGAAACCGGACTTGTGGTCATTGATGAACGATTGATCAAGGGTATTACCAGGGAGAAACTGAGAGAAATGGAGCAGAGATGGTACGGGATCCTCCTCGTCCTTCCCGTGCCAGAAAAGCTGGGCGTGGAGGTTGAGGATTATGCCATGAGTCTCATCAAAAGAGCCATAGGTTACCATGTGAGGCTGAAATTATGATGGGCCGCATAAAGGGCATTTCAGGACCCACCGTGAGTGTGGACATGAAGGGTCTGAAGCTCTACGACAGGGTGTACGTGGGACATTCCATGCTTACCGGTGAGGTGGTAAGGCTGGATCAGGACGTTGCAGTTATCCAGGTGTACGAAAATACGAAGGGGCTGGGGATTGGCGAGCCGGTGAAGAGCGTGAACATGCCGCTCACCGTGAGATTGGGGCCGGGTCTTCTGCACGGGATGTTTGACGGGCTCCAGAGGCCACTGGAAATCCTGAGGGAAAAGATGGGGTCTTTTATCTCCTCGGGAACGGAGATCTATGCACTGGATTACCTGAAGAAGTGGAGCTTCTCTCCCCTCAAGAAGAAGGGTGAACCGGTAACGCGGGGCGAGATCGTCGGATACGTGGAAGAGGGTCCCTTCAAACATTTTATCTTCAGCAACTTCGAGGGCAGGATTTCACGGATCATGGGTGGAGAACTCAGCCTTAACGATACCATTGCAGAGCTGGAAAGCGGGAAAGAAATCTTTGCCTGTAATGAGTGGCCTGTGAGGATGCCGAGGCCCTACAGGAGGAGGCTCTCGACCTGGGAGCCGCTTTTGACCGGCCAGCGCGTCATTGATCTGCTGTTCCCTCTGGCAAGGGGAGGGACCGCCATTTTCCCCGGGGGGTTTGGCACAGGCAAGACCATTCTGGAGCAGGCTATCGCAAAATTCGCCAATACCGACATTGTGGTGTATGTGGGATGCGGAGAGCGCGGGAACGAAATGGCAGAAATGATTGGGGAGTTTGAATCCCTCAAGGACCCGTGGACAGGAAAATACCTGATGGAGAGGACAGTGCTTGTGGTCAACACCTCCAATATGCCGGTGGCTGCGAGGGAGGCATCCATCTATACCGCAGTCACCATGGCTGAATATTACCGGGACATGGGGTACCATGTCCTTCTCCTCGCTGATAGCCTTTCGAGATGGGCCGAGGCACTGAGGGAGATATCTTCATCCCTAGAGGAGATGCCTGGTGAAGAGGGGTATCCCACCTATCTCGCGTCAAGGCTTGCGGGATTTTTCGAGCGGGCAGGGGTAGTCGAGACATTAAGCGGCAGGATTGGTTCTCTCACTATGATCCTGTCGGTATCTCCCCCCGGAGGGGATTTTACCGAGCCTGTGACTCAGGCGTGTCTCAGGACCGCAGGGGCGTTCTTCATGCTGGATACGTCCCTTGCCCACAGGAGGCATTTTCCTGCGATCAACTGGTTCCAGAGCTATTCCCTCTACGAAAAGGAGATTTCCCGCCATTTCATTGAGCATGTATCCCCGCAATGGGAAACACTGAAGGAGAGGTGCAGGGAACTCCTTAAGAGGGAGGAGTCATTGAGGGAGGTGGCTGAGATCGTGGGATCAGAGGGCCTTCAGGATGCAGACAGACTCTTGATGAAAGTGGCAGAGATGATACGGATGGAGTTTCTCTGTCAGAATGCGTATACCGAGGATGCCTTCTCTCCCCCGGAAAAAACAATCGCGAAGATGGGAGAAATGGTGGAGTACTATGAATCAGCGATGGCGAAACTCAAGCAGGGGATTTCCCTTGAGGAGACGCTTAAGGGATGAACATCTTACTAATGACAGGGAATAGCGCATGAGACTTTCGGAATACATCTATTCAACCATCTCTTCCATAAGAGGGCCTCTTCTCTTTGTGGAAAAGGTATTCAATGCGAGGGTGGGGGAGGTGGTGAGGATCCGCTTCCCTGAGGGAAAAGAGATGGAAGGGGAGGTGCTGAAGATAGATGGGGATACTGTCCTCATACAGGCCTACGGCGAGACTCGGGGCCTCGATACAGGGAACTCTTCTGTGGTGTTCACCGATTCTGTGAAGAGGGCGCCCCTTTCCCCTGATGTTATCGGCCGAGTGTTCAGCGGCTCCTACGCGCCCATTGATGGCGCTCCCATGTTTGTCCCTGAAAAATGGGTCCCCGTGACCGGATATCCCATTAATCCCGCGTCAAGGGCAAGGCCCGAAGAATTCATAGAGACCGGATTTTCTTGTATCGATGGGCTCAATACCCTTGTAAAGGGTCAGAAGCTGCCCATCTTTTCGAGTGCAGGGCTGCCTTCCAAGGAGGTGGCAGCCGTGATTCTCAAGAACTCACGCCTCGGCAGTGAGACCGGCGGTTTTGTGGTGGTTTTTGTTGCGGTGGGACTCACATATTATGATTACTCCTTTTACACGAGGGTCCTTGAGGAGATGCGGACAGGCTTTGTCGCCTTCGCGAACATGGCTGACGAGCCTGTGGTGGAGAGACTCCTCGCACCCAGGTTCGGGCTCACCGTGGCAGAATACCTCGCCTTTGAAAAGGGCATGGATGTCCTTGTGGTGATCACTGACATGACCAACTATTGTGATGCCCTGAGGGAGGTTTCGACCGCGAGGGAGGAACTGCCCGGAAGGAGGGGGTATCCCGGGTATATGTATTCTGACCTCGCCTCTCTTTACGAAAGGGCAGGGAGGATAAAAGGCATGACAGGTTCTGTCACCATGCTTCCTGTGGTGACCATGCCTGAAGATGATATCACCCACCCAATCCCTGATCTCACCGGGTATATCACTGAAGGACAGCTGGTCCTGAGCAGGGACCTTCACCAAAAGGGCATATTCCCTCCTATGGATGTGCTTCCAAGCCTTTCGCGACTTATGCAGAGCGGCATTGGCAAGGGCCACACAAGGGAGGACCACCGGAAGACCGCCAATCTTCTCTATAAGTATTATGCCAAGGGAAGAGACCTGAGAAGGCTTGAGGCAATAGTGGGAAGGGATGGGATGGCCGAGGCAGACAGGTTTATGCTCGATTTTGCCGATTCTTTTGAGAAGGAATTTGTCAGTCAGGGTGTGGTGAGGAGGAATATCCAGGAAACGCTTGACACAGGGTTGAATCTTTTGAGAAGATTCTCCCTTACATAGAGTGGCGGAGGTTTGAAAAGGAATGGGCCCTTTCTCCATAGAAAAGACAATTTACTACCACGATACCGATTGCGGAGGAGTTGTGTATTATGCCAATTACCTGAAGTACATGGAGGAAGCCCGCACAGAGTATTTTCGCACCAGGGGAATCGAACTCCCGAAACTGGCAGAGAACAATATATGGTTTGTAGTCGCCCGGGTAGAGATAGAGTACAAATCACCCGCACGCTACCAGGACAGACTCAGGATATTTGTGACAGTGCAAGAGGCGAGGCTCTCCACCATAAAATTCTCCCATGAAATCAGGAAGGGTGAAAAAACCGTGGCTAAATCCACTACGACCCTGGTTTGCGTAGGAGGTGATTTCAGGCCCGCACCACTTCCTGAGGAGGTAAAAAAAGCATTAAAAGATACTTAATTACTGGTTGGTTATAATAGTTATATAAAGTATAACTTTAATATAATCATGCATCGGCTTTCCTCACTTATCAGAATCCTATGCGAGATCTTCCATTACCCTAATTCATTCGCAAAGAATATCAGAACATGAGAACCACCACTAAAGTGTGGGACAAAAGGTTCAAGAAGGATGGGAAAGTCTTCGAACAACCCCATGAGGATATGCCCGGTATAATCTCCTTATTAAAAGAGAAAGGTGCCAGAACTGTTCTTGACCTCGGAAGCGGCTCAGGACGGCATTTGGTATCCCTCGCAAGAAGCGGCTTTTCCGTTTTTGGCCTCGATAATTCCCTTGAAGGGACCCGCATAGCAAAGAACTGGCTTAAGCACGAGGGACTTTCCGCTGAGTTTCATGTACAGGAGATGGCAGACCCGTTGCCATTCCCTGACAGCTTTTTTGACGCAGTAATATCGATTCAGGTCATTCATCACGCCAGGCCAATGACTATAGAAAAGATTGTGAAGGAAGTTGCGAGGGTTCTCAAGAAAGGCGGATTTGTTTTCATAACTGTCCCGAAGGAAAAAAGCCAGGCAAAGAAGTTCGTCGAAATTGAGCCCTGCACATTTATCCCCCTGGACGGACCTGAAAAAGGGTTGCCGCACTATTACTTTACCCCGGAGAACTTCGATGAATTTTTTGTTGGCTTTTCCTTCACAGATATCCATGTCGATTCCACGGGACATTACTGTGTGTCCGGATTCAAGCGGTAGGCTGCTCCTGTCCTCACTAGGTTCTTTACAGATAAACCTTCACAGTTTCCCTCCGGACAGAGTATCGCGATTGGGCCGATATTCCTGATTTGTTACAAATACGGGATCGCAAAAAAAAGTTGACAATATGACCTACACTTGGTATTTTGCATACTACAGTCATTTACCGTATCACAGAAATAGTTGAAGCTTTTTTTTAAGCAGCTTTCCGTGTCTTCAGGGTGATCGCTGGATCATCAGTGTGAATAAGGGAATAAGCAATGAAAGGAGATATTTTATGGCTATGACCAGGCGCAGTTTCCTCGTCAGCGGGCTGCTTGCAATGCCATCCCTGGTGATGCTCAGTCGTTACGGGCTTGCAGCAGATCCTCACAATCTTAAAATCTCTCATCAGTTTCCGGGTGGCACGATCAATGAGGGTGATTTCCGTGACCGGCTTTGCCGAAAGTTTGCGGCAGAAATTGAAAAGCGAACAAAAGGTGCGTTGACTGCCACGGTGTATCCGGGTTCGTCCCTGATGAAAACAAACGCACAGCTCAATGCAGTGCGCAAGGGTGCGCTGGACATGACCCTCGTCCCCATCGCGTATTCCGGCGGAGAGATTCCTGAACTCAACATCGGCCTGATGCCGGGAGTGGTGACTTCATACGAACAGGGCATGTCGTGGAAAAATGCTGAGGTCGGCAAATTGCTGTCAGAAATTTTCTATGAAAAAGGGATAATCATTGTAAGCTGGATCTGGCAGGCCGGTGGCGTTGCCGGTCGCAGCAAGGCGATTGTGGAACCAGAAGACGCAAAGGGCCTTAAGGTGCGGGGCGGAAGCCGTGAGATGGACATGGTGCTCAAGGCAGCAGGGGCATCCGTGATTTCGCTGCCATCCAACGAGATCTACCAGGCAATGCAGACAGGTGCATTGGACGCTGCAATGACTTCATCCACAAGCCTGATCTCTTTCCGTCTTGAGGAGGTTGCGAAGCACCTTACCACAGGGCGCGGCAAGGCATACTGGTTCATGTTAGAGCCTCTGCTCATCTCACGCGATGTATTCGAAAAGCTGCCCAAAGACCAGCAGACAACGGTGATGGCAGTGGGTGCAGAACTCGAGAAGTTTGCGGTGGAAGCTGCCAAGGCCGATGATCAGGCTGTGGCCAACGTCTATCAGAAGGCCGGTGCCAAGGTTTATGACCTCTCTGCTGTAACAGTGAAGAAATGGCAGGCGATCGCCCGGGATACCGCGTGGAAGGATTTTGCTGCCAAAAGCGAACGGTGTGCCAGGCTGCTTAAATTTGCTGAAAAGACACTATGAGCCATGGACCCGGGCCTGAATCCGGTAAGAGACCCGAAAGCAGATTCCGCCGTACGCTCGCAACGCTTATCCGCCTCACTCATCATGTCAATGAGTGGATTATGGGGGTGGCGACCTTAGCCATCCTTGCCGCTTCCTGCATCCTCACCCTGAGCGTGGTCACCCGCTATTTCCTGAAGGTGTCCACTGACTGGCAGGATGAGGCGTCGGTCTTCCTGCTCGTCGGCTCAATATTCATGTGCGGAGCCTATGTGCAGTCCTACCGCGGACATGTGGGCATTGAAGCCCTGGCGAGCATCCTGCCGCAAGGCGTAAATCGGGTTCGGAAGTTCATGGTCGACATTGCTTCCCTTGCCTTCTGCGGTTTTTTTTCGTGGAAGTCCTGGGCCATGTTCCATGAAGCGTTTGTGGGGGGACATACAACCTCGTCGACCTGGGCGCCGCCGCTCTGGATTCCCTATGGATTGATGGCCGTTGGGATGACCAATTTGTCCTTGCAGCTCCTCTTGCAGGTTCCGACGCATTTCGCGCATAAGAAGGAGGCCAGATGAGCGTAGGAACCATTGGTATGCTTTATGGCATTGTCACTCTTCTCGTGATGTTCTCGGGCATGCCCATCGCCTTCTCCCTCGGCGGGGTTGCGACATTGTTTATGATTATTTTTATGCCGGCATCGGCCCTGGATACTATTACACAGAATGTGTATGAAGAGATGGCGAGCATCACCCTGCTCTCGATCCCGCTCTTCATTCTCAAGGGTTCGGCCATCGGAAAATCACGCGCCGGTGCTGATCTTTATTCCGCTGTCCATGCCTGGATGCACAAGATTCCTGGCGGGCTGGGGATTGCCAATGTCTTTGCCTGCGCACTGTTCGCTGCCATGGCAGGCTCGAGCCCTGCCACCTGTTCGGCCATAGGCAGCGCCGGCATACCCGAGATGCGCCTGCGCGGCTACTCCGGAGGCTTCGCCGCAGGCATCATTGCGGCCGGCGGCACACTGGGTATCCTGCTCCCGCCGTCCATCACCATGATCCTTTACGCCATAGCTGCCGAACAGTCCCTCGGCCGGCTGTTCCTGGCAGGCATCGGCCCAGGAATCCTGCTTGTGGTCTTCTTTTCGGTCTATGCCGCATTTCAGTATAAGAGCGAGTATAAGGCGGCTTTAGAGGAATACCAGCGCGGAGGCGACAAGTCAGCATACCTCGATGAGACGCACCTGACGCTTGCGGAAAAGAGCAGGATGCTGCCGCGCGTGCTGCCCTTTGTGATCCTGCTCACCGGTGTTATGGTCGCCCTCTACGGAGGCTATGCAACACCTTCGGAAACGGCAGGGTTGGGTGCGGTGCTGGCGCTCATTCTCATTGCCGTAGTGTACAACGTATGGCGTCCGAAGGATTCCAGGATTATCTATACGAGCACGCTCAAGGAATCAACGATGCTGATGTTTATTATCGGGATGTCGCTTCTCTATTCATACGTGATGAGCTACCTGCACATCAGCCAGTCAGCCGCTGAGTGGATCGTGGCGATGCATCTTTCGAAGTGGGTGCTGCTTATGGCGATTCTGCTCTTTGTTGTGGTACTTGGGTTCTTCCTGCCGCCAGTATCCATTATTTTGATGACTGCGCCCATCATTTTGCCACCGCTGAAGACTGCAGGGTTTGATCTTATATGGTTCGGAGTTGTCATGACCATTGTGATGGAAATGGGACTCATACACCCGCCGGTGGGACTGAATATATTCGTCATCAAGAACATCGCGCCTGATATTCCCCTGAAAGACGTGATATGGGGTACGTTACCCTTTGTTGTGCTCATGATGATCGCTGTGGTGACGCTCTGCTTCTTGCCGGATATTGCTGTCTGGTTTCCCAACAAGGTCATGGGAGTCACCGCCAGGTGACATTCACCCCGGCATGCTTGATTCCGATGGATAAGAAGGGCTATCGGTGCACTCTATGAACATGTTTTCAAATGGAACAAAAAGCTGGGACAGGCAGATGCACAACTATAGGGCACGACTTCAGCGCGCTGCAGATATTGCGCGCGGCCGCGAAGTCGCTCCAGCCGATATCGTGCGGCTCCTGGACGCGATTATAGAGCCGGGTGACCGCGTCTGCATCGAGGGCAACAATCAGAAGCAGGCAGATTTTTTGGCGAAAAGCATGATCAAAACCGATCCTGCCCGGGTACGCGACCTCCACCTCGTGCAGTCAGTGATCGCGCTCCCCGAACATGTGGACCTTATCGAGAGGGGGCAGGTGCGCTGTATCGACTTCTCCTTCTCAGGGCCACAGTCCGAGCGCCTGGCGCGACTTGTGGATGAGGGACGCATCACGATAGGAGCGATCCACACATATCTCGAACTCTACTCCCGCTACTTCATCGACCTCACTCCCCGTGTGGCCCTCGTTGCTGCCCATGCCGCTGACCATCAAGGTAACCTTTACACCGGGCCTAACACCGAGGACACACCTGTCATTGTTGAGGCCACTGCGTTCAGGAGCGGCATCGTCATCGCTCAGGTGAACGAGGTGGTGGACAGGCTTCCGCGTGTTGATATCCCCTCTGACTGGGTGGATTTTTTCGTCAAGGCGCCATCACCGCACTACCTTGAACCGCTCTTCACGCGGGACCCCGCAGGAATCACCGAAATCCAGATATTAATGGCAATGATGACGATCAAGGGCCTCTATGCCGAGTACGGCATCACGCGCCTGAATCACGGTATCGGCTTCGATACCGCGGCAATCGAATTGCTCCTTCCCACCTATGGAGCAGAACTCGGACTCAAGGGAAAAATCTGCACACACTGGGCCTTGAATCCGCACCCGACCATGATCCCTGCAATCGAGGCTGGTTTTGTGGAATCGGTGTATTCATTCGGTTCCGAGGTGGGGATGGAACGCTATATTGCGGCGCGGCCTGACGTGTTCTTTGTCGGACGTGATGGCTCGATGCGTTCCAATCGCGCCTTCTGCCAGGCTGCTGGTCATTATGCCTGCGACCTCTTCATCGGCTCCACCCTCCAGATCGACCTGTCGGGGAACAGTTCAACCGCGACCAAAGGACGAATCTCCGGGTTCGGCGGTGCGCCGAATATGGGAGCAGACGCACGGGGACGCCGCCATACTTCACCTGCGTGGATGCGGGCCGGAAAAGAAGCGCGCTGTCACGCCTCAATGCCCCGGGGCAGGAAACTCGTCGCGCAAATTGTGAAGAGCGTGAAGAAGGGCAGGCCGACATTTGTGGAGCGCCTGGATGCGTGGGAACTGGCAGAGACCGCGAAGATGGATCTGCCACCAGTGATGATCTATGGTGAGGATGTCAGCCATATTATCACTGAAGAGGGTATCGCGAATCTTTTGCTGTGCGAAACAACTGAAGAACGGGAGCACGCCATCCGCGGTATCGCAGGATCGACACCGGTAGGAGAGGCGCGTGACAAGGGAATGGTGGAGAACCTGCGCGACCGGGGAGTCATCCGTAGGCCGGAAGATCTTGGCATAGATACACAA